>Ga0315539_1001492_pt1 | contig 17262 bp, 18 predicted proteins | sample SalMarSW160150MG_FD_203097 | JGI IMG/M metagenome (GOLD analysis project Ga0315539, IMG submission 203097) | Salt marsh sediment microbial communities from the Plum Island Ecosystem LTER, Massachusetts, United States - Salt Marsh Sediment SW1601-150 ... | reverse complement strand
TCAACAGGCCTATCACGAGATAGATTGATTGACATCGGTTTAGTTGTGCATTATCCTAATTATGCCTCTTTGGAGTAGTGTTTTACGCCGAGGTAGCTCAGGTGGTAGAGCAGCGGACTGAAAATCCTAAGCTAAAAGGTCAAAGCGTCATTTTGTGTGTAATTTAGGACTTTTGCATTACTGAGCAAAAACGCATTTTGTTCGTAATATACCATCTGGTAACATCACGTTATTTTAATTTCGTCGCTAAAATGTCGTGACTTTTTTAACTTCAGTTTGAGCGTGAGGCAGTTCCAAAATGGGGTTGTAATGGCATGGTTTGAACCAAACTACCTCTAAAATCAGAACGCCCAGTAGGAGCGATTTTCTAAGGCAAAAGTGGGGGAAGGAATCGCACTCAAGCAATTATGGGTGAGGAGTAATTGCGAAAATGGTTATTTTCCCCTTAGATGGGCCATAATACCAAAATACTCTATATGCCGCCGGTGTCTTCTGTTGTGCATATGCCTCAAATACCCTTTCCCCATTTGGCCCACTTAAACTCCTAAAGGGGTGAGTTTTTAAGCTGGGATACCGAGGACTTCCTGCTAGAAGTTCTATGGTTTTCCTAACGGCTTTGTAGCGAGCTTTATCCGATGGGTTATCCTGAAGTGATTTATAAGTTGCCTTTGCTTTATCTGTCCATTCTAGCTCAAACAAGACTCAAGACCCTATAAAGTGCTGATGTCAACCTTAGACACCTTGCCCTGCGCAGCCTCAGCAAGACCCGTCCGAACTAATGCTATCGCATCAGGATTCTTGAATAGCCAAGCTTCTGAGGCAGGGACTGTCACTTGAGGATCTAGTACAATTTGCCCCACGCTGTTGCTGTAGATATGGAAGATAATGTCTTCCCTCACCAAGAACTGGGGCAAAATTACTCTCTTTTTGGAATCTGGTTTTACGTTCCCAGGTATCCTTGTTAATTCCTCATCCTTTATTATGGTTGCCATGCATCTACTCCTTTACTATCTGCACACACACATATATTTTATACCATATAGTGGGATTATTTGTCAAGTGGGATAATCCCACTTTGTCAAAATATTTTGACAAAATGTCACCAACTTGCTCTTCACTATCTCTACGAATTCATCTGGCTTTTTGTATAACGACCCATCTCGCTAGGGATTCACCCTAGATTCCAAGTGCACAAAGGTTAGCTTTAAGGAATTTGGTCACCTACGCTTGTTGAGATTGAGTCGCTGATTTCTTTTGCACGTGCGTGATATTCTTTCTCAAGCCTCTCCATCATTGAAGAGATTTCTGCATTCTCGTGACAGACACGCGAATAAGTCTCATGCAGATATACTACAAAATCGTGAGTAACATTCATAGCAACCAAGATATTCAGACGAGTGTTGTGATAATCTTTCTTACGGCGTGCGTTTTTTGTATCTACAGCGTGTAGATCCTCGCGAAAATCGCCAAGTGATGGCGTTTTGTAACGTGTTGAACTGAGGCGAGTTGCTAGCCGGGGGTGAACACCAGCACCACTCAACAAGTTCCACATCTGTCCCTTTCTGTTACGCTCTACGACTCGATGAACTTTGGTAGCGGTGTCCTTGTTGATATAGCCATTATCTAACCAGTGTCTTGCTTCTTGAGGATTCTTCATACAGACATCCGAATAGTAAAGAGACTCTATCATGTCCCGAAGGCAGGCCAACATTCTGCCTTGATATCCCAAGAGGAGTAGACTCCTTGCCGCATGGAGTCTCTCAATTGATTCATATAAAAGTATCCCGCTTACTGTGGCGCACAGCAACTTTTCGTCTTTGCTTTCATACAACTGTTGTAGGTCGCTATCTGGCAATGCAACACTAATTTCTTCCACACATTGAGATACTAAGTTAATCAGTTCTTCCAGAAGATTGACATCCGGCCCAAAATCCTGGAGGAGTGTCTTTTTATGATTCTCCTGAAAATAATCTAGCCAAACGAGTGGTCTTTCTTTCATAATTGGCTCTCAACGGAGAATTGAGAATTAACAAAACATATGGCTCAATAATATATCAATGTAAAATCAACATCAACAAGTATGATGAAGGATATTCCTACGTTACAAAAACGCTCTTTCTTGTTTCAGATTCAACTATCTGACGATTTGTTCACTACTCATCAGGCAAAGGTGGAGTTCGCATGATTATCGTAATTGTAGCATTTGCAGAAAGGGGACTATCAGTTTGATTCACACTACTAGCTACTTCATTATTTGATGCCTTGCTATCTCCCGGCATAAACAAACCTGCCATCACGACAAGGAGAGTTAACAGAATTGGTAATCTTTTCATGATAAACCGCATTATATCACCAACAACCAACGATTAGGAATTTCGTGTGAATACTTCGTTCACCACGCGCCACTTCTACCTCAACTGGAAGACGTGCTAGTTTGAGGATAGTTTGAAGCTTTATCGTAGGCTTAGCAATGATTAACCATCATTGTCAGGCAGTGGGATGCTATGATGCGGTGGAGGCTCATAAAGGGTATAATTGGGTTAATAACTTTTTGGATTAAGCCCTACCCTCCTAACAGGACGTCGGCAAAGCCATATTAAAATTTGTAGACAAAGGTTAGGTGAGATAAGTGAATATTAAAATACCGAGACAAATCTTCAACCACATAGAGGCCGTTATCAAACAAAGAGCAAATGCAGGGAAACTTGATAAACCCATTGTCTTTGCAATGTATACTACCGTAGACGACCATAGTGAAATAATTGATTATAAGGAAATCCCTACCGTTCAAGTCACCGGTAACTACCCCAATGGAGATTACGATTACAAATATCCGGGCATTAGCGCGCTAGGTTTCTATACAAAGAAGAGTACCGGCAGGTGGTTTAGCGGAACATTAGTTTTTGGCGATGGGACTGAACTCGACGAATTGGATAAAAAATTGATGCTTCGCGACGAAATGTATTTCAGAATCAAGGCCGCTATGAACAATAATGGGAAGCTAGTATGGAAAGCATATTACCTGGATTATCCAGAAGTATCTTTAGGTTTATTATGAACTAGCCTACATCCCAGGCAAAGACAGAGAGTTTTTGGTATGCTGTAGGGAGTGAGACCTGATATTATTCTATGCCTGATTATATTGGTGGCAATCTTTGTTTACGCTTTACGTCATCCTGATGTTGATGACTGGCGTGGTCATTAGGGTGACTGAGGGATACTGCTGGAAGGTCTGCTAAGTTTGAGGATAGCTTCAGGGGTGCGGTAGGAAACCAGTTCCTTTCCCTAAAAGGCGCCTCAGGCTCTGGGACAGGCCTCTGTTTTCCTCTAAATGAGGGCCTATAAGCCTTTGCTCACACTGTGGGCAGAATCTCATGCCTTCGACTCCTGCCTTTCCGCAACTAGGACAGTATTTCATCAACGACTCCACATCCGCCTGCAGGCTCCGGGCCTAACGCAGTGGCGACAAAAACACTACGGCCTACTGACCACGATATTATCAAAGGCAACTTCAGTATATGTGCCTGCGAATGCTTGAGCAACTAGCACGATATCACCACCAGTAATCGTGGTGTCTGTAACCTGTTTTAATAGATGCCTATTGACCGACAGGCTTAAGTTGCTGCCGATACACTCAATATGGATTAGGTTGACGGCACCAACACCTTGGTTGATATAGGATGAGTAGGTTATTGACGCAAGATCTATCTCATTTCCATTAACGAACTTGGATATAAAATAGTAACCATCAGCGCTAGTTCCAAAATAGTAGGAGGTACTACTGTCTTGATATCGACATACTACGATATGCCAGTTATTATCAGTACCTGCAACAAGTTTAGTCTCCACTTCCAAAATGAAATCAGTGAAGTACTGGTGAGCGTAAGTACCAGTGGCGAACTGAGCGGGATGGTTATTGATCAGATGAAGCCAGCCATCCTTGTAAAAAACTGAACCATATTCAGCAGAGTAAGTATCCCAAACGCCAGCCTCATTAGTGAAATCATCTGAAAACAATACCCCAGGGGCTGTCGGAATAGCTTTAAAGTTGGCAATGGTACTCATATCCGAGTACATTGTGATGACAGTGGTGGACGAAGTGCTTGAGGCATCACCGCTCCAGTGGTCAAAGGTGTAACCGGTGGCCGGGCTAGCTGTAAGTGTTACCTGTGCACCGGATTCATATTCGCCAGCCGAAGGAGAGACCCAACCCGCTTCCGAGGGGTTGACACTTACGCTGAGTGTGTATGAAGGTGTAGGTTCAGGCGTTGGCGAAGTAGACGGCTCATGTGACATTACTATGCCTACTACTCCGATGGCAGCTATAATACAACCTATGATGATTCCTGTTAGGTTTTGCCCAGTCACTGAATCCTCATTTCACAATGAAGCCTGTTGGTCCAAGCCTTTGAACCCTCACATAGTAACCGATTGAACTGTTTACAAGGTCGTGCTTAGAATTACAGCCATAGCAATTAGGAACCAAAGATTAACGACAAGTAATAGCCACAGGTACCGCGAGACGAATTGCTCAAATCTAGATTCCTTGCAACAAGCACATAATCTTAGAGCCGACAGAAAGTGTGTGTTAGATGGATAGCGCTGCAATGCTTGAAGCCACATAGTCTGAGCCTGGTCAAGCTTGCCTTGCTGCGCATATACTTTGGCCAGTAAATCAATCACCTCCACTCTTGTACTATCACTATCAGACAAGGCTGTTAGCAAATTCTCAGCTTCGAGGAGGTCGCCTCTTCGCGCCAGTGCCCCAGCACGAACAAGTATATCAGTCACCATAGTTTGCGATGCTGATACCTTCTTCTGTTCAGCAGGCTTCGCTTTCTCTTCTAATACATATGATTCAGGCTCTTGCACGTTTATGTATTCAGTCCTCCTATAAGAAAGCTAGAATCCTCCCTTAATAACAGTGCTTCTGTAGCCGCGCAACTGTTCGACCATTTCATCGGGCAGTAGTCCCCAAAGCTGCTGAACAGCTGTCTTTAAGCTCTCGAAATCTTGGTTAGTGATAGCTTGATGACCTTGTGCAAAAAGGCGCTCAGCCTCAGCCTGATTGCTGATATTGTTTTTGTACTCTGTTTCCAAGTGTTCAAGCTGTCCCACCCACCAACCTGGAAGTTTCATCAGTACCTGCATTACCAGTTGTGTAAGGTTCCTAGTCTTCTGCCGAACAGAATCAGCATTTTTTGATGCTATGGCCTTCCTTGTATCTTCTATAAGACGAGAAAAATCAGCAACATCCTGGGGACTGCCATACTGCTGCACCATGTCACGCCCGCCAGTAATCTGTGCCTCGGCTTCAGCAATTACGACAGGCCAAGTAAGATGCTCTTCGATCTCGTCCAATCTTGCATCAAGTTCGATACGACGTCGCTGACATGTATCTAGAGCCTCATATTTATCCTGTTGAGCAGATATCAGGGTCATATCGATTTGCCGAACCAGTTGCTCGTTTTCAATCTTCTGGAGCAAATCATTGGCCCGAGTAGAACCGGCTAGCTTGGCTTGTTCACGAACCTCGTCCAGATGTGCCTTTGCCTTCTCTGAATGGTCTGTTAGTATTTGTTCGTTGATTTGCGAAAACTTGGCGTCTAATACTTTGTGGTACTCTTCATCCAATCTGGGGACGTAAGCAATGACTTGTGCTATACGTGACTCATCCACGGCTATGGTTACTTCGATAGGGCTTCCCGCGGGAACATCGCAACGAATGCTTTGGCCAGTTACTTCCAGCCATCCAATTAGTATGTTCCTGTCAGCACGCTTGTTCTTGCCCTCCACAACGGGAATGCGAAGAATAGTCCCAGATTCGCCGCTCTTGAGGGCTTCTGTTGTATGAAGGGCAGTATCCCGCTTCTTGGCTGGCAATGGGGTACCTTTTTCGAGCAACCACAACACGTCTCCATTGGCGAGCCCGATACCGATGTTATTGACAAGGGTTTGAGCGGAAATTGTGATTCCTATTGTGTAGAAAAACCGGTCTGGCGCAGTTTGACAAAGGTTTCCACTCGCATCCCTGAGTTCAATTAAGAACTCGTTTCTACGGCCCCTGTCCGCGTAGACCTTGGAGACGAATGTGCCACTCGTCCCGATATCAAGCTTCCCTGAGCGCCATGCAGTCTTAGATTCCACGAATTCAATGGTGTATCCCTGTAGCGATTGCCCTTGAGGAGCAGTCACTCTTCCCCCAATCGTAGGTTCTGTTTCATCCCCAATAGGTTTGTAATCGAGTTCCAGTTTGAAATACCCAGCAGGGAGTGGAACTTGTCGTCTAGATGTCTCGGGTATTATCTGGGTGCCAGCAAATACTGCAGCACCACATGCCACTACCGTCAGCGGGTTTACTCGGAATTCTAGTGCTATACCCAGTTTCTGGGTCAGCATATCTCGAAATAGCGGGGTTAGAGTAGGACCACCAACCAGAATCAACTTCTCAACATCAGAGGATGACAGCCGTGCCCCTTCCAACACTGACCTACACAAGTTTACTGACCTTTCAATGAGTGGTTCAGCAAATCGCTCAACATCACTTCTCTTGAGTTCATACTCAAAGGGGGGGCTTGTTCCGTCTTTTCGAAATAGGCTGGGTATTTCAATATCAGTTTTATCTTCAACGGAAAGACGAATTTTGGCAATCTCGGCATAGTATTCAAGCTTGGAACGAACGAATGTCCATACTCTGTCGTCAGGTGACAGATTGAACTCTTTCGCGACGACAGGGACTAGTAACTGGTCGGCGATCCCCGAATCAATGAGCCCGCCACCTAAGTGGATGTCGCCACCGTGGTTTACAACTTGTATCTGTTCGTCGCGCACCTGCAGGATAGCCGCATCGAATGTGCCACCGCCAAAATCATAGACCATCCAGAAGACGCGGTCGCTGCTGGTTTGAAATCCGTAAGACAAGGCAGCGGCAACAGGCTCTTGAACCAACGGGCTGAACGATAGGCCAGCCAATGTTGCTGCCCTGTTTGTGGCTGAGCACTGTGGGAGCTCAAAGGCCGCTGGGACACTGATGGCAGCGGCAGCGATATCTTCTCCATCCCTCCGTTGAACATCTGCTCGAAGTTTTTTCAAGATCTCTGCAGACAGCTCTTCCGGGGTCATCTGTTTACCATTGACCTTGAAAGCCTTGAGAGACTCGGGATATCCCATAGATAGCTTGAATTTCAGGCGCACATCAGAAACTTCCGTTTCGTCGTCAGTGATTTTCTGGTTTTTTGCCTCCTGGCCTTGTCTTAGCTTGCCCCTCTTGTCAAACGAAACCGCAGATGGAGTATACTCGGCATTTTCGTTTGTCCTGATAATGCGCGGCGCTGTACCTTCCAGCACTGCAATTTCGCTATTGGTGGTACCAAGATCAATCCCAAAGTCTACCGTTTGACGTTCCATAGCTTCATCCTCCTTGTTTCTTCCTTAGGTTGTTTCATCCATTGGCTTTGACGTGTCAGTTTCCTCTGGCACTCCAACAATCACCTCTCCCATTTGTATGATTCTGTTCTTATGATATATTGTTGGTTTCAGTGTCTCTATGATTTGTCGTCGGCCTAAGCCATTAACTGGCTGGGATGCTATCACCCGCAGAGCCATTCCGCCTTCATAGTCTCCACCAGTATGATCTTTGATCTCAATACCGCCTTGAGTGAGGGCGTCCCATGTCCGTTCTATATCTCGAGATAATTTTTGCAGCGGTTTTGGGAACTCGCCTGTCGCAGCTAGTCTCTGCTGTATTCGCCATACCAAAGTCCCCACATCCGCTGCCATATCAAGCAATTCCTCTTCCCTTGTGGATGCCGTCTGGAAGCTGATTGAAGTGCGCTCTGCAAAGTCAGCCAGTGCCTGCAAGGATTCTGATAGACCTTGGTATTCTGGTGCGCCTATCCTGAACTCTTGAGGATAATATAGCCATTGCTTGAGATTATCAATGGTTTCTCTTAGCATCTTTCTATGAAACATCTGTAGGCTTTGCTCCAATCATCCAGCCTCTGTAAAGCATTTCCTTTACGGTTCGAAATTCTTTTTTGTATGATTCCGGTTTTACCCCCTTAGGGAAGGTGATGGTTGCGATTCCGTGTGCTGCAGCAATGATAGTACCCAAAATCACAAGAAATACCCAAAAACTACCGCTCGCGATCCCAATGAAAATAGCAAGAACAAACGCAGTAATCGTCCCTCCTATCCTCCAGGCCTTGCTCTGTTCGTGAGCTGACTTGCATTTTGCACACCTGGGCACTGTTACAGGTAAGTACTGCCATCTAACCTGTGTCTCGAGAAATTGGCGCTCACGCTGCACATTGCCATGCATCATCACTGTAACGGAGGAATCATTGTCGGGATAATTTCCTCCGCAGAACCAACAAGTCGCATATTCTACGTTTAAGTTTATAGTCTCTACATCATCCTTGATCTTCTGCGTGATAAAAGGGCTTTCTGCAATGGTGAGAGATTTCTTGGCAATTTCAGAAACTGCCCGCCAATCTCCAGTCTTATTCACAAATGAAATTAGGCACGACCTCACCTGCGACGCTACTTCGTCATGCGGTGATTCACGGGTTGAATCTCCTTTGACCAGAAGCGAATCAAGACTCTTTAGTAGCGGAGCCGTGTCATTAATAAGATTAGAGGCCAGCTTATTACCACTCTCTGGTGCATTGCTGATTTCCTGGGCAGAGTGCAAGCACATGGCTTTGAGTCTATCTCGTATCGGTGCAACCGCTCGCTGCATGGCCTCCTGGGCAATTGCATTATCAAAGCCAGATTGTCTTATCATTGCAAGGTGAAAAGCCATATCTTTTGGGTCCCTTGTTTCTGAAGCTTTTACTGCAAGCATTGCATTGATTGAGAGCAGCGCCTTTGGTAATCCTTCTCGAATTCGACCTGCAGTGTCAGTTGTTAAGCGGGGATCATCCAATTGACGAATTCGCTCTCCCACTCTTTTCCAGAAGCTCTCCTCGCTAAGTAGCCTTTTCCATTTTGAAAAGGCTTGTTGCCAATATGATCGTTTCTGTTCAACTTGCTCTTCCAAAATCCCTTTGACCTCTCCTTCTGTGTGTTCCATATGCAGTGCCATGGCATGATAGAAAACGGCGAGGTTATGTACAGAGACATTGGCTTCACTGCCATGAATCTCGTGGTACTCCCAGACGGATAAGGCGTGCGAGAGGTCTTTCTGCTTAATTGCTACCAGAGTCTCGTCGTTCTCTTGGGTCGAATCAAGTGATAGCGGCCAGAACCAGAAGAATTCGTCTATGAACCTCAGTTCAGGGTCAAGCAGTCTTTGTTGCGCTTCGCGTCTGGCATCTCTGTCCTGTGCAATGCTTGGCATCAGAAAGCTGCTTTCATGCTGTTCCATATCCCCAAATTTTTCTATCAGGTCAAGGGTTCGGATGTGAGAAGATGCTTCTTTCGAAGAAGCGCTCACAGGGAGGCCCAAAATGCGGAAGGCATTGATACGATAGATGTCCGGTCTAGCCATCTTGAGAAGTGTTTCATTCCATTCAATCGTGGTATCTGTTTCCATTGCTTCTAGTTATCTCGTATCAGTATGCTAGCCTCTTCATCCAACATATCATATGACAATTCCGCGTCGCCAGAGCTTGAGCTGATATTCGTATCTTTCCCTGAGACCGGGCTCCTTCATTATCGCCTCTTCGAGTAGATCAGCCGCTTGCATAAGCTTACTCGGATCTGGAGCTAATCTCATTGCTTGTGTTGCCATCGTTTGTGGATTTCTTTCTTCGGGTTTTGAGACAGAACCAAGAGCGCTCTTGCTCCCATCTATACTACCCTTACTTTCTACTACAGGCTTTGATTTCGATGGCTCCCATCGCCTAAGATCCTCCAACATCTCCATTGCGTTAGAGTAGCGCTCATTAGGGTTGAGCTTGAGGGACCGTGAGATAATGGACTCAAGATGGCCATCTACTCGAGGATTAAATTCGGCAACTGGAAGAGGCTTTTCTTTCCAACATCTGCCAGTCGATAAATCCATTGTGCTTTCAACTCGAAAAGGCAGACGATCCGTCAGCAAAAGGTAGAGTGTAACGCCGATGGACCATATGTCTCCTGCACAAGAGTCGATGTTCTGTAGGCACTCTGGAGGTTTGAATACAGGAGTCCCTCTAGCACTTGCCAGGAGAGTTAGGGGATTGACGGCTTTAGCAAGTCCAAAATCGCTAATCCTGACGCGCAATCCTTCTACGTCATAACCAATAAGGATGTTCTGCGGTTTGATATCGCGATGGATTACCGGTGGCCGCTTGCTATGAGCAACTGCCATTCCAGTGCATACTTGCCGTATGATATCCACGCTATCCAGAATGGGAACAAAGCTATCTCGATGACAGTTCCATAGCGATTCCAGAGTACCGCCCGGAACATACTCCATCGTGAAATAACCGCGCTTCCCGGCATCAGTTTCCAAAATGCCCGCATCAAACACCCTAATGATATTGGGATGCCCAATCTTTGACAACAGTACAGCTTCTGCTAAGTTTCGTTCAATCTCTTCTAATTCGGGACTAGGCGACTTGAAAACCTTCATGGCTTGTCGCCCCAGGAATTTATGCTTAACCCGATATACTTCAGCGAATGCTCCTTCGCCAAGAAAGCGGTCTACTTCGTATACATCACGGACAAGCTTGCCCTCGTCAAGCAACACGGAAGTCTATCTCCTTACACGTGCTGCGTATTACAAGGCAGGCTTCTTGCCCCCGTAGCATCGCTTTCAGTAATACCCCGAACTCCCAGGCTTATGCACTTGAAAGAAAAGCATCTATGCATTGTGTAGTAGCTATTCGTGTATGTTTTCATTTGCTATACTATGCCTCACTGCGTACTTTGTCAATTTTGAGGTACATTAAAGGCATGAAAGTTTTATTATGGGTTTCTGTGATAATCGCCGCTATTGTCTTCTTCCAGGAGCTAGCATGGATAGGGAAAACTGGTCTAGCTCCAGTTATCATGGGGCTTGCAGTAGCCATAGGGCTGCTAGCTGGATATCTCTTGTGGAAGAAGTAGCAGCATACAGTTCGTATATGGGGTTTCTACCTGGGCGAGCATTCTCGGGACATATTATTGAATTGTAGTATTGTTAAATTATGGGCTGGATTGGATATATAGTTGGTAGCATATTTCTTTTGGGGGCATTTGTTTGTATAGCCCCAGCATTTATTAATAGCAATGGGGAATTCAAAACAGACTATACAGACAAAGAGCTAAGGATTTATCTGCCCATTGGTGGAATTCTAGGTATCATCGGCATACTCTGTATGATGCTCTTGCCTTAATCCTTCAAGTAAGGATATTTCTTGTAGATGTCGTTCTTTTCCCAACTTTGAATCGACTTCTTTACCTCAAAAAGAAAACCCAAAGGCACCCCCTATTGAAGATAGGTTAATGTTCATCTAGACGTAGGTGCATAATTCCCTAGCTTTGCATAGCTTTGACACCGTGTATGCATAAATAAGGAACAGAATTCGGGTTGCTAAGTTTGAGGATAGTTTGAAGCTTTATCGGAGGATTGAAACTGCATCCAAAGCTTGACCGTCAACCTGCGGGGCTAAATGACTCCCAGAAGTTCCAAAATAATAGACCTTATGAACACGACTAGGATTAGCCAGATAGCAGCACTAGCGATGATTGCTAGTGGAAGTGGCATATAGACCTTAAGAAATTGTGTTGAGGGCACGGCTATACCAATAACAGTGATTATAAGAAACCCAATGTTAATCGCTGTAATCCACCAGCCATTTGGAACAAATGCAAGCAGGACGGCCCAAATAGTGACCAGAATCAATCCGAAGATTAGGCAATTCCTGAATGCCTTCCTAGCCACAGACCTCATGAAATTTTTTTCAAAGTCGTCCATCATCCGCTGGCTTGCCTACTCATCAGGCAAAGGTGATGTTCGCATAGGTACCGTGATTATAGCACTTGCCGAACCAAAATTGTGAGGGCAATGAAAAAAGGGGAGGGGCTCAGCGCCCCCTGGTTTTTGTTCCAGTGCCACTTTCCGCACTGTTGGCATTCCCAGGCTTGCATTTGATGTGGTATTCTAGTTGTCGACCAGCAATTGGCAGGAGGTAGGAGATGAGATACCACATAGGCTATACGATAGTGGCAGTAATTACTTTTGTGTTGCACCTGGTCGCTGGTTTGTTGGCTGACATCATGTATTGGCTCCCAGAGTGTCTTTGGTTCACGTCAATCGTGTTTTCAGTCTTGGCTATTTACTCCGGCATTGTAACAGCAACCCAGAGTGAGCCCGATAAAAAAGGGACAGCGATTGCCTCAGCTGTGACAGGAGGCATAGTACTCGGAGCGCTACTTTTCAGTGGAGTATATTGGCTGTTTTTCCCACTGGCGGATACCTATGGGGCTCTGGCAAGCGCAGGATAAGCAATCGCAAAAGTATCTGCACTGGGTGGGTGAGGAGTTGGGTGGTGATTGAAGGCAGAAAGGATGAGAGGGGGAAATACATTTCCCTTCAGAAAAAGCTGTCAAATCCAAGTTCGTAAGCCTCCCCAGGGCTACTAGCTTTGGAGCAAGCCTTTCCCATTCCTCTTTGGCTTCTGACGTGAGCCAATCTGGGCAGCTTGCCTTAAGGTCTGTCCCTAACTTATTACTTAGCTGATTGTCCTCGTTTATTTCCATTCAATTATTCCGACTCTCTTTAAGTAACTCCTCCATTGGGTCTTTAGCTTCTCTTGGCTCTGCTACTATGCGAGACCGTGAAGATGGCGTCATACCAAACTCAATCAAGAATTTATGCATCTGGTCTTGTGCCTTATTCGCCACCGACAAAAGGGGATTGATAATTAAGTTCCCGTTGGTGGTCTTATACAGAAATTCCATCTTATCAGGAGACATAGAGCTTAATTCCTTGAGTTTCCTTTCAGCCTCTACCCACCTGCCCCACGCTTGGCAATATCCAGCAAGGGCAGCCCGATCCAGCTGACTTAATAACCCCAAAGTTGCCAACTCAGGCACTATTCGCCGCCATTCTGTCTTAGCCGGCGTGTTCAAGTGTGATGGACAAGTCGGCCTCGAAGGGTTAGGTTTAGGCTCGTTCTCATTTATCCTATCTTTTCTCATTCCTTCCAGCTTCTTGATACTGGTTGGCTTGGGAATTCGGCCTTTCATTTCTTAAGCACCCCCTCTATCATAATTGTCATATCGCGTCTCTTGCTGCCTGCTCGGTTACCGAAGAGCAGGACTCCCATGATTAAAAGCCCCCTCCCCCACTGCTATATAACACCTTGGCATTATCTTGATGCCTCTTAGCTAGCATAACTGTTATATAACAGGCTGTTATAGTGTTATATAACATAACAGGGGGGGAGTAGTTATACTCCCCTGTTACGTTACACGTTATATTCCTTGTTTCAATCCCCATGAATCTCCTATCTTAACGAGAGAACCTCTTTTTTCCATGCGATTTGTGATAGTTCTGATACTCGCCTCATTGGCCTCAAGCTCTTCGGCAATTTCCTTTATCGTCATAGCACCGCTTCGAAGTAAGTCCTTAATCTGGAATGCTAGTGGTAACGTCTTGGATGCTTCAGGATTATCTGCTGGGTTGCAACTCTCAAAGGTCACGCTCTCCAACTGCCCCTCAGTATTCTGATTAAAATTAATTCGTATCCCTATTGGATTGAGTAGCTTCCCTTCATTGTGCTTGCGATGGATTAATGCTAACTCTATGTAATCGTCTCCGACTACCTGTGACTTCGCCGTTATCTCGAACTGTGCTCGGCTCCTGTTATACTTCACTACCGAGCCATACGGTCCCACCGAACTGGTGCTTTTCCAGTCCTCTTTGCTCACATGGTCAAACGTCAAGGTGGTGCATCGAAGTGACCTTAACGCATTATAGAATTGACTGGCTACCTGTGCCTGGTCAGGACCGTAGCCGGTAGCTGCCATCTGAGAATCAATAATAACCATGTCAATTTTATATTCCGATACTAAGCCTTGTATGCTGTGAATGTCGTTTACCAAAGGCTGTGAGCAGAAGCGGTACAAAAACGTTTCCTCTGTATCTATCCCTAACCCTGCTTTAATAGCCCACACCCTGCGATCGTGGTCTTCTTTGCTGGCTTCCCAGTCTAGGTATAAGACATTCCCCGGTGCTGGTGTCCAGGAGTTCATGCCCACTATGTTTAACTGTACTAGCGTGGCAATATAATCTCCTATGTAGGACTTACCATAGCCACCAGGAGCGTATACAGTAGTCGGTTGCCCCTTTTCGATTATAGGAGTGAGTTGATATTCTATCTTCATAGTGTCTGGCTTTTTACCAATAGGCACTACTGGCTCACTCCTACGGGCAATCTTGATAGTCTCATTGGTGACGTGGGTCAGAACCTCTAGCCAGGAAATATCATGAGAGTTCTTCTCTAGTCGCTTCGCTAGAGTATTTATCGTTTGAGTAGCTAGTAAGTTAACCTCTGCGTGGTGTAACAATACCTCACCTTCCCCGTTACTTGAGAAAAACTGTAGCTCGGCAACACCTTTGTCTGAAAAACGCTCTGCCGTTACTCTTAATCCTAAGTCACGCCAGGCAAAATTGATAAAGTCAACACCCTCAGCTATTGCAGGTTTATTTATCATACCCTTATACCTTCAACCTTCTTAGGCTTTTGCTGGATTCTAAAGTCGGTATTCCCTCTGCGCTTTTTCATCTCCTCTTCGAGCAGCCACACCCTCTCCCTCGCCCAATTCACTTTTGGCAAACCCCACAGCTTAGGTCGAAGGTAATTAATCTCGTCTGTTAACTCCATATCCTCCAACTCGTCGAGGTCAATGCAATAGAATCTTCGATACTGCTTGCTATCGGCGAGGGGATCAGGGATTAAAATATCTTGGTCAGCCATTGTTATTATTCCTTTGTTCCGTTGCCCTCAAACAAGGCTAGAACGGCCTTCCTGCTAACTAACATTCTTTTATTACCCAATCTTATGACTGGGATAGGCAGTTTATTCTCTCTGGCTAGGGAATATGCTAAATTTCTGGAAATACCAGTCGCCTCGGCAAATTCGGAAATTGTCATGCCAAGTCTCTCGTTATCCTGCATTGAGGCTACCTACTGCCTGCTCACTGGGGAATAACTCCTCAGGAGTTGTTTTCAGTGCTTTTGCCAACCTTCGTTTTGCCTTTGGCCAGGGTGCTAGTCTCCCGTTTTCTATAGCGTTCAGATTTGTAGAGGCCATACATGCCATGCGTGCCAATTGAACCTGAGACACCCCTGCCCGTTCACGAAATTCCTTTAGACGGTTACTACTCATTTATCACCTCCAACTATTGACAAATCTTTCCTAATGATTTATATTTATAGCATATAGGAAGTATTATCGAGCACACAAGGATTTTATTCTACTAATTTGAAGGAATAAAAGGAATGAAAGAAAAAAGAGGTCGTCCGGCAATAAAACCTTCTATCAAACAGCTTATATGTGCCAAGGCACTAAAAGACAAGGACGCACCCAGACTTGCACTCGCAGTTGAATTGAAAAATCTAATAGAAGAAATGGGTGAAATATCCCCCAGCGAAGAAACAATGATGAAGCTAATATCCCAAGCACGTAATCATCCCGTTAGTGAACTTGATAAGCCCTGGAGTATAGCTAGGCTAGATGATTATCCTATTCCACCTAAGGAACTCCCGAAGGTAATAAGAGAGTACAGGCGTCATATGGATGAAGGAACTGAATTCACCATCCGACAAGCTAAATGGGTAGCCCGGCTATCAGACACCGAATGTCCAGAGTCTTTGCCTGACATAATTGCCAAGACTGAGCAGCTATACGAGATACTGGGGGAACTCCCTGATTTTGACGTTTTCGATAAATTGTTAGCGGGCTTGCCTGGACAGTCCGATAATTGGCAGGTGCCCTTTGCGGCTATGGCGAGCCTTGCAGGAATATTGAAAAATGACCCTACAAGAAAGGAGGCACAACAAAATGAAAGGGTCAATTCGGCAGCAAGGTAAGCAATCCTGGCAAATCACTATTGACATTGGTGTTAATGACGAAGGAAAGCGTGACCGACGTTTCGAAACAGTACATGGACGCAAAGGTGACGCTCAAAAGAGACTTAATGAGCTATTGGTCAATATGGAAAAGGGTATTTATAGCCCTCCAGGACGGCTCACCTTAGCAGAGCACCTTCAGAATTGGCTCGAAGGCTATGCCAGGAGTAATTGTTCACTTCGGACTTTTGAAGGCTATCAGAGCATAGTAGAGCACCACTTAGTACCAGCCCTAGGGAAAACTCAGCTAAAGCACCTTAACCCGCAGGCAATACGGAACTATTATGGTGAGGCTCAAAAGAAACTATCAGCTCGGACAGTAGCCTCACATCATCGGCTATTAAGCCAAGCTCTGAAGGATGCTATTAAAATGGGTTATCTTGGCAGTAATCCTTGTGAGTTGATAAAAGCACCATCATGGAAAGGTAAGGCCATGCGGACCCTAACACCCTTTGAGGTTCAAGTATTACTGGAGGCAGCACAGGATAGCTATTTTTACCCGGTATATTATACTGCTGTTTCCTCAGGGCTTAGACAGGCTGAATTGTTAGGTTTGCGGTGGCGAGACATTGACCTTGATTTGCTCTCAATATCGGTTAGCCAGGTACTATACAAGCGACGCGGTATATGTCGGTTTATGGAGCCTAAGACAAGCCATAGCCGACGCCGTGTTGCTATGACTCCTAAATTGGCATTATTCCTGAGAGAATACCATGAGGAGAGGGTGTTGCTATACCTGGAGTTAGGAAGGCAGCTTGGTTTAGATGACCTCGTTTTTGCTTACCCTGACGGAAGGCCGTTAGACCCTGGGACATTAAGCCATGCCTTCGTCAAGATAGTTAAAAAGGCGAGATTGGAGAATGTTCGCTTCCATGACCTGAGACATACTTTTGCCAGCCTTATGCTACTTCGTGGGGCAAAGCCTAAAGTAATCAGTGAAGCGTTAGGTCATGCCTCGGTAGCCTTTACAATGGATACTTACAGCCATATAATTGAAGGGATGCAAGAGGAAGCCATGGCGTTACTCGATGGAGTGTTACCGGAGGGCAGAAACAAAAATTCCGTCGTGGAATTGTCGTGACTTTTCAAGGCGTTAGCTTTGACGCCGAGGTAGCTCAGGTGGTAGAGCAGCGGACTGAAAATCCGCGTGTCAGCAGTTCGACTCTGCTCCTCGGCACTGGTTAGTATATATGCCGAAGTGGCGGAATGGTAGACGC
>Ga0315539_1001485_pt1 | contig 17295 bp, 19 predicted proteins | sample SalMarSW160150MG_FD_203097 | JGI IMG/M metagenome (GOLD analysis project Ga0315539, IMG submission 203097) | Salt marsh sediment microbial communities from the Plum Island Ecosystem LTER, Massachusetts, United States - Salt Marsh Sediment SW1601-150 ... | reverse complement strand
AGGGGAACAGAATTCCTGTGCCACACCCAACGTCCAGAACCGTCTTGCCTTCTTCAAGATCAAATCTGTCAACTAAGTTTTGGATTTGAGAGCGATGATCACTTCTATATTGCTCGTCCCAGGACGCTGCCTCTCTGTTGAAAAAATCCCTCTTGGACATATTCTAAGGCTCTTACAGAGTGACGACACTCTCGGATTCGGTCAGCACTCGGACGATCTCCGGCATATTGGTCACTCTCCCCGCACCGATCAGATCGGTCAACCCATAGAAATTCACACAGGTTCCACAGCATATGATCTCCACCCTCAGATTCTCCAGGCTCTGCAGGGTCTCCAGGACGGGCGAGCCTTTGGCAGCCAGCTTCACTCCGGAATTGTAGAGGACCAACATTTTTGGTTTTCTATCGGCGGCGACAAGGGTTCTCAGGAAGCTGGCAACCAGACGCCTTCCCAACTTCTCATCTCCCTGTCCTATCTTATCGCTGTTCATTACGATCACTTTCTCCATGTACGGCTCCTTTTTCAGGCCAAATGTAAAATATCCGTCTCGTGTTGTAAAGGATTTTCTGGGATTTCTGCGCTTGGGGTGCACTGCGCGGTTCACCCTGAGGTAAGAGTACTTGAAACTCCACGCCGCATATCCCCCTTCCTGATACAGAGACTGTGTCATAATTCGGTTTTTTGTAGCCGCAGATCATTTGACTCAGGTGAGCTTAAGTCTGCGAAAACCGTTTGTTAAATTCCAACAGCTTACGCCCATATGGGCGGCTACAAAGTCAAAATATGATTGTGACACACCCTTATACAATGGAGAGGGGAAAACAGAAGGGAGAGGCAGCCACACTTATCTCTTGCCAATTCCGCCGGCCAATTCACAATACTTTGGGTTTCCTATTGGAGTGTGTCACTATATATAGTGATTTTTTTGCAGAGACTGTCGTTTTTTTCCTTGACAAACAGCTTTTTTTTCGTTAAAGTGCTATTTGGGATGGTTCCAGGCTACGCTTACGGAAATGATGCCGTCCCCCAACCTGTTGTAGTCCAGCAAATTGCAGTAGTTGCTTCTTAGAGCGTAACTATTCAAAAGGCGGTGTATCTGTCTTAGGTCAAAAAGCTGAAAACCCACATGTGGTGAAGTTCCGTCTGGATTGAAAAACCCGTCCGGGAGTGAACCATGAAGGACTTCTGAAGAAGCGAACCTGATCGGCACTGGAATTAGTTGGGCTAAGTTTCTGAAAACCGAGGGGGTTCAGAAATTGGAATTCTCGAACCGCTCCCGGGCGGACTACCAAAATCATCGTAGGGACAGCCTTCATGGCTGTCCGTTGTCTGGACAGGGAAAGAACCTGAGCCGCATGGTTCAAGGCAAGCCCTGTACCTTTACAAGACCTCCCTGGAAAAGGGAGTTTTTCAACCATTGAAGGAGAAACCAATTGTCTGAAATCAGATCTCCCGCCAAAGGCGGGACAGGCGCCTACAGCGGAAAAGTAGAGTTGATGTCCATCACTCCCAATGCCCAGGATGTGATTGAGAGGGCATGCCGAACCTGTTATTTAAGTTTCAACCGATACCATCCTCCCGCCTCCACCGAGGAATTGATAAAAAAGGTGATAAGAAAAGGGCATCATTCTGTTTTGGAGCATGCCCTTGCCACCTTCAGGATAAAGGGCGGCTCGCGCGTTTTCACCCACGAGTTGGTCCGGCACAGGATCATGTCCCCTTCTCAGGAAAGCCAGAGATATGTGGAATATGGAAAGACCAAAGAGTTTGAATACGTGGTCCCGCCCACCATACAGAATACTGAATTTGAGGATAGATTCAAGAAGCTGGCGCAGGAAACCTTCTCATTATATCAGGAGATGGTCAAGGCTGACATTCCCAAAGAGGATTCCCGCTACATCCTCCCCAACGCCACCACCTCCGAGATCGTGATCTCTGCCAATTTCCGGGAGCTGCGACACATATTCGAAATCCGCTGCGTGGAAAGAGCGCACTGGGAGATAAGGCAGGTTTGCCTGGGGATATTGAAGATCATGAAAGAACAGGCACCCATCGTATTCTGGGATTTCCACATAGATGAAAAGAATAAGGTAGCTTACAGGAAGGACGAATAAGAATGCCACCATGAGCGAACGGAGAACGAGGGTGTCACCCTGAGCGAAGCGAAGGGTCTCTAAGATTCTTCCCCCGCCCTTCGGGTCTGAGCCCTCAGGGTCGAAGACCAAAGGCGGGGTCAGAATGACAACGGGGGTGTTCTGGGATTTTGAGATAGATGAAGAGAATAAGGTAGCTTTCAAGAAAGAGGAAGAGCGGTAGGTCGGGCTCCCGCAGGGTGCCCGACACTATACTGCCCGACACCAAAAAAACTAAATAGGAGATGTCCGGTATGAAACTAAACGTAAAAGCTTTTGCGCTTACCTGTGCAATAATCTGGGGACTCGGGCTTTTTGTAATCACCTGGTGGATTATTGTCTTTGGCGGAGCCACCGGTGAGCCTACCTTTATCGGTCGCGTCTATCTTGGCTATTGTATTAGCCCGTTAGGCAGCATTATAGGATTGCTTTGGGCATTTGTGGATGGGCTTATTGGTGGTGCGATCTTCGCCTGGTTATACAACCTACTCACCCCACGCACCTCAAGCACACAGGGAGTATAACAGTAGGTCGGGCTGGCGGCTTTGCCCTGAGCTTGTCGAAGGGAAGCCTGCCCGACAAGGTGGGTGTCGGGTAGCGTGTAGGTCAAGCATGTCCGCAAGGACTGCTTGACAAAAATCTAATAAGCGGTGAAAAGGAGGGACGAATGGATGTAGAAAAAACCTTCATAGGAGCAGCGAAGGATCTGAAACTTTGCGAACTGGTAAGCAAAACCGGGGGCACCCATCTAGTGGAGCCATACATGGTTTACCTTTCCGTCACAGGCAAACGGCTGTTTCACTTATACCAGATCAGGGGACATAGCAGGAGTGGCGAACCGACAGGTTGGAAGAATCCGAGGGTTAGTTCATTTGCTCACGCGATGATAAAGGAGGAAGCGTTCTCCCCGAGAAGAGAATATAACCCGTTCAATCACGAGATATTCCCAACCGTCTACTTTTCAATACCCGCAGCCGATGGTCGGCAGAGATAGAGAGTGGTCAGGCAAGGGCTCCGGGAAGCGCCCTAAAAGCCGCGATGGCCACGAATAGGAAGATGCCTACGTGGCACTCTGGGGTTAAAGAGGGGGAGGTGGAGTAAAATGATAGTAAGGAGTGTTGAGGTCAGGAATTTTCGCTCAATCCGAGAAGCAAGGATCCAATGTGATAATCTTACCGTGATTGTAGGCCGGAACGGTGCTGGCAAATCTTGCTTTCTTCATGCCATAGAGACTTTTTACGATATTGCAGCCCCGGTAACAGACGAAGATTTCTTCGAGCGCGACATGCGTTCGCCCATCGAAATCCGGATAGCGTATGGTAATCTGCGAGACGATGAAAAAAGAGAATTTAAGTCGTTCATTCGAGACGATACATTAATGGTCACGAAACGAATTTCAAGCGAAAACGGTCGCATTTCTCAGGGCTATTATGGCGCTGCCATGCAAATTCCGCAGTTTGCTGACATACGGTCGATCTCCGGAAGAAGAGATCAGGTCCAAGCGTACAAAAAACTAGTCGATCGTGGCGAGCTTCCGAGTCTGGCCGGAAACCCGCGAAGTGCAGATGCAGTTGAAGAGCTGATGAGGCAATATGAAGCTACTAATCCACAACTTATGGAACCAATCGAGCGCGAAGCACAGTTTTTCGGCCCCAGAAATATCGGCGGAGGCAAACTGGACAAGTTCACGAAGTTCGTTTTGGTGCCGGCAGTTCGCGAGGCCTCAGATGAGGCAAGCGCTAAGAAGGGAGCTATCTACCAGATATTGGACATGATCGTATTGAGAAAGATCAACTCTCGGAAGGACATAAAGACGTTCAAAGAGGAATTTGAGGAAAGAGTGAGGAGTCTTTTTAGCTCTGACAATCTCACTGAGTTACCGGAGCTTGGCATTTCGATTTCTCAGACGCTTGAAAAGTTTGCTCCCGGCTCACAGTTACGATTGAACTGGGATGAGGTGAAGCCTCCGCAACTTCCTGTTCCCGAAGCCAAGGCAACCCTTATAGAGGATACGTTTGAGGGTGAAATAACCCGAAAAGGTCACGGCCTGCAACGAGCGCTAATTGTAACCTTACTGCAACATTTGGCGATGACGGTTCCACTTGAGTCCCCGTCCCCGGGATCGGCCGAAGAAGACGTAAGCGAATCGGTTAGCGAAGAACTGGAATCCATCCAAAGCCCTGATCTCATTCTCGCCCTCGAGGAACCTGAGTTGTATCTCCACCCTTCAAGGTGCCGTTACTTGGCAAATCTGTTGCTTCGACTTTCCCAGAATGGGGGAGAAGGCCTCGCGTCCAGCAACCAAATCATCTACACGACCCATTCTCCGTATTTCGTGGACCTGCAGCGCTTTGACCAGATTCGAGTTCTTAGAAAAGAGCCGTCGCCAGACACAACTGTGCCGCACAGTGTTGTCACCTCTTTCTCTCTCGACAAGGCAGCTGCGGAATTAGCCAAAATATGCACGGCGAATCCATCTGATTTCACCAGAGACAGTTTTAGAGCCCGAGCAACGTCAGTTATGAACACTATTGTCAATGAGGGTTTTTTTGCGGACGTGGTTGTTGTGGTCGAAGGCCCATCGGATGTCTGCACATTGTGGAAGCTTCAAGAGATCATGGAGAAAGATTGGTCTCAGCTTGGAATAGTGGTCGCTCCAGCCGGCGGAAAGAACAATCTGGATCGGCCTGTGGTGATCTTTCGAGGACTTTCGATTTCCACTTACTTCGTTTTTGATGCGGATTCCCATCTCGCTGGCAAAGCCAAAAAGGAAAATGAAGCGAAAAACCGCAATCATAGATACCTCCGGTTAGCGGGCGCACCGATCGAGGATTTCCCGGTTACTCAGGTTCATGGAACTTGGGCTGTATTGAAAGAAGACCTTGAAGGAACGTTAAAGGAAGAATTGGGTGCTGAAGCCTTCCAAACTATTCGAAAACAAGTTGCATCGGAACTGGGATATGATGATCTGGCACGTGCCTGCAAAAATATTGAAGGAGCGTCCCGCTTTATAGAACTGGTTTACGAGAAGAATCATCGAATCCCAACTCTTGAAAGTATTATTCAAAAGATCACCGAATTACATAAACACTGAAGACAAAAACAGTTGTCAACCATCCTTGGCAGTGAATAATCCGGACAAGACCTTCAGGATGGTTGACCTACAAAACGCTGTTACATTTGTAGCCGCCCATTTGGGCGCTGGAAAGCATTCAAGCAGACCAAAGTCTGCGGCCGCAGTTTTTTCATACGGACAGAGAGGAATCAAAGCTCGGATGAAAACCAGTTATCTACCATTACCCACTAGAAAGGAGGAGGTGATGAGATCATTTCTCGTTACCATATTGTTGATCTTGGTGCCTCTGATCCCGTCATGGGCGGGGCAAGGGGACTACACCGGAGAAATCCTGTTCAAGGACGGCACCAAGACTGCCTACAGCAGGCTCAGGGTATTAGCCAGCGAATCGAAGGAAGACATTTTACCCTACTCCAAAGACCTCAAGGATATGAAAGGCGCCACGGCAAACCTGTCCAAGCTGCAGCTTGCAGGGATTTCAAGCATGGACTTCATTGGTTTCACTGCTTCAGAGAAGACGACCATGAAAAGCGCCAACATTCCCACGGGCATCCGGAAAGCGAAGATAACATTTCGTGATGGGGCAGTCTATGACGATATCTATGTGGACTGCTCACACGGAAACTGGGGAAGCGAGCGCGAAAGCGGCTGGCTGGGAAGTGACAAGATAGAAGGCATAACCGTTAAACTCAAGAAGGCGAAGCTGTGCCCCAAGTGTTCCAGGCAGTTTAAGGAAGTTGGCTGGAAATACTGCCCGTTTTGTGGTATGGCCTTGAAGTAGAGCCCCTCAGGTTCCCGTCGAATGCCCGACAATGCTGTGGGTGTCGGGTAGCTCGCCCGGATAGGCGTCGGTTTGGACGCGACCAGACCCACAAGACTATCCTTTGGGGTGGTTCATTTGGAAAACTTAGCTCGCAGAAGCAGGGGGTATAATGACGAAGGAACAAGAAAACGTACAGATAGTGCAGCAAATGTTTGCAGGCTTTGACCAGCGCAACCTGCCGGCCGTTTTGGACACTCTGGCAGAAGATGTATATTGGCAGTCACCGGTTACCCGCGCCGTATCGAGGGAGATCTTATGGACCAGACCGCGTCACGGCCGTGAACAGGTAGCAACCTTTTTCAAGGAGCTCTTCGAAGCAGTGCAGCCCGAACGTTTGGAAGCTCTGCAATTCACCGCCCAAGATGACCGGGTAATTGTCGAGGGAAAGAATCGAGGTACCGTGAACTCCACTGGCAAAAACTACGAGCACGATTGGGTGATGGTTTTAACTGTGCGAGACGGGAAGATCACCAAGCTCAAGCACTACTACGATACCGCTGACATACTGGCAGCCTTTAAAAAATAGATCGAGCAAACCTTTCGGCATGGTTGACCTGCGGAAGAGAAGCAGAAAGGAAACGAGGTCCGGGTATGAAGTGATTAACAGGAATCAACCGGCCTATCGACACAAAAACCAGAATAGGAGACGACAAATATGGCATTTAAGGCAGCCTTCTTAGCCCATGCTCCTGACGCAGATCCAGAGAAGCACAGGTGCATAATTGAAACGCCCAGGTTCAAACTCTTTGTAGTGGTGGTCAAGGATCAAAATCAGGCAGTTGAAGTCTGCAAAAAACTTGTCAAAGACGAGGGCATTCACTCGATTCTCCTGTGCCCGGGATTTACACATAAAAACGTTGCGCAGATATCCAGTGTGGTCGGGGAAAAGGTCGGTGTAACGGTAGCCAGAGGGGACGGCCCCAGCAACAGGGCTTCGATGGAGGTAATGAAAAGAGAGGGTTGGTTTTCAGCGACATAGGGCAGAATATTCAAAGGATCGGCTGGCAAAATGAGTTGTCACATAACCTTGGGGGTGGTTGACCTACAAAGCTAAAAAAGGAGTTAATCCGTAAGGATTTTATCCCGCCTTCGGCGGGACGCCGTAACTCCAAAATGAGAGTTGTTAAGCCTTCGGGATACTGAACTGCAAGAATCGAGGAGATGTCACGATGGAACAGACTCATAATGAACGAAGTGAATCTGTAAGAATATCGGCAAAGAACTTAGGCGAGCTTGCACTGCCCAATTTTTGTCCCAGGTGCTTCTGGATAAAGTTGCGCTGCAGCCACAAACTACCTTTTCAGATTTTCCCCGGCATCTTCTCGTCAATCGACTCATATACCAAAAAGATAACCAACATGCATTACGAGCAGCACGAACGGGTCCCGGGCTGGTTTGGCGGCTTCGGCTCTCTGGGAAAACCCATGAAGGTGCCTCACTTCACCAAATTCTCCGTTATCGAGCCGAAGACAAACATCTTGCTGACCGGTGTCCCGGACGAGATACTTTCCAAAGGGGACGGCTCATATTTCATCGTTGATTACAAAACCTCCAGGTTCACCGGCACTCAGGATAAGCTCCTTCCCATGTATGAAGTGCAGCTCAATACTTATGCATATATTGGAGAAAGAGTAGGCTTTAAACCTGTAACCGGTCTTGGCCTCATATACTACGAGCCTCAAACCGGCATTTCAGTCGACGAGGTCGATTCCTTTATACTTGATGATGGCTTCTCCATGAACTTCTCCGGCAGACTGCTTCCCATAGAGCTCAAGCCGGACAATATTCCGGTTTTACTGAAGCGGGTGCGGGAGATTTCCGAGCTGCCAGAGGCGCCTCACGGAGTTGAAGGGTGCAAGAATTGTGGGTTGTTGGATGCACTTGTATCAATTGCTGGTGTGACTTAAGTGCAGCGAGCTAACCGGAAACGAGGTTCTGATATGAAATTGTTGGCTGCAACTTGAGGTGCTGATGATGAAAGTTCTTGGCATATCTGGCACGCCCAGAAAGAATGGCAATAGTGAAATTCTTCTGCAATATGCTTTGCGCCCGTTCGAAAAGCAGGGATGGGGAATAAAGCATTTTCGCCTAAGCGAGATGACCGTACAGCCTTGCTGCGGATGTGAAGAATGCAAAAAGCAAGGCAGGTGCGTAATCGAAGATGACATGCACCCCATCTATGACGCCTTCCGCTGGTGTGATGCCATAATCGTTTCCAGCCCGGTTTATTCGAGGAATATTGCTGCGCAGTTGTTAGCCGTGCTGGACAGACATTATGCTGTTCGAGAAGAAAGGCCATTGGAGGGCAAAGCTGGAGGAGCCATCGCAGTGGGGGCCGGAACCTGCGGCGGACAAACCATCACCATAAACGCCGTCTACAACTGGATGCTTTCTTGCGGCGTCATCTGCATTCCGGGGGAACTGAATGGAGTTACCGCAGTAGCATCCGAACCGGGAGACATTCTAAAACAAGAGAATCGTTTAACGCAAGCAGAGATTCTGGGAAGCAATGTCTTAAACGTAGCAAAGAGACTACGTTCTGAGATAAACTGAGGCCAAGTCTTGTGCGCCGGGCGTGTCCGGCAGGCTTGTCACCCTGACCGAAGCGAAGGGTCTCTGAGATGCTTCGCTTCGGTCGGAATGACGTAGGTCGGGCTGTCCCCGCCAAAGGCGGAGGGCTGCCCGACAATAATGCTGACGTAAAGGGTAAGATGAAGATAACGACCGTTTTACTAGACGCTGGCGGGGTCATTCTCGATGAATCCGAGCACGAAGAAGTTCGAGCCCAGATCGCAGTGGAGGTCTTAAACACCATTATCCCCGGATATTCTATCGACATGTATTACGCAGACGTCGAGGAAGCAGTCAACTGCTTTTGCCCGAGTGTATATCAGTATGTGTTTTGGAAATGGGTAAGAGGCAACCGATCTCTGTTCGATCAGTTGTACGCGTCGTATTTCGACCAATGGCAAAAGCGGAAACCACCGCTCAAGCTGAATTCAGAATTCGAAACCGAGCTCAGGGCAATCTGCCAGAGTTTTGAAGTTGGAATTGCCGGCCAATACGGTCAGGAGTTGCTTGAGCTTTTGGAAGAACAATCCATTCTGGACTGCTTCACCCATCGCTTAACCCAGGACGACTTTTCCACCACCAAGCCGGACCCACGATTCTATGAGCAGATCGTGAAAGCGTGCGGTGGTCACCCTCAGTCGTGTATTATGGTGGGAGACAGAATAGACAAGGACGTCATTCCGGCAAAACTGCTGGGTATGAGAACCATCTTGATTCGCCTGGGTCTCCACAAGAATCAGCAGCCCAGGATACCGTTTGAGGTTCCTGATGCAGAATTGGACAGCGTGTCAGGCTTGGCGAATGTCGTCCTGAAGGTGGCGGGGGACGAATGACCTCGGGTGCCTCGCATAATAAACCCACTAGATAAGGCATGTCCGCCGACCACGGAGGCTCTCCATGAACTTATATGATCTAATAATGAAGCGAAGATCGGTCAGAAACTTCAAGGACCAAAAAATCCCGGAGCATATAGTTGAAGAACTCCTTGATGCCGTAAACAATGCTCCCTCCGGGGGAAACATTCAGCCCATCTCGGTCATCCTGGTACAGAAAGCTGAGGCACGGAAAGAACTGGCGAGAATGGTTGGAGAGCAACCGTGGGTAAGAAATGCTCCCCTCTCCATGATCTTCTGCGTAGATTTCCTCAGGATCAAAAGATGGGCATCTATGTTTGAAACTGATTTCAAAGGGGAGAAGGCGTTTTTGCAATTCCTGATTGCTTACGCCGATCTTATGTGCGCTGCCCAGAACGTCGTAATCTTAGCCCAAGGCCACGGACTCGGATCGGTTTACATAGGCACGATCCTGGATGTGATAGACAGGGCCAGGAAGCATTTCGCCATACCTGAATATGTTCTTCCCATGATGGTCTTATCCATCGGGTATCCCAAGACCGTTCCGAAGAACGTTCCCAAATTGAAGCGCGACGTCATCGCGCATAGGGAGAAGTACAAAGAATTGACTGATGATGAGATCAAAAAGAACTTTGAAGACAAATATGGCAATTTCGAGGATACTTTGGAGAACTACCTGCACCGCACGTATGTGGAAGCTGTGGAAGCAGAGAAGCAGCAAAAGCCGGAATGGGCCGATATCGAATCGATCAGAAAACAGATGAAGAAACTGAACATAAAAAACAATGCCCAGTTTCTCTTCACTCTCAGATATCCATCTGATGAGATGATCAAGCTGAACGAGACTCTGATCGGCGCTTTCAAGAATGCGGGGTTTGATTTCTTCTAAAAAAAGAGGCTCAGACCATGAACACAATATTTCTTATCGCATTTCTGCTGTGTTTGGCTGGCTATGTTTATCATACCGTACTCCACGTCTTTCAACACAAAGGGTACCGGTTTGCCAAATCAAAACCGGCGCACGCTATTTTGGAAACCATGATTCTTGTCGGGTACGTAGCATGGGGTTTCATGATTTTTTCCGATCCGGTCGAGATAAGTATGTCCAATTATGTGGCACTTCCGCTGGGTCTATTGGTGGGGCTGGCAGGGCTGGCGATTATCATAGTCTCCGCCAAAACGAAAAAGGGCTTCGAGGAAATTCACCATCTTGTTACCCACGGCATATATTATAAGTTCAGAAATCCCATGTATGTGGGCATGATCCTCATGCATATCGGTCTTCCGCTAGCCGCAAGAAGTCTTTTGACTTTGATTTCTGCCATAATCTGGGTACCGTTGATACTCGTCTGGAAGTATATGGAAGAACAAGACCTGGAGAAGAAATTCGGCCAGGCATACGCTGAATATAAAAAGAGAACCTTGTTTTAGTTTTAGGACTGCCGTCAGACGAAACGGCAATATCCTGCAGAAGGTAAGTACTATCGACTCGGACAGGATGTGCCTACCGGATGTTCACTTGTCGATTGGGGAGGCGTGAATAAAAAACACACGAACGAATTCGTAACGGTAGATGCTTTATAGGTTTCGAAAAAGTCCAGGCGATTGACGTGACCTACCGGATGGGCTCTTTGAGCAAAAGCCTTTGGCACTCTGCCCAACAAGGCTTGCGGGGATGCCGGTTGCCACCAGAATGCCATCCCCGCATAGAGCTGTGGATTCAAGAAAGATCAATTGGTTTGCTGAAGGGTTGTAGGTTGGTTGTCAGTGATAAGGGATAACTGGAGTTCTGATGTGATAAATCATCCGGATACCTGGGAGGAATAAGATGCCGGAGGATGAATCCAAAGCAATTGAAAGCATAAAAAAGAAATGGGACGAACATGCCAAAGGGTATGACGAATATTACCAGAATTTTAAGGGCGCGGTGGAACATTACGTGGACTGGGAGCTTTTGAAAGGACATCTACCCGGAAACGAAGATGCAAAAATCTTGGATGCTGCAGGCGGCACCGGACGGATAACCCTTCCTCTGGCAAAGATGGGATATTCGGTCACCTTATGTGATATCTCTCCAGCGATGCTGGATGTGGCCAGGAACAAATTGAAAAGAGAAGGGCTCCGTGACAAAGTGGAGATTTCCGAATGTGACGTCTGCAGTCTCGGTTTTCCCGACGAGAGTTTCGATTTTGTGATCTGCTGGGACGGGACCATCCAGGCCGCAAAAGAGCTGATTAGAGTGACGAAAAGAGGCGGGAAGATTTCAATATTTCTGGTCAATAAATGCGGCGCTGCAATCAGCAAGTTTCGCCAAGAGCCCGATTCGGCTTTGGCTTTGCTAAACTCGAAACCGAGTTATATCCAGCACGATGAAAGCAAACATCTGGTTGCGAGCGTCGGAGAGGCAAAACAGTTCTTCAAAAAACATGGAATTAGGGTTCTCGAGATCTACGCCGTCTGCGGAATGTTTGAATTGCTCTCTATCCCAGAGGAAATCCTAAAATCCCGAAGCTGGGATGAGAAGTACTTCCCTAAGGTGACCCAGATGCTTTTAAGGTTATGTAAGGAACCCACCACCAAAGGATTCTCAAGACACCTGGTCTTATATGGAGAAAGGGTTCAGTTGGATGAATCTCAGGAGACAAGATGAACCACAAAGCCGAGAAAAAATATCATCACTCCAAGTTTGCTTTCTGGATAATATGCTTGATGCATGACAATCCGCTTCTGCCGATTTTCAGAAATCCGTACAAACTTTTGGAGGCAGCCGGACTGAAGCCAAGCCAAAAGGTACTGGAGGTCGGATGTGGTCCGGGTTTCTTCACCATTCCCGCCGCAAAAATGGTGGGACAGAAGGGCGTCATCTACGCTGTAGACGTACATCCGCTGGGTATAAAAAGAGTCCAAAAGAAAATCAAAAGAGAGAGAATAAAAAACGTGGCTCCTATTCTTGCGAATGCCGCTGACACCGGACTGCCCGACCGGAGCATTGACATTGCCTTCCTTTTTGGCCTTGGCTACATTGCCGGTGGATTGGAAAATGTAATATCTGAAATACGTCGTATTCTGAGGCCTGAAGGCATACTGTCATTCGAGAAGACCAGAGGCCCGGAGAAAGAATTAGTTGACGAGGTCGAAAGGGGAGGATTTGTCTATTCTGGTCGCCAGAGAAGGATTTTCTCATTTGCAAAATCAAAAAGTAGTGAAGATCCTTGAACTCGATAGAGTCTGACTTGATGGAGCGAACTGCCAGGGACAAGCCACAAACCGATTTTCATTTCAAAGACTAACCGGAGACATACTTGTTGATTTGCCGGTACGAGTCAGAAACGAATGAATTCATAGCAGCAGATATACTGGCCTCACCCTCCAAGATTGCTTTGACTTTTTTCTGACTTTTGCACAGATTAAGGAGTGAGGTGAGCTTGATAAGAAGAGTAGCCAACCACCGTTCCGGCTGGTTGACCTCATGCTGACTAAGGTGGAAGCATGACTTCCCTGACTCTGATTAAGAGATATGGCTGCTTGAGCTTCTGAGAATGGCTGAACATGGGATTACGATAATTGATACAAAAAAAGGAGCAAACCATGAAAGTACACGAATTAATGAACCATCGAGCTCTGAAAGTTGACCCTAAAACTACATTCCGTGAGGTTCTGGAGCTGATGCTCCGTTTCCATTTGAACGATATTTTGGTGCTGAAAAACGAGAATAAGCTCGTAGGCACCCTAACATACAGCGATCTCTGCCGCAGATTTTTGCCAAGCGAGCAAGAACTCATGGAAAACGAGCAATACTTCACTAATCCAGAATTGATAGAAGATCGTTTCAATGACATCTTAAATGTGCAGGTAAAGCAGATCATGACAAAAGATGTCAAAACGGTAACTCCGGATACGTATGCGACTAAAGCAGCGGCTCTGATGAACGCCTATCACGTGAAACAGTTGCCCGTTGTTCAAAATGATGAAGTCGTCGGAATCATTAGCCACATGGATATCGGCTGGGGCTTAATGATGAAACATCGTGAATCCGTGCAAGAATACAGGGGTAAATAGAGCGATAATATGGGTTCCCACTTCTTGCTGTAATTCCGGTATGCTTCATTCTTAAGGATGGTAGCCAAGTATCCTGCCACGAACCCAACGAAACCCAGTGATGGCATAAAGGAGAGAGGAGGAATGAAAATGGCAGAAGAAAGGAGATTTCTTATTGATGTGGGCATGAGAAACTTGCCTTTTCCTATGGAGGTAGCATCCAAGGCTTATCCTCGTGGCCAGTCTACCATCGCAAACATTTCTGTGTCCGCGCGAATAATCCAAGAATTCGAAGCGCGATGGATTGACAAATTCATCCGGATCATCCATCAACATCGAGACAGAATAGGAACGAAAACACTCCGGGTGAATATTATGGATTATCTTAAGGAGCTGGAAGCCAAAGCAGTTAAGATTGACTTTGATTATCCCTTTTTCATTGAAAAGCTGACGCCGGTGTCCAAAGAGAAGTGTCTTGTGAGATACCTATGCACTTATTCCGCAAAAGCGTCTTACGTCGTGGACAAACCAAAGGTCATCTTCAAAATGGAAATTCCGGTTATTACTACATATCCCGGGTCTGGCCCTGAAAAACCAGGAGGACTGTTTGGTCAGTTGAGCATAGTGGTCGTTGAGGTAGAATCGCAGAAAGAAATTTATCCGGAGGATCTCGTTGAGCTTGTGGACAAACATGCTTTGGCACCGGTCTACTCCTTTTCAACCGAAGAGGACCAAGCCTTTATCATTCAGAAGGTTCACTCGGAAAAGAAATCCAGCGTGGTTCTGACTGACGAAATAAAGGATGAACTGTCCCGTAACCCTGACATCACCTGGTATTCAGTCCATTGCTCTAACTATGGTATGCTTCATTCTTACAGCACGGTTATCAGAACCGAAAAAACTACCTGGTTCCCATCTGACGAAGGGGAAGAGATATAAGGTGAGCCGGATGTAAATCAAGCATCCTGTGAAGGGCCTAACAAATCCAACGTAGTTGTTGACCAGTCTTCAGGTATTGGTTAATCTGTAAGGCTTGAACTAAACCTTATCGGGAGGAGAAAATGGAAAGGGTAAAAGGCAAGGTGGCAGTGGTCACAGGAGGCGCCTTGGGGATCGGTAAGGCGTCCAGCTTCCTTCTGGCAAAAGAGGGGGCCAAGGTTGCTGTGACCGACGTTCTGTACAAGGAAGGACAGGTACTTGCCAAACAGATCCAACAAAGTGGTGGTCTGGCTGAGTTTTGGCACCTTGATGTTTCGGATGAAAAGGAGGTGGAAAAGGTCTTCGGCGAAGTCCACAAGAAATTCGGCAAGATTGACGTTCTGGTTAACAATGCGGGAATAGCCGGAGTAAGCAAGCCAACACACGAGCTGACAGAGGAAGAGTGGGACGAAGTCATGGCGGTCAACGTGAAGGGTGTCTTTTTCTGCACCAAACATGTGATTCCTTATCTGAAGAAGGCCGGGAGCGGAAGCATAATCAATCTGTCTTCCATATACGGAATCGTAAGTTCGGGTGACGTACCGCCGTATCACGCATCCAAAGGTGCGGTGAGGATAATGACCAAGACGGATGCTTTCCTTTATGCCAAAGACAAAATCAGGGTCAACTCCGTTCATCCCGGTTTCATCTGGACGCCCATGGTGGAGAATTACTTAAAATCTCAGGGCGATGTCGAAGAAGGAAGGAAACAATTGGATAGCCTACATCCCATAGGGCATGTGGGCCAGCCGGAGGATATTGCCTACGGCGTTGTTTACCTGGCATCCGATGAGTCCAAGTTTGTCACTGGAAGCGAATTGGTCATAGACGGAGGCTATACGGCTCGCTGAACGCTGGCAAAACGAGCTACCAGGCATCCTTCAGGCCAATTGACTAACCACACGTTAAGATAGATGGTTAAAGAATCTGGTACCGTCCGGGAAAGGACCAGAAGCAAAATTGCGTTGCCATATGGCCATCCGCAATTAGCCTTCAATAGAGGAGGATTGGCATGCTAAAAGACTTTTTGGAGACATCATTTTTGCAAAACTGCGTATTGGATTATCTCATCTTCCTTGCAACTCTTGCCGGCGGCATTCTTGTTGTCCGAATCATCAAGAGTATTGTTCTAGGTCGTCTCAGAGCGTGGGCCAAGAAAACTGCTACCACCATAGATGATTTCTTGATACGCATTTTTGAAAAAGCCTTCCTTCCCTTGCTCTATTTTGGCGTCTTCTATCTGGCCACGCGCAGTTTGACTTTGAACCCTAGCTTAAGCAAAATCATCGATGTTTTGGGCGTGGTCCTCTTGACTCTCATTAGTATTCGCTTTTTGGTGACAATAATCAGGTACGCACTTGAGATCTACTGGTTAAAGAAAGAAAAGGATGAAGCCAAGGTACGCGGCATCAAAGGTATAATTACCGTAATAAAGGTAATCGTCTGGGGCATCGGTATTACCTTCCTTTTAGATAATTTGGGTTTTAAGATTTCCACTGTAATTGCAGGATTGGGCATTGGCGGTATAGCAGCGGCGCTGGCAGCCCAGGCAATTTTGAAAGACCTTTTCAGCTATCTGGCTATCGTCTTTGATCGGCCCTTTGAGATCGGCGATTTTGTCATCGTTGGCGATTATTTGGGAACCGTCGAATACGTTGGCATCAAAACTACTCGGGTCCGCAGCCTGGGTGGAGAACAACTGGTCTTTTCCAACACCGACCTGACTGATTCCCGCCTGCGCAACTATAAAAGGATGGACAGGCGCAGGGTGGTCTTCCAACTGGGGGTCACCTATCAGACCAGCCTTCAGCACTTAAAAGAGATACCGGCCCTAATCAGAAACGTTATAGAAAGTGTTGCTGGTACGACTTTCGACCGGGCGCACTTCTCCTCCTATGGAGATTTCAGCCTGATCTTCGAGGTGGTTTACTACGTGGAGAGCCGCGACTACAACAAGTACATGGACATTCAACAGGAGATCAACCTTGCCCTCAATGAAGAGTTCGGAAAGCGCGGGATTGAATTCGCTTATCCCACGCAGACTTTGTTCTTGAGTAAAACATAGTAAAGAAAACAGGGCCGGGCGGGACTTCGATTTCCATGAGCAGAGATGAAACAGGATTTAACCTTTTGCGATATTGCTGAACAAAGAAGGAGGTTAATATGGATCTCGCCGTTATTCTAAAGGCAATCGGGGATTGGTTTGTCTCCACCGGATTGAGAATCGTCTTGATTGCCATTATAACTCTGATTGTCATCAAAGGTGTCAAGGTGTTGGCCAACCGATTGCAGGTAGCCTTCAGCAGGCAGAAAGTGGATGAGGAATCCAAGAAGCGGGCATCCACTCTCAGCTCGGTCATTCGCCATCTGCTGACCGTGGTAATCCTCGTCGTAGCTCTCATGACCATCTTAGGACAACTGGGAGTAGAAATTGGCCCCATACTTGCGGCGGCCGGAATCGTCGGATTGGCTGTGGGCTTTGGCGCTCAAAATCTAGTGAAAGACGTAATCAACGGGTTTTTCATTCTGCTGGAGGATCAGATCCGGGTTGGCGACGTGGTGCAGATTGCTGGCAAAGGCGGGCTAGTGGAAAAGGTGAACCTGAAAATGACCATCCTCCGTGATTTCTCAGCAAACGTGCATTACATTCCGAATGGGAATATCGACGTGGTCACCAACATGACCAAGGATTACTCTCGCTACGTATTCGACATCGGGGTGGCCTACCGCGAGGATGTTGACCAGGTGATGAAGATCATAAGAGAGGTGGACGAGGAGTTGCGCAAAGACTCCAGCTGCTCCGAAGACATTCTGGAGCCTCTG
>Ga0315539_1001480_pt1 | contig 17309 bp, 15 predicted proteins | sample SalMarSW160150MG_FD_203097 | JGI IMG/M metagenome (GOLD analysis project Ga0315539, IMG submission 203097) | Salt marsh sediment microbial communities from the Plum Island Ecosystem LTER, Massachusetts, United States - Salt Marsh Sediment SW1601-150 ... | reverse complement strand
AGATTTCAGATCAGATCGAGGTTGTGGGAAACAAATTTCTTGCAAAGCAAGAACTCTTATCTCACATCAGGCTCAAGCCCGGCCTGCACTACAGTGACGATCTCCTAGAGAGAAGCATAGATGAAATCCTTGAACTTTATGATGAAAACGGATTTCCCTACTGTCAGGTTTCACCCTCTGAGTTCAAGATCGACGAGGAAGGGAAGCTCTCCTTCTTGCTGAGAGTACAAGAAGGTCCGAGAGTGACGGTAGGAAAAATAGAGTTTGAAGGACTAGGGAACACAAAAGAAAAGGTGATAAGAAGAGAGCTGGGCAGCGATCCTTTCGGCTTCTTTTCGCAGAGTAAGTTAGACAGGATTGTGGATAGGCTGAAACGGGTCTCCTATATCAAGGACGTAGACCAAGTGAGTCTCTTTGCGGAAAGCGATCCCGCGTGTGGCCTCAGTCCGGAAACTGCAGTCTTGAGAATCACCCTGACAGAAGCGAAAAATAACAGCTTCAGCGGCATTCTGGGTTATGTCCCTTCGCCTCGGACACTCCGGGCAACTCCATCCCCAGGCGGCAAGAAAGGGTATCTTACCGGAAAGATCGATTTGGTTTTCGACAACATCTTTGGCACCGGAAGAAGGGTGGATTTAAACTGGTATAAGAAAGATCCTTATTCATCCGATCTTTCCTTTTTGTATCGGGAACCGTGGATTTTAGGTCTGCCCCCAACTTTGGAACTGAGGATTAGCCAGATAGACTACGACTCCACCTACCTTCAAGTTTCTTTCGCTCTTGGACTTCTATTTAGTCCGTTGGAGAAGATATCGTGGGAGGTAGAGATGGGATGGGAAAAAGCAGTTCCGGGCTCGGCGGGAGAGGCATACATTCCCCACAGCAGGAAATATAAAGCTGGGGTGAGGTTGGGCATAAATCTATTAGACCGGCCGGACAACCCGCGTCGGGGTCTTTTCCACCGAGCTCAAGTTACCTACGGTCGGAAAAGAAATTATTGCACCTCTGATTTTACACCGAAGAAAGAGGTAGTGTACGATACCAAGCTTTCTTTAGACCTACAGCATTTCCTTCCCACCTTCCATAGACAGACCTTTATGACAGCAATACATTTCAGGGGGATGACTACAGATGAGGACTCAGACGACCCGTCGGGAGTGGTTCCTTTTCCTGAGCAGTTCAAGTTGGGTGGGATAAGCAGCCTCAGAGGATACAGAGAGGAGGAATTTTCCGGCACGAAAGTGGCGTGGACAAATCTGGAGTACAGGTTCCTTTGGGGCTCAGGCTCAAGATTTTTTGTCTTTGCAGATTACGGATACTTCTTCAGGAAGGCTCGACTTCCCGAAGATGGCTCCTTAAGAGGGATTTCCGGCACAAAACTCGGATATGGATTTGGGATAAGGATAGACTCCAAGGCTGGGCTTTTTGGAATCGATTATGGTCTAGGAGAGAACGACAGATTGAGTGAAGGGAAAATCCATTTTGGTATAGTCAACCGGTTTTAACACTTTTTGGATTCTTGCGCATCCTCTCAACCAAAGAAATTGAAAACTCAAAAAGAAAAGAGCAAAACCACATCTAAAAATTAAAAGCTCTGAAGGTGATTCACCAGGCCTTAGGTTTTTACTTTTGAGTTGTAGTTCTGAATTCTCGTCTTTGCGTTTTTAGTTTGTCTCATTAACGCGCATGCTGGGGGCTGCACTTCATATCCGCAAAATCTGGGGGCGATAGTTCAAATCCAGCCCAACAAAGTGCCCATCCGGATCGGATCCACAATCAGACGATCTTATCCTCTCTTTCCTGACAAGTCTTCCTCGGTTTATAAGCAGACCTCCTGCCCATGCGCACAAACGCCTGCCCGCCCAGCTGGAACGTTCCTCAAAAAGAGTTGAGGCTAAAGTAAAATTGTCTGAAGCCGATACTAACGCAAAGATGGAAGCAAACTCCATGATGGCTTAGCTTTTTGCCACCAAGCTAATAAAGAGAGTGCGGGATTCGAAGCTTACAGCTTGAAAGTCGACTTTGGTTACTGGTGAAGTACTGCCCCGCAGGGAGTATCTTCGCGAGATTGAAGCGCCACACACTTATGATAGAAAAGGGGACTAATCGGAAAGGATTTCAAGAGGCCGTCATTATCGATGTCTTGGCACACGGCACCGATTGTCCGTATGGGAATCCGAACCGCCAAAGAACAAAAGGGGGTGATGACCGGCGAAGAAGCAAGATATCTTAGCTTTGGCAATTCTCAATCGCAAACCTTAAAGTTTAGGGGGAAATGGAAATGAAAAAGCTATCTCTGTTGATTTGTCTGCTGTTCGTCCTAGGCTGCTTCGCCTCCGCATTCGCCATGGACCAAACTGGCAACTGGGCAGTTGGAGGTCACCTGGGCTACTCCTTTGGATTTGGAGATGCTTTCGAGGAGTACGGATGGAGCGGTGACGGCTTGTTAACGGGTTATGAGGATTTTGCGTACCAGAACAAGGTTACCTATAGTTTCTGGGGAAATGTCAGATACGGTCTTAACCCGAATTGGGCCATGATGGCTGTCGTGGATTATCAAGCGGGAGACGTCGATGTCACCGGTACTGTGGGAGACATCACCGGCAACATCAGTGACACCTATCATTGGACTTCCGTTTTAGGCAACCTCCTCTTCAACGTGACTCCAGAGAAGAACACCTGTCCTTATTTCTTCGGTGGTGGCGGTCTTTACATCCCGAACGAAGGTGACAGCAAGCCTGGGATCAATCTGGGTGGAGGAATCGAGCATTTCTTCCAGGAGAATCTGGCCTTGGATTTCGGAACCAGATTCCACACAATCTTCACCGAAGGCCAAAACACCAACTATCTCAACGTGTATGCCGGATTCAACTATTACTTCAGCACCAGATAAGATAGGAAAGTCTGTGCCAAATAGCCCCAAGGATGTTTTCCTTGGGGCTATTTTTTTGTCTGAGATCAACATCGCTTTCTTTGGGGTGAATTTTGAAACGCTCAGTTCAGAACAGATTTTTATTGCGTCTTATCGGGGTTCACATTAGCTTAAGTAGTCGTAAACAGTCTATGTTCGGATACGACTTGCGTCTTGTCAGCAAGAGGTGAAGGCCGGAGTTGAAGGGCCATCCCGGCAGAGTCCTCCGCATTTCGTTGGAGGTCTTGAAATGAAAAGAATGATCGGATACCTCAAACTCTCTCGTCCGCAGAACAATCTGATTGCTGCTGTGTCTGTTTTGGTTGGAGCTTTGGTTTCCGGCAAGGTGGAATGTTGGCAACATGTCGCTTTGGCCTGCATTTCCGCTTTTTTAATCTCGGGGGGAGGTAACTGCCTCAACGATTTCTTCGATGTGGAAATTGACAGAATCAATAAGCCTCATCGTCCCCTGCCCAAAGGAGAAATCTCAAAAGGATCTGCCCTTTGGTTTTCTGTGTTTCTTTTTTTCCTGGGTTTTTTGGCAAGCGTTTTCATTAGACCTTTAAGCGTTGTGATTGCGGCAACAGCCATTACGCTTCTGGCTTTTTATGGTCATACCCTGAAAAGAAAGCTTTTCTGGGGCAACTTCACGGTGAGCTTTGTTTCGGCTCTGGCTTTTGTCTATGGGGGGATCACCACCAGGGATTTCAGGCTCTCCTTGATCCCCGCCCTTTTCGCCCTTCTGTTTCATATGGGTAGGGAGATAATCAAAGATATCCAGGATTTAGAAGGTGATCTCTCTTTGAGTGTTTCGAGTCTGCCGATCAGATTTGGCGTCAGGTTCTCCCTGGCTTTTGCCACCGCCTTTTTCGCTTCTCTTATACTCCTATCTCCACTTCCCTATCTTTTTGATGTCTTTTCACTCCTCTACCTGATAACGGTCATTCTTGGAGTGGATTTTGTTTTACTGTACGTGTTGCGTTCGATGTGGAGAAATCGCTCAACCTCCAATCTGGGCAGATTGAGCGCCATCTTGAAGATGGACATGGTTTTTGGCCTAGCCGCTATTTGTGCGGGAAAACTCTAGCTTCCAAGTGGAGCAGATATGTAACCCCGCTGCAGGTCAGGATCGGTGATTCACTTCGATAGCCGCGACCGTTAAGTCAGGTAAAGAGTTATGAGGTGGGTTCCTACCCAACCACGAGCAAGATTTAGATACAGTGTTCATCCTGGTTTCTTCGCCAGAGAAAAGGAGCTCGTGACGCACCAGTAGATTTTTGGCCCCCCCCCGAAAAAATCAAAAAAAATTGTTGACAAAATGAGAAGGGTGTCGTATACTGTGCCAAAATTCTGTTACAGGAAAGGTGATATCCAAGTGTTATTAAGTGTTTTGCGACAAAACCTCAAATGAGGAAAGGGGGTGGAGAGAAAAGGAGATTTGAAAAAGGGGGAACAGACAGGTTGCCTTTAACCTTTAAATAAATCATGAGGAGGGATATTCGATGAAAAAGGTGTTTGCTGTATTAATGATCGTAGCCTTTGCCGGGACCAGTGCATACGCGATGGATATGTCAAAGCATATCGGCTTCGGCGCGTGGGGAGGTGGCAATATGCCGCTCAACGGTGGTTTTTCCTCTGAGGATAACCTATCGGATGTAGTTGGTTTCTATGGGTTTCCGGCAGTTGAGCTGAAGTATGTGGTCATGGACAGGGTTTCGGTAGCCCTTAATGGCGGCTATGGTTACATGCCGATCAAGGATGATAAAAAACCCCAGACCCCACGATGGGAAGGATTGACTCCTGCTTTGAATCTCCCATATGTTACCCTGAACGGGACTTTCAACTTCGGACCTATGATGAAGGCTGAGGACAACAAGCTCAATCCCTTTGCTACGGCGGGAGTGGGCATGTACATGTGGTATTTCTCCGTCAATGAAAGAACCGATAAGCTCTCCGCGATGGGGGGAGAAGAATTCAAAGCATCCAGCTTGGGGATCAACGTGGGTGGTGGTGTGGAGTACTTCGCCATGGAAAAGCTTGCCGTATTTGGCAGGGTAAACTATCATTATGTGATGATGAAGGACGAGGACAAGTTCGGAGAAGATTTCAGCAACCAGGGTTTCTTGATGTTCGGCGTTGGAGCCACCTATTACCTCCCCATTGGTGGCGAAGAGTGAGTTTGGAATTTTTGGAACATAAACCCATCCCGAGGATTTTTCTAGCTTTTCCGGGATGGGTTTAGTCTAAAACAAGGAATAAGGCGGGTTTTCTATATTATGGTGAGTTTGCCCCGAGCCACACGGTTCGGGGTCTGTCGAACCATTGATCGGGCGGGGTTCTCAATCCCCGCCCGAAGCAAAGGGAAGGGGTGGGTCGGGTTGACATAGGCCTGCCCGAGAAAGCAAAGAATGCGAGGTATTCTTACGCATTTGTCATCAATGGAAGCCCGAGCTACTAAAACAAAGGAGGTGATAACTTAAGTAGAATTCCTTTGCTTTGATGAATTTCAATTGTGAACTCTAGAAATGAGGGATAAGAAATGAAAAAACTATCATTATTGTTTACTCTGTTATTTGTTTTGGTTTCATTCACCTCCGCATCCGCTATAGATCGAACCGGCAAATTTGCCTTGGGAGGCTGTCTTGGATATTCCTTTGGATTTGGAGATGTTTTCAAAGAGCAGGAATTTGGCTATCACGACCCGACGCTGGGTTTCATCGGATATAAATTCGAAAATAAGGTCACCTTTAGTTTTGGGGGGAAGGTGAAATACGGGCTTAATCCGAATCTGGCCTTGATGGGTGCTTTTCATTATCAAGCAGGGAGCGCTGAGGTTAAAGCAACTGCCGGAGGTTATTCGGCTAGTGCCAGTGAGGGCTATCATTGGACTGGCATTCTGGCTAACGTTCTCTATACCCTCTCTCCAGAGAAGAAGACCTGTCCTTATTTAACTGGTGGGGGTGGTTTCTATATACCAGAGGAGGGAGATGGCAAGCCGGGGATCAATGTAGGTGGAGGAGTGGAGCATTTCTTTCAAGACAATCTGGCTTTGGATGCCGGAGCAAGATTCCACATGATCTTCACCGAGGGTGAAAGCACCACCTATGTCAACGTTTATGCAGGACTCAACTTCTACTTAGGAGTGAAATAAGAGAAAGAACTTTTTCGGAAATAGCCCCGAAGCATATTGTTCCTGGGGCTATTTTTTTATGCATGATCAACACGATTGTCTTGGGGATGAATTTCAAAACACATAGAATCAGGTCAAATTTCTGTTGGCACTTTCAATCTATCCTACAATTTTGAAGGTCAGGGTCAGACTATTCCTTTTATTTCTGGTGGCTTTGCGTTTCTGATGAACTCTGGAACAGGCGCCAAGGATCTCAAAACTACTATGATATTCCCCAGCTTTAGTGCTGGAATAAAAACTTTCCTAACGGAGAAAGGGGCTCTGCGAAGTGAGATTTTCTATCAACGCTGGACAAATACCGCGGGCATAGAAGATTTGACAACAGACAATTTTGGAATTAACACAGGCCTTTCAGTTTTTCTAAAATAGGTTTTTGAGCTCGCAAGAATTTTGTTTGCCAAATGCTGATTTTTTGAAAGGATCAGCATTTCTGTTTTCGCCGATTCTGCGAAATTCCTGTTGCGTTTTGGCTGAAAGCGTGTTAACTTTAAGGATTGAAGAGCAATATACCTTAAAGACAAAGCTCGGAGGTAAAAATGTCCGGACACTCTAAATGGAGCACCATCAAACGCAAAAAGGGCAAGGCGGATGCGGAACGGGGGAAGATCTTCACCAAGGTCATAAAGGAGATCACCGTTTCCGCAAGAGACGGAGGGGGGGATCCGGAGAGTAATTCGAGATTAAGAGCCGCCATTCAAGCCGCCAAGGCCGCGAACATGCCTGCCGCCAACATCGAAAGAGCCATAAAGAAAGGAACCGGGGAGCTCCCCGGAGTCTCCTATGAGGAGGTTAGCTACGAAGGATACGGTCCGGGTGGAGTAGCGGTTTTGGTGGAGGTTCTGACCGACAACAGGAATCGAGCGGTCTCCGACGTCAGGCACATCCTCGCACGCAACGGCGGAAACTTAGGAGAGGTCGGTTGCGTGGGATGGATGTTCGATAAGAAGGGGCTGATACAGATTGACAAAAAGTCAGTAGACGAGGAAGAGTTGATGGAGACCGTTTTGAATGCGGGGGCTTTGGACATGAAATTGGAGGAGGACTGTTTCGAGATCGTCACCCCGTTCGACAAATTCGAGGCAGTAAAGCAAGCTTTGGACGGCGAGAAAATCCCGTACAGCCAAGCGGAACTTACCATGATACCTCAGACGACCATAAAACTGGAAAGCAAGACAGCCGAGCAGATGTTGAGATTAGTGGAGGAGTTGGAAGATCACGATGACGTGCAAAAGGTGTATGCTAACTTCGATATCGCAACGGAGATCATGGAGAGAATGAGCGCGTGATAAAAGGTCAAGTTTCAGGGGGCAAGAGGCGAGGCGCAGAGGGTCAAGGTCGGGGAGCGGCAAATGAGGAAGCGCGGATTCACCGTGCCCGGACGGGCAAGCGTCTGCTTGAACGGATGGTAAGCTCGCGCCGAGAGGGAAAAGACTTGGTAATCATGGGCGTCGATCCAGGAAGCATGGCGACCGGATATGGCTTAGTTAAATCCAACCGCCAAACAAGCGTTTTAATGGATTTTGGGGTCATCAGAACGGATTCAAAAAAGCCTCTTTCCGAGAAGTTGAAACAAATTTTTGAAGGCTTATCCCGGATCATAGCCGAAAAGGACCCAGATGAATTCGCCATAGAGGAGACCTTCTACAGCAAGAATGCCAAGTCGGCCCTGGTTATGGGTCAAGCCAGGGGGGTGGCAATCCTGGCCGCAGCTTGTGCGAAAATATCCGTATGGGAATACTCTCCCAAAGAGGTTAAATGTTCCATCGTGGGACGGGGAAATGCCTCCAAGCACCAAGTGCAATACATGGTCAGAAATCTCTTGGGACTGAAGAGCTTGCCCGAGCCTGAAGATGCAGCCGATGCTTTGGCTGTGGCCTTATGCCATGCGCAGAAAATTAAGAAGAAAGAAGTTTTTGCAGGATACCGAAAAGTTGATCTCTGCGCCAAATCACAATCAGAAAAAAGCAGGGCCCCGCAAAGGCGGGATCTCCTCTCCGCTACGACAAGCTCTGCTACTCCGGAGTAGCGAGATTTGTCTCGCGTTTTCGAAGTGTTGGATCGGGGTGCCTTCACCCCGATCAAAAAGGGATAATAGGCAAGGATAGGGCATCCTCGACTGACAAAGATAGACTAAGAGCGAACTTGATTGCTTATTTAGAAGGAAAGATAATCGAAAAGAATCCGACTCATCTGATTTTGGGAGTCAATGGGATCGGATATTCCATAAACATTCCGGTCTCCAGCTACGCCGGTATCGGAGAAGTTGGCCAGACCGTCAAGGTTTTGACCTACCAGTATGTAAGAGAGGATGAGTTGAAGCTCTATGGTTTCGCATCCAAACATGAAAAAGGGCTTTTTGAGCTGCTGATCTCTGTAAGCGGGGTGGGACCGAGGGTGGCTCTGGGAATACTCTCCTCTATCCCAGTGCAGGATTTTCAAAGATCGGTTCTGGCAGAGGATTTGGACGTTTTGACCCACATCTCCGGGGTAGGAAAGAAGACCGCACAAAGATTGATTTTGGAGCTGAAGGAGAAGCTGGGCAAGATGGATCTGGGGATTGAGAAAGGAATAGAAGCTGGGGAGAGAATGGGAGCACCTGTTGAGGAAGAGGCTGTTTCGGCGTTGGTCTCTCTTGGGTATAACAAGCTGGACGCCCGAAAAGCTGTCCAGAAGGCAAATCCCGAAAGTGAAGAAAGTTTGCCAGTCGAGGAGTTGATAAAGAGGGCACTTAAGTACGCCAAGTAAAAGGGTCAACGGATTAAGCAGATTAAACGGATGAAGACGCATGGGTGGGGTTGCGAACCGAAGGCGGGCTACCCGACAAGAAAAAGAGAGTAGATTTTGACGCAAAGGGTTACGGTTCCTGACAGGTTAGAGGATGAATTAGAATATGATCTCACCTTGAGGCCATCGAGATTCGATGAGTTTGTGGGGCAGGAGAAGATCAAGGAAAACCTGAAGGTCTTCATCGAGGCGGCCAAAAGAAGAAAAGAACCTTTGGATCATGTTCTGTTTTATGGCCCGCCCGGCCTGGGCAAGACCACCCTGGCGAATATAATCGCCAGGGAGATGGAGGCGGATATCAAAACGACTTCCGGACCGGTGTTGGAACGTCCCGGCGATTTAGCTGGAATTCTGACCAATCTGGGTGATAAGCAGGTCTTGTTCATCGACGAGATTCATAGATTGAATCATGTGGTGGAAGAGCACCTGTATCCCGCCATGGAGGATTTTAAGTTTGACGTGATGATAGACAAAGGTCCGGCGGCTCGTTCGGTCAAGCTTTCTTTGCATCCCTTCACCCTGATTGGAGCCACCACCCGGGCTGGCCTTTTGACTTCGCCGTTGAGAGCCAGATTCGGGGTGGTGGGTAGATTGGATTTCTATCAGCCGGAGGATCTGTATAAGATCGTTTTGAGATCAGCCAAAATCCTTGATATCACGATAACCGAAGAAGGAGCGGTGGAGATCGCCAGGAGATCGAGAGGCACTCCCCGGGTGGCAAACCGGCTTCTTCGTAGGGTTAGAGATTATGCCCAGGTCAAAGCCAAGGGGGAAATTGACAAGGACGTTGCCTACGATGCTTTGTTAATGCTGGATGTGGATGAGCTGGGCTTAGACGAGATGGACAAGAAGATTATGGAGGTGATAATTCACAAGTTCAAAGGCGGGCCCGTGGGAATAAACACTCTGGCGGTAGCAGTAGGAGAAGAGGGGGAAACCATCGAGGAGATTTATGAACCATTCTTGATCCAGGAGGGGCTTTTGAACCGCACGCCTCGCGGCAGAACCGCCACCGAGCTAGCTTATAAACATCTGGGAATAAAACACGATAAAGATACCCAAGCAAGATTGTTATGAAAGGCAAAGTGTAGTGGTCGAGCTTGCTCGACCCTGATATTCAGGGCAAAGCCCCGCAGAAGCGGGATTTCCGCTTTGCTACAACAAGCTTTGCCACCACCTTTTCTTTGATAAAATGAAAATTCTCTTACACGTCTGTTGTGCTCATTGCACACCTTATCCTCTAAAAATCCTCTCCGGGCAAGGGCATCAGGTTTCAGGATTTTGGTATAATCCAAACATCCATCCTTACACCGAATACCAAAACAGACTGAATGCGGTGAGGGCATTCGAGTCGCTGAAATCGTTTTCCGTGTTTTATAAAGATTCATACGATCTGGAGAAATATCTTAAGGCAGTCATGAACGATGTGGAGAACCGCTGCAGCTTTTGCTATAAGATAAGACTTATTAAGACCGCCAATTGGGCAATCCAGGAAGGCTTCGATGCTTTCACCACCACCCTTTTGGTAAGTCCCTATCAGAAGCATGCGCTGATCAAGGAGATCGGGGAAAAAATCGGGAAAGATCTGAGTATAGACTTTGTTTATCGGGATTTCCGACCGGGATTTTACGAAGGGAAAAACGAAGCTAAGAAACTGGATTTATATAGCCAGAAATACTGCGGCTGTATCTTCAGCGAAAAAGAACGTTATCTTAAGAAAAATAAGGTTGAGAGTACCAAGAAGAGTGTGGTTTAAAAGGTCCCTTTGTACGTTATGTTTGCCAGCATCGGCAAAATGTTAATCGCCTTCGGGGTTTTGCTGATACTCACTGGCGTCATCCTGCTCATCTTTAATAAGATCGGCTTCTTAGGAAAGCTCCCCGGAGATATTCAGGTTCAGAAGAGAAGCTTTGAATTCCATTTCCCCATAGTCACATGTATCCTGGTGAGTATCCTCCTTTCGATTCTGCTCTCGGCGTTTTTTCTCTGGTTTAGAAAATGAGCATATCCTTAAAAGATTTCGATTATCCACTACCTAAAGATCTGATCGCTTATTATCCTGCTGAGAGGAGAGACCACTCCCGGCTTTTAGTTTTGCAGAGAGAAACCGGGGTCCTTGAGCACAAACATTTCTATCAGATCGTTGATTATCTTGAGGAGGGGGATGGTTTGGTCATCAATCGGACCAGGGTCTTCCCGGCGCGGTTGTACGGGATAAATGAAGAGAACCAGGCGAAAGTCGAAATCCTATTTCTCAAAAATTCCAAAGACAGCACCTGGGAGGTTTTGGCCAAGCCGGGCAAAAAGGCTCCTCCGGGTTCCGTGATTTCGTTTAACCAGGGCAAGTTGCGCTGCCAGATTTTGGAAAGGACAGAGTCGGGAAGCCGGCTGGCAAGATTTATGTTCGATGTTGATCTTTTTGAGGTTCTGGAGCAGATTGGAAAAATTCCGCTTCCCCCTTACATAAGAAGAGAACCAGAACCACAGGACAAAGGTCGCTATCAGACCATCTATGCCAAGGAAAAAGGTGCGGTGGCGGCACCCACGGCGGGTCTTCATTTTACCGAAGACTTACTCAAAGGAATCGAAGAGAAAGGTATCCAAATAATTCCCATAACCTTGCACGTGGGGTGGGATAGCTTCAGACCGGTCAGGGTGGATAATCCTGAAGATCACAAACTCGAATCGGAGTACTTCAGAATCGACCAATCCTCCGCTGACAGGATAAATCAGGTCAAAGAGAATGGTAAAAGGATCGTGGCGGTGGGAACCACCACTGTCAGAGCTTTGGAGACGGCGGCTGATTCAGAACCTCATCGAATTCAACCCAAGTCCGGTTGGACGAAGAAGTTCATCTATCCTCCGTATAGGTTTAGGGTGGTCGATTCTCTGATCACCAACTTTCATCTGCCCAGATCGACTTTGCTTTTGCTGGTCTCGGCTCTTGCGACAAAGGAGCTGATCCTGAAAGCATACCAGGAGGCAATTAAGGAAAGTTATAGATTCTACAGTTATGGCGATGCGATGTTGATTATCTAATCAACCCTCAACGGATTAAACGGATGAGACGAATGTCTGGCGCAGCGGACCCTTTACGGCTCCGCTGACAGATAAACTGACATGAAAACAATAGCCATCATAGCCGCCGGAGGGCAGGGGAAAAGAATCATAGCAGCTGATTCTGAGAGGAAGCTTCCCAAGCAGTTCTTGATGTTAAAAGACAAACCCGTATTGGCGCATACGGTGGAAAAGTTTGAACGGTGCGAACTTGTTGACGAAATCGTCGTAGCCGTCCCCGAGGATTATCTGGGCTATTGCTCCCAGGCAATCGTGGACAAATATGGCTTCAGGAAGGTGAGAAAAGTCATATGCGGGGGGGAAGAAAGGCAAGACTCAGTCTATTTAGGACTCAAAGCTTGCCCCAATAATACCTCTATTGTCGTCATTCACGATGGCGTCCGCCCCTTGATTTCCGTGGACAGAATTTCCGAATCAATCAAGATATGTCAAGGTAAAAAGGCAGTAGTTGTGGCTGTGCCGGTAAAAGAGACAATCAAAAGAGTTGAACAGGGCAACATAGTAACTACCTTAGACAGAAGCAGACTGTGGTTTACCCAAACCCCCCAAACTTTTGAATACAAGCTCATCTTAGATGCGTATGGGAAGGCAGAAGAGGATAATTTTGTGGGGACGGATGATTCGGTTTTGGTGGAGCGATTAGGGCATGAGGTGACCATATTGGAAGGAGATTATAGAAACATCAAGATAACCACGATGGAAGATCTGCACGCAGCCGAAAAGCTTTTGGAGATGGGATGATTGGAGTGTGTGGGGGTGGTTTTTGTTTTCTAGGATGGAGTCTTTAATTGATTAAAATCGGTTTTGGTTACGATGCACACAGATTGGCCACGGGGAGGGATTTGATCATAGGCGGAGTGAAAATCCCTCACGAGAAAGGACTTCTGGGGCATTCGGATGCCGACGTCCTGTCCCATGCCATCGGTGAAGCCATCTTGGGGGCTCTGTGTCTGGGTGATCTGGGAAAGAACTTTCCCGATACGGACGAGAAATACAGGGGGATTTCGAGCTTGAAAATTCTGTCAGCAATCGATGAGATGGTAGAAACAGAAAATGCGACAATTACGCACATAGATTCCACCATTGTAGCCGAGGAGCCTAGAATATCCCCTTACATCCAAGAGATGCGAGAGAAGATTGCAGATGTCTTGAAAATCAGCAAAGATCAGATTTCGGTGAAGGCGACCACCACTGAGGGGTTGGGATTCACCGGAAAAAAAGAAGGAATCTCGGCTTATGCCGTTGTGCTTATGGAGAAAGGATAAAAAATAGATCCAATAGAATTTATCTTCCACTATTACTCTGAGTCCTTTTTCTGTCATTCTGACCCCGCCTTTTATGGTGAGCGAAGTCGAACCATTGGCGGGGGAAGAATCTAAAGCCAGATGCTTCGCTTCGCTCAGCATGACAAGTCTTTTTGTTGTGCTACGGCAGGAAAACCGACCCATCATAGCTAGGTTCAAATGTTTGAGAGTATTTGTCTGAAAGCGGAAGATTTTCTGAAATTGGCCATTGCTCTCGGTCCGTTTTGGTTTTATCTGTTCCTGTTCCTCAGTGGATTGGTGGAGAATCTTTTCCCCCCCTATCCGGGAGACACGGTCACCTTCATCGGGGGGTATCTGGCTGGAACGGGACTGCTGACATTCTCCTTAGTTTTCTTGTCCGCTTCTTTGGGATGTCTGGCAGGAGCCATGATCCTTTACGTTCTAGGTAAAAACAAAGGAAGGAGAATCTTCCTAAAAAACAAAGGACCGATCTTTAATCAAACTCAATTGGAAAGAGTGGAGAACTGGTTCGGAAGATATGGGGAGAAGGTTTTGATCATAAGCAGATTCCTAACCGGCGTCAGGTCGTTGGTGGCGTTGACTGCGGGAGTTGGAAACGTCAGACTAAAGAAGATGACCATATATACGTTGATAAGCATCCTCCTGTGGAACAGCATAATTTTGTTTTCCGCCTTCAAGATTCAGGAGAGTTGGCGGGAAATCTTGAAGATGATCCAGCTTTACAACAAAGTTGTATTGACGGTGGTCGTATTAAGTGCTGTCATCTGGCTCATAAAAACCTTTAAAGGCAAATTTGTGAGGAGCAATGCGGGAGCGCGGAGATAATGTCAAGAGAAATGAATTCCCCTCCTCTCTGATCCCAAATCACGAAATTCCAGGATCTAACAACTTAGAACTTGACTTTCCGGACCGGATTTGGTATTAACCGATGAGGAAGTTTGGCCGGCAACCCAACGAGTTTAGAAGTCAAGTCTTTAGAGTGAAGGGTGCCGTAATTGATAAGGAGTTTCACTGATAAATGGAAGAGACCGTTAACCTAAAACCCAAAGGAGGAACGAGCATGCAACGCTCAAAGTTGGTGTGGGTGTCGGCAGCGCTTATCCTTTGTAGCGCACTGGCGCTTTTTATTCTCTCGTGCGCTGCTACCTCTGAGCCTGAGCTGATTCCGAGAAAGGTGCTTCTCGGCAATCCGGTTCGGACCAGCCCCCAAATATCGCCTGACGGGACCATGATGGCTTACCTGGCTCCGGTAAACGATGTGTTGAATGTGTGGGTCAAAACCATCGGGGCTGAGGATGACAAAGCCGTGACCAAAGATGACGACCGCGGAATACGCCGCTATTTCTGGGCAGCGGACTCCAAACACATAATGTATCTTCAGGACGTTGGCGGAAATGAGAACTGGCGCCTGTATGGAGTGAACTTGGACACGGATGAGATCAAGGATCTGACCCCCTTCGAGGACGTGCAGGTGCAGATCGTGGATCGCAATAAGCATTTTCCCAATGAACTGCTGATTGCGATGAACAAAGAGAACCCGCAGGTTCATGACGTCTATCATCTGGATTTAACGTCCGGCGAGCTTAAGCTTGTGGCCAAGAACCCGGGTAACGTTTTGGGTTGGGTCACTGATGCGAATCTGAAGGTGCGCGCCAACATGGCGGCAACGCCTGACGGCGGCTTCGACCTGATGATCCGGGATAATGAGAAAGCGGACTGGAAGAAACTTCTCACCTGGGATTCGGAAAACTCAATGACCAGTGGCCCGATTTGCTTTTCTAAGGATGGGAAGTATCTGTATTTGATCGATTCCCGTGACGTTAATGCCGGTCGTCTGGTCACGTTCGAGATTGCCACCGGAAATGTGGAGGTGATGGCCGAGGATCCACAGTACGATGTCAGTGACGCGGTGATCAATCCCGATACGTACGAAATTCAGGCTGTCAGCTTCACCAAAGCTCGAAAAGAGTGGACCGTGTTGGATGAATCGATAAGAGGCGATTTCGAGGCAATAGCAAGGCTCGATCACGGAGACTATTTCATTTACGATCGGGACAACGCTGACGATACCTGGCTGGTGGGTTTCACCAAGGATAACGGCCCGTTGTCCTATTATGCTTTTGACCGGCAGACCCAAAAAGGGGCGTTCCTTTTTGACAATCGGCCGGATTTGAAGATGTACACCTTGGCATCGATAGAACCGATATCCTTCAAGTCTCGCGATGGATTGACCGTTTATGGCTACATCACATATCCGCCGGGAAAGGGCCGGAGCAACTTGCCCCTGGTGCTGAACGTCCACGGTGGTCCCTGGTACCGGGATACCTGGGGTTATAATCCCGAAGCCCAGTGGTTTGCCAACCGGGGTTACGTGTGCCTGCAGGTGAATTTCCGCGGTTCTTCGGGATATGGCAAAGATTTTATAAACGCAGGAGATAGGGAGTGGGGAGGCAAGATGCATGACGATCTGGTGGACGGTGTCAACTGGGCAATCGAGAAGGGTATCGCCAACCCTGAGAAAGTCGCCATATATGGTGGTTCTTATGGTGGCTATGCCGCTTTGGTGGGGGCTGCCTTTACACCCGACCTCTTTTGCTGTGCCGTGGACATCGTCGGCCCCAGCAACCTTTCGACCTGGATTACCTCAGTTCCGCCTTATTGGTCTGCTGCCAGGGCCTTGTTGTATAAAAGAATCGGCAACCCGGACACGGAGGAGGAGTTTTTGAAGTCGCGTTCCCCGCTGTTTAAGGCGGATCAGATAAAGATTCCGATGTTGATCGCGCAGGGCGCCAATGATCCGCGCGTCCCGCAGCCGGAATCAGAACAGATCGTGGAAGCGCTCAAAGAGAAGGGGATCGAACACGAATATATGCTCTTCGAAGATGAGGGCCACGGATTTGCCAAGCCGGAGAACCGCCTGGAATTTTATGCCGCAGCAGAAAAGTTTTTGGCCAAGCATTTGGGCGGACGATATGAGGAGGAAGCAGCAGAATAAGATTCGGTTTGCAGCGCAGAGTAAACAAATTCGCTCTTAGACGGATGTTATCATCCGTCTTCCCTTCCGGCTGGATGACGGAGACCCATTTGGGATAACATCCAGCCGGAGCATTAAATAGAAATAGAAATGCGGCTCTTCTTTGTTGGAGAGCCGCTTCCTTTTTGGGGGAAATGAGGGATGCAGCCAGCAACTGTTCAGGCAGGGCCGACCCACGGAGTTTTGTCTCTTTAGAGCCGAAAGCGGAGACCCTCCAAATTTCAGGAACTTCAGGCTTGATTTCTGGGAAGGTATTCGTTATAAATAGGCGAAAGTATATTCATGGTCAACATGGAAAGCGGCTGAGGCGGTTTCATGGGGAATGAGAAATACAAGTAATATGATTCAGACCAAAAGATCCAAGGAACCTATCACCAAAAACAAAGAGGAGGAGTGAGCGTGAAACATTCAAAGTCGATGTGGATTTCTGCCGGGTTTTTGCTTTGCTGCGCTGTTGCACTTTTCATCTCTTCCTGCGGTGTTTCCGAGACCAAACTCATCCCCAGAGAGGTGATTTTCGGGAATCCGGTGAAAGCCGGCCCTCAAATTTCACCGGACGGAACTATGCTGGCTTACCTGGCTCCGGTAGACAACGTGCTGAACGTTTGGGTGAGGACTATCGGCGCTGAGGATGACAAGGCCGTCAGCAAGGACGACGACCGCGGGATACGACGTTATTTCTGGGCAGGTGACTCCAAGCACATCATGTATCTTCAGGACGTTGGCGGGAATGAGAACTGGCGCCTGTATGGCGTGAACTTAGATACGGATGAGATCAGGGATCTGACCCCCTTTGGGGATGTGCAGGTGCAGATTGTTGATCGCAACAAGCATTTTCCCAATGAACTGCTCATTGCCATGAACAAGGAAAACCCGCAACTGCACGACGTCTATCACCTTGATTTAACCTCCGGCGAACTGGAGCTTGTAGCCAGGAACCCCGGCAACGTTCTTTCCTGGATGGCTGATGCGGATATGAAGGTTCGGGCGGCCACTGCGGCAACACCTGAAGGGGGCTTCGATCTT
>Ga0315539_1001477_pt1 | contig 17340 bp, 10 predicted proteins | sample SalMarSW160150MG_FD_203097 | JGI IMG/M metagenome (GOLD analysis project Ga0315539, IMG submission 203097) | Salt marsh sediment microbial communities from the Plum Island Ecosystem LTER, Massachusetts, United States - Salt Marsh Sediment SW1601-150 ... | reverse complement strand
CGATCTCGTCGTCAGCGACGGGGGGGAGTGAGGGATTGGATATTGGGGATTGGGGATTGGGAGATGGCAGGGAGAGCTCCCAGGCCGGAGCTATCGTCAGGGCGTACACCTGCCAGCCGGTGCGGGCCAGGATCTCCGCCTGCCCGTCGCCGTCCAGGTCGTGCACGAGCAGGCCGTGCACCAGTCCGCCCAGGGCAATGCTGCCCCGAAGGCGGCCCCAGCGGTCGAGCACCCGCACCGTACCGTCGTCGCCGCCGATGATCACCTCTGGCCAGGTGTCGTTGTCCAAATCTGCCGCCGCTACGGCCCACACCCCGGCAGGGGCCTCGTAGCGCCAGCGTTGGGTACCGTCGGCAGAGAGGGCATGGACGCCCGGCTCCGGGCCTCCGCAGGCCACGAGCACCTCTTGCAACTCATCACTGTTCAGGTCGGCCAAGGCCAGGTCGGTCACGGAGCAAGTCTGCCAGTCTGCAAGTCTGCGAGTCTGCCAATTTGCTGATTTGCTGATTTGCCGGTTTGTTGATTTGTTGATTTGCTGATTTACGAGGTCTCCAGCGCTCGAACCGGCTACGAGCTCCAGTTGCCCGTCGCCGTCCAGGTCGGCCAGGCGCACCCGGCGCACGTATCCCCCCAGGGAGGGCAGAAGGTGCAGGTCACCGGTCGGGGACAGGAGATACAGCGCGCCTTTGTTGGTGGCGATGGCTACTGTGCCATCGGAGCCGCTGTCCAGGGCTGAGGGGTATTCCACGCCTGCCTCGCCCACCGCGTAGCGCTGGTGCAAAGTGCCGTCGGGGTTCACCAGGTGGACATAACCATCCCAGGAGGCAGCCAGGATTTGGGTGGAGGAAGAGGCGAGCGCGGTGATGCGGCTGTCGGCGCAGTATTGCCAACGCTGGCGGCCTGTGCCGTCCAGGGCGTACAGGCAGTTGTCGTCGGAGCCGACGAGGACGGCGGGTTGGCCATCCAGGTCAGTCACGTCCAGGGCGTAGACGCTGGCCTGGGTGGAATATTTCCAGAGGGGCTGGCCGGCGGCGTTAGCGGCGTAGGCGTGTTGGTCCAGCGAGGCCATCAGCACCTCGGCGCGGTCGTCCCCGTTCAGATCGGCCACGGCCAGATCGGTGACCGTGCCCCAGGTCTGAAAACGCCAGCTCTCGCGGAGGGCCAGAGGGCGCAGGGGAGGAGGCGGGAAAGCGGCGCCGGCTTCGTAATGATCGAACGCGGCGCGGAAGAAGTTGTAGAGAATGCGTTCGCTGGCCTCGCCGTAGACCTCGTAGCCGCGTTCGATCATGGGGGCGATCTCGTCCACAGGCAGGGTTAGACGGGCGCTGGAGCGCAGGATGGTCTCCCCCTGCTGCGGATTGATCTCTGGATGAAACTGCAATCCCCACACGGGAGCCTGGCCGTAGCGGAAGGCCTGCACCGGGCAGAGAGGGGACGAGGCCAGTGCCGTTGCCTCCGGCGGGAGGGCCACCACCTGCTCAACGTGATAGTGGAAGGGGACGAACTCCTGCGGCACACCGTCAAATAGAGGGTCCTGTGCCCCGTCCTCGTTGAGCTGCACAGGGAGCCAGCCTACTTCCTGCTCGCCGACTGTCACCTCGCCGCCCAGGAGATTGGCCAGCAATTGGTGGCCCAGGCAAAGGCCCAGGATGGGCACGTTGAGCTGCAGGGCCTGGCGCAGGAACTCGGCCTCAGTGAGCAGGAAGGGGTAGGTGCCCAGGTCGTGGGGCGACATCGGACCGCCTGAGAGGACGATGATCTGTCCCCAATCAGGCAGCGGCAGGGAATCCCCGTCATATATCTCAAGGCGGTCGAAAGGCAGCCCCAGGCGGGTCAGGTAGTCGGCGATTCCGGCGGCCCGCTCTTCGGCGTGCTCAATGACCAGGATGCGCGGCGTCAGGGGGGCGGGAGTGGGAGACGGGGAAGGGTGATATTGGATATTGGATATTGGAGATGGAGTGGAAGTGGGGGAAGGGGTGGGAGAGGGAGAAGGAGTTGGAGTTGAAGTTGAGGTTGAAATGGGGATGGAGGTAGGAGTGAAAGTAGGAGAGAGGGTGGGAGTGGGAGACGGGGTGACGGAGAGCGTGGGAGACAGGGTGGCAACGGGATTGGGAGGGTTGGTTGGCGTGCAGTGTGTACTGGTCAGAGTCAGCAAGAGGATGATCCCTCCCGTCGCCAGGGTGCTGATCAGTTTCCAGTTTCCAGTTTCCAGCCTCCAGCTACTCATTGGCCACCACTTCGGGGATGGTGAAGTAGTTGTAGACCGTGGCCGATAGGCGGCGGAAGATGGGGAAGCAGCGATCCCAGTTGATCCAGTCCGTGTCCTCCCACAGGAGCAACCCGAACAGGTAATCGCCCTGCGGGGTGAAGACGATGCCGATGTCGGAGCGGGTGTCTCCCACCCAGCCGTGTTTGTGGGCGATGGGTACCTCTGGCGGGACGCTGGCTCCGATGACGCTGCGCAGGGGATTGGTCTTCAGCCAATCCAGCATCTCGCAGCAATCCTCGGCCGTCAAGTTGTCATAAGCCGCCAGCAGCTTGCCCTCACCCTGGCATCCCCGGTAAATCGCCTCCCACAGCACGGCCAGATCAGCCAGCCAGGTCTGCATCATGGAATCGGGACGGGTGTTTACAGCCGCCTGCTCTGGGGGCACATCCACCTCAGGCAGTTCGGGCTGGGGGATGTAGGGCCAATGCGTCCCGCCCTCGACGTAGTAGGGCTGGCGCATGAAGGTGCGGGTCAGACCCAGGTCACGGAAGGTCTCGTTGACTCGCCTCACCCCCTCCGTCGCGTCCCCTCCGCCGATGCCCATCAGCACCAGGTTGGCGGCGGCGTTGAGGCTCTCGGAGATCATGTAGGAGACACTGAGCTGAATGTTATCGGGCAGGTTTCCGTCCCAGGTGCGGTAGGCGGTGACCAGGATGCCAGCCTTGAGCAGGCTCATGCCAGAGTAAACGATTTGGATGTTGTGGGTGAGCTCCTCGCCGCTGGATAGGTCCTGGATGTACAGGCCGGTCGTGCCGCTGAAATCGCTGCTGATGTCGAGCAGCAGCGGCTTGAGATCGGACAGGGTGAGCGGCGCCGGGGCCACGTCGGTGATGACCAGGGAGACAGGCTTGGCTGTATCGGAGGCCAGGGCGGTAGTAATGGCCGCCAGTGAGGCTTCCACGTCCAGCGCACGGCCCATCCGCCCCGGCTCGAAATCGTAGACGGTCATGTCGGCGTCGGCCGGTGTCCACGACTCAGGCCAGATGGGATCGTCTTCCAGGGTGGTGCTCATCGCCCGGGCTGGCTTCGGCGGGATGTTGGAGACAGCGGCGACACCCTCTAGCTCGGAGCGCAAGTCGGTCTCGCTGGGGGGGGCAGCCTCGACGATGGCAACTGGCAGCTCGACGGGACCGGTCTCTCCGTCGGCCAGAGCTGTGGTGATCCTCTTCACAGCCTGATCGAGATTGAGCTGGAGACCAGTCTGGCCGGGATAGAAGGTCAGGTCTTCCGCGCTGAGGCGATACTGCTGCGCCGGACGATCAACCTCTGCGGCCATATCTTCCAGCTCGGAGCGCAAGTCGGTCTCGCTGAGGGGGGCAACCTCGACGATGGCAACTGGCAGCTCGACGGGGCCGGTCTCTCCGCTGGCCAGAGCTGCGGCGATTCTCTCCACAGCCTGATCGAGGTTGAGCTGGAGACCGACCTGGCCAGGGTAGAAGGCCAGCTCTTCCGCGCTGAAGCGATGCTCCTGCATCGGACGGTCAACACTCGCCGCGAGATCATCCAGCTCAGAACGCAGGTCGGCCTCGTTGAGGGGCGCAACCCCGACGACGGCCACCGGCAGCGCGACGGTGCGTGCCTCTCGGTCGGCCAGGGCTGCGGCGATCATCTCCGCAGCCTCGGCTCGGTCGAGTTTGACCCCCGTCTGGCCGGGGTAGAAGGCCAGGTCTGCCTCGCTGAAGCGATGCTCCTGCATCGGACGGTCAACGCTCGCCGCGAGATCATCCACGAAGTCGGCCAGCAGCGCGCGGTCGAACTCGGTCTGCAAGGGCAAGTCCACCTCGAAGGGCAGCGGGGTTTGGAATAGAAAATCGCTGAAGCCGGTGCCCGCGCCGACGGCGGCGGCTTCGGCCACCATCTCGTCCGCAAGCACGGTGAAGCCTACCGAGGCCGGGTCGAGCTCCTGGCTGCGGTCGAGGTAACGGAGCTCGATAGGTTGGGACAGTGGATCCTCCCATTCCTGCTGCACCAGAATCCGCGCTTCGTCGGGCGTCATGCCGCCCACGCCCACGCCGCCGATGGTCACTCCAGGCCGGATGCGAGCCATGTAGTCTTGATAGGCCGCGTGGCGGTAGTTGACAAACAGCAACCCAGCGATGAGCACCGCCGCTATGAGGATCAGCCACCACAGGCGGCGGGCGGGCGATGATGGAGTCTCTTTGGGTATGTTTGTAGATTCTTCAGGCGACATTTTCCTACCTCATAGCTGCTCCAGCAGAATCCCTTCGACGGTCTCAGGAGAAGCGCCAGATCGCGCTGCCAAGTCGCCGGATCTGGCGATCCGTCGAGATCATCAGAGGGGGTTATTTCAGCACCTTTGACAACACCCGCCGTATCTCGACGGTGGACAGGTATTGCCCTACGTAGCGATCATCCAGCCAGATCTCGAAATGCAGGTGGAGGCCGCCCTCGGGGTTGTACAGCGACTCGGGCGTGCCGGAGTTGCCCACCGTGCCGATGACCTGGCCCTGGGCTACCCGCTGGCCGACCTTCAGTCCGGCGGCGATGCTGCTCAGGTGGGCGTAGCGGGTGATGAGTCCGTCGCCGTGATCCAGCCACACCTGCCGCCCTCGGAGGCCATCCAGCACGTCCTGCGGGGTGTATCCCCCCTGGCGACAGGTGTCCAGCCACTCGTCCATCTGCGCCTGGGTGGGACTCTCGTAGTCCCCATCGGCGCGGATGACCACGCCGTCGCGTGCAGCCAACACCTCGGTGCTGGTGGTGACCGCGGTGCCGTCGGGGTAGGCGTAGAAGTCTGTTCCTTGATGCACTCCGTAACGGTAGTGGCGCGGCGCGCCGGGCAGCGTGTTCAAGCGGTGTGGCAGCTCCATGCCAGCGATGGGCATCGTCAGCCCGCGCAGGCGATCCCAGGCGAGTTCGGATACCGGCGGGGAAGCGAGCTTCGACTCGTTTTGGTCTGCCAACTCCCACCCCCACCCCAACCCTTCCCCTGCGAGGGGGAGGGAGTGAAGGTGATACACCACATCCGGCCCAATCAGCAGTAAACCATCTTCCAGAGGCCAGCAGCCGCGCAGGGTCACATCGCGATCAATGAAGGTGTACAACGCGCGCGTCTCGCCCGTCTCAGCGTCCAGGGCCAACACGCGGCGATCGTTGCTGTCCAGGAGGTACAGCAGCCCGTCGGCCACGGCACACAGGGCCGAGGGGTAGTCCAGCACACTTGACACGGTCCAGACCTTCTCCCAGTTCGGGGCGCGATATTTGATCACCTCGGCCCGCTGTCCGGGCCACTCGCGGAGGAGGACGTACACACTGTCATCGTCCACCGCCAGGTCAACGCCCCGGCTGCTCGGCACCTCGGCCACAACCGTGGCCCGGCTGCCGGACACGCGCCACACCCGCCCGCCGTTGGTGTCGAGGAAGTAGGCCGCGTCCTGGTCGGCAGCTACGGCGGTGACATAAGTGCCGCCAGTGCCGGCCACGGCCTCCCAATCCACGCGATGCCAGGTCTCGCTTGCCATGTCGTAGCGGAACACCTCGCCGGAGCGGTCCACAATCAGCAGCGACCCGTCCGGCGACAGGGCCACGTCAGATAGCTCCTGGATTGGCAAGCCGGCCACGGTATCGCCGGGCGCGGCCATCACCAGCGGCGGTTCAGGGCCCCCCTCGGTCCCCCCCAACTTTGGGGGGGAAGCCACAGTCAGGCACAGCAGACGGCCGCTGTCTACCAGGTACATCGTGTCTTCATGCCCCCCCTCGGTCCCCCCCAACTTTGGGGGGGAAGCCACTGCCAGGCTCACGGGATGGGGGAAGGTTCCGGCTGGGTAGCGGTAGGCGGTCAAGTCGTTCTCGTCGAGCCAGTGGGCCTGGCCGGGCGCGTCGTCGTCGCGGGCGGTGACGATGTCTTCCACCGTCGCCAGCACCGCCCGCACCCCCTCCAGGTTGCGCTCGAACTCGGCATCCTCGTGGTCGGTCAGCTCCACCTCAGCGACGGCGATGCCCAGGTCGGCCAGGTAGTCGTTGAAACCGCCGGTGATGGGATAGCCCGTCCAGCCCTCCTCCGGCAAGTCGTAGTCTGTGCTCGCTGCCAGTGTCGCCGCCAGCCGCAGCGACGAGGCGTTGTCGCGGCAGCCGCCGGCGAACACCGCGCCCGCGCTGCTGTGGTAGAAGACCACGACGTGGGCATCGGCCAGGAAATCGCGCGCCGCCCGCGACTCGGGCTCGGAGAAGGGGTACGCGCCGCCGGCGTCGGGCTGTGGGCCATCGCTGGTGTAGCTGGTCGGACTCCAATCGTTGCCCACGCAGCCATCCAGGTCGGTGTCGGCGTTGCGGTTGAGGTCCACCCCGCGAGCGTTGACCCGCGTGTCGGCGGCCAGGCCGTCGGGGTTCAGGGTGGGGATGATCCATAAGCTGACGTCGTCGGGCACGTCCGCAGGATGGGCCTCGAAATGGGCCAGCAGCTCCCGCGCCAGTTCATGGGTATTGGCCTCCCAGCCGCCGTGGATGTCGCCCACCAGCACCACTTTGTAGCGTCCCTGGCCGAAGCGGTAAGCCTCGATGGGACGCCCCTCGACCGACTGGCCGATAACCAGGTGTGTGGGAGTGGGCGTGGGAGTGGGAGTGGGCGTGGCCGTCGGGCTGGGAGTGGGGGTCGAGGTGTGGGTTGGTGTGGGTGTCGCCGTCGGGGTCGGAATTAGCGTCGCGGTACGGGTGGCCGTAGCCGTGGCCGTCGGGGTGCGGGTGGGTGTCGCAGTCTGAGTGGGCGTGGCGGTGGCAGCACGGGTGGGCGGCGGCGTCGGCGATGGCGTCGCCACAGTACAGCCGGAGACGAGGGCCACAGTCAGGGCCAGAGCGATTGATATACTCAGTAGATTGAAAATCGCTCTCGTTGGATGTTGGATGTTGGATGTTGGATTCCAATCTCCAATCTCCAATCTCCAACCTCTAATCTCCATCATAATCTCAACGGTTGAAGTAGTTATAGGTGGCCTCGGAGATGCGGGCCATGAGCGGGGAGCTGACCTCCCACTCCAGCCAGTCCTTGTGGTACAGGTAGACGCACAGCACGTAGTCGCCACCCGGCGTGAAGACGATGCCCGCGTCGCCGTGAGTGTCCCCCACCCAGCCGTGTTTGTGGGCCACCCGCGTTCCCTCCGGCACGCCAGCCTCGATGAGCGCACCTATGCGGTTCTGCGACATCATGTCGAGCATGGCCTGGCACTCGTCGGGCGTCAGCTCGTCGGGATAAGCGGCGATGAGCGTGCCGCCGCCGTCCGCGCACTGGTAGATCATCTCCAGCAGGCGGCCCATGTCCTGCGGCGTGGTCTGCATGAAGGGATCGGGATTGGTGCTCACGTCGGTGCGCTGGTTGGCCGGCGTGCTGATGTGTTGCGGCAGAACGTCCTCGTCGTAGGGAGTGGCCATGAAGGTGTTGACCAGCCCGATGAGCTTCATCGTCTCGTTGAGCCGTCGCACGCCCTGGTAGGCGTCGCCGTCGCCGATGGTGTCGCGTAGCAGGAGGTTGGCGGTGAAGTTGCCGCTGAGGGTCATGGTCTCGGTCAGGATCTTGGTGGTGTCTGCGTCCGGTGGGCCATCCAGGTGCCTATATGCCTCCGTCATAATGGCGATCTTGAGGATGCTCATGCCGGCGTAGGCCACGTCGGCGTCGTCGCTGAACTCCTCGCCGCTAGCCAGGTCCTTGATGTAGATGCTGTAGAAGCCGGGGAAGTCCGCCAGGATACCCTCGATCATCTGCCCCATCATCCACAGGCCGGGCTGGCGCGGAGGCGGGCCCAGGTTCACCGCCAGATCCACCTCACGGACGATGGCCGAGTTCAGCGCGTTGGCCACCAGCGGTAGAGAAGCCGCGATGTCGAGCTGCTGCGCCCGCTGGCCGGGCACAAAAGTCAGGGCATTGGGGTTGGCATCAGGCTCTTGCAGCGGACGGTCATACTCGTCGGCGATGGCCGCCAGGAAGTCCTTCAACTGCTCCTCGTCGTGATTGGCCTGGAGAGGGATGTCCACGGGTGGCGGCTCGTCGCTCAGGAGGTAATCGGCGAAGCCCGGCCAAAAGCTGGTCTCCGCCTTCAGCTTGTTCACTTGCTCCAGCGTCTCTTCAGCCTGGAATTGAAAGCCGACGTCCTGGGGGTGAAGCAGGATGGTCTCGTTTAGGTAGTTCAGCTTTACTGGCTCTGAGACGGCCTCTCCCAGCAGTTGCATCGCTTCGGTTTCCCATTTGCCGCCCATGGGGATACCGGCCAGGGAAACTCCCTGTGGAATCTGATTGCGATAGGCTCGGTAGTCGTTCAGTTTATACACGAAAACCAGCATGGCAACGATCAAGATCACGAGAATCGTAAATCTCGATGTTCGCAAAACGTCCTCCTAGTTTGGCTCTTTGGCAATCCCCTCAGAGCGATTGTGGATCCATTGAGTCTGGCTCTTCTTCTGGCGGCCAATCCGGTGGCTGGCTCAGCAGCTCTTCTGCTTCTTGGGCTAGAGCTTCTGGGACCATGACCCGCACCTCGCCCAGGCCGTCCACGGTGAGGCCCAGGACCACACCTGCGCTCTCGTAGTCCAGCAGCGCGGGGATGCCCGCGCTTTCCAGCTTGGTTTTGATGACCTGGGCTGGCAATTGCCCGAAGGCAGTATAGACCGTGACCAGCCCAGGTCTGTTCACCTTTTTGTGACCTATCATTGTGTCCTCCCTGTCTTCGGCCTCGACTTGTAGAAGTATGCCACAAGATGCGTAATTAGTCAATTGGAGCACGGGGGCGCAGAATCCACGGATTCTTTCTGTGGAAAGCCCCTGTCTTGCTTCGAAATCCCGCAGCAAGTTTTAATTGCCTCAACGACTGGAAGATGGTATAATAGAAGCCGACGATTACCCTTCGATAAGCCCTTCGTCAGGCTCAGGAGGGACCTCAGGACAGCGCTCAATCATCGCTCGCTGGTCATTTACTGGCGGAGAATCAAAAGACTCCTGGAGGAGATGGCTTCCCTTGGCTCATACCATCAACGCCACGGCCCAACGCCACCTGAAGCGCAATTTCAGCCTGGGGGTGCTGAACGGCGCTTTCTTTAACTTCTTCAGCGCACTGCTGGACCCCTCTTTGGTGCTGAGCTGGTTCGTCAGTCAACTGACGACCTCCAACTTCCTCATCGGCCTGATCATGCCCATTCAAAGTGGGGGCTGGCTTCTACCTCAGCTTTTGGTCTCCGGCTATCTACAAAGACGCCAACGAAAGCTGCCCTTCTATTCTTGCATGGCTGGGGCGAGAGTGGCGATCTGGGGACTGATGACGCTGGCCGTCTTCTTCATTGAGGACGCCGCTGTGCTCCTGGTGGTCTTCTTCACCCTGTTGACTGTCTATAGTCTGTCGGCCGGGCTGGCTGGCATCTGCTTTGTAGACATCGTGGCCAAAGCCATCCCCGCCACCCGACGCGGAGCATTCTTCGGCTGGCGACTCTTTCTGGGGGGGCTGTTGGCCTTTGGTGGGAGCCTGTTGGTGACGTACATCCTCGACGAAGGGCGCGGCTTGGCTTTCCCCGATAATTATGCCGTCCTCTTCCTGTTCGCCTTCTTCATCCTCTGTGTAGCTATGGGCTGTTTCATTCTGACAGTTGAGCCCCTCGAACCGGTCAACGAGGAAAGGATAACTCTGGGCAGGCAATTCAGGCGGGCCTTGGATTTGCCGCGTCGAGACAGTAACTACCGTCGCTTCTTGACCATGCGCCTGTTGCTGATGGGGGCGGAGATAGCCACTCCTTTCTACATCGTCTACGCCAAGCGAGCCCTCTCCGTGCCGGTGAGCATGGTCGGGGTCTATTTGATGGGGACCACTCTGGCCAGCTTCGCCTCCAACTTGCTGTGGGGCCGCATCAGCGATCGGCAGGGCAATAAGCTGCTCCTCATTTTGTCCAGCGCGCTGGGGCTATTGATGCCTCTAACGGCTCTATCCATTGGGCCGCTGGCCGATCTGTGGCCTGGGCTGGGTGAGTTCGCTCCGGGCCTTTTCGCCCTGGTTTTCGTCCTATCTGGCGGCTATAAATCGGGCACCATGATCGGCAACCTGAATTTCCTGCTGGAGATCACCCCGCCCGACGATCGGCCCATTTACATCGGTTTCACCAACACCATCTTGGGGATAGCTTTGCTGGCCTCGTCCGTGGGTGGCCTGATCGTTGATATGGCAGGCTTCACCGTGCTTTTCTCGTTGGCCCTGGCCTTCTATGCTGTGGCCCTTTTCTTGACTTTGAGGTTGCAAGAGCCCAGGAGATGTTGAGCGTCGTTGCGAGGAGTGGAGCGACGAAGCAATCCCCGGCCCGCGACGGAGGGGATTGCTTCGCTCCCTACGGTCGCTACTAAGAAACAAACCGTCGTGTGCAAAACCCGGGGAGCGAACGCCGGTTGAGTAGCGGAGCGTATCGAAACCAAGTGAGCGGCTCTCTGCATAACCCGCTTGGCCTCGATACGTCGCTTGTTTCGACAAGCTCAACACAAGTCGCTCCTACTCGGCCGGCGCTGGCGGGTTTCTTACCCAATGAGTGGCGCGAACGCGCTATGGAGCAGCTCGCAATGACACAGAGATGGTGACTCGTTACTCGTTGACTCATCACAAATTGTACACCCCATTTGTCATCCAGGCCCGATAGTGATAAAATAACCCCATCTTCACAAGGAATCTGGACTATGCAGACGATAATGAGCAGGTTAAAGAGAAACTGGGCTCAGTTGGCGCTGGTGGCCGTGCTGTTGGTCGCTGCGGCCTTGCGTTGCTATAACATCAACTGGGACGACGGCAAGCTGACCCACCCGGACGAACGCTCGACGGTGGCCTTCTACGCCCCGACGATGCACTGGCCGAAGGATTGGTCAACGGCTTTGGACCCCCGTAAGTCTACCTTCAACCCCTTCTGGGATCTCCATAGCCAGCAGCGGCGAAGCTACACCTATGGCCACTTCCCGCTCTACTTGCTGACCATTACTGCCAACCTGGTGCATAACCTGGCGCCTGTGGCTGAGCGCGTGGGCGCTTCCCCTGAGACCGTGCAAACCCTGGCCACGCTCAATGGCTCACCGGGCTTCGCCTACGTGGGCCGCTTCCTCATGGCCCTGGCCGACACCTTCACCGTCTACCTGGTCTACCTGATCGCCCGTCGTCTCTACGGACAGGCGGCGGGACTGCTGGCGGCGGCTTTCTCCGCTTTCACCGTCACCCAGATCCAGCTCGCCCACTTCTTCGCCGTTGATCCCATCTCGACGGCTTTCACCTTGCTGGCGCTGTACGGCGCCATGCTGATGGTGGAACGGCGCACGCGAGGCGCGGCGGCTCTCACTGGCCTGGGCGCTGGCCTGGCTATCGCTTCCAAGTTCAGCGCGTTGCCGATCCTGGCCGCGCCGGTGGTGGCCGTGCTGATCATCGCCTGGCGGTCGAGGCAGGCCGGGCCGACCGATTGGTCGCAGGCTGTGCGGCATCTGGTGCTGGCCTTTGTGGTGGCCTGCCTGGTTTTCGCCGTCACCTCGCCCTTCGTCCTGCTCGACTGGGGCAGCTTTGTGAAGGCGGTGATCGAGGAGCAGGGAGCCATGGCCAGCGGCCGGGCGGACATGCCCTTCACCCGTCAGTACCGCGGCACTATCCCTTACCTCTACCACATCGAGCAACAAGTGCGCTGGGGGATGGGTTGGCCGCTGGGGATCGTGGCCTTCCTGGGTTTGGGCTGGGTGGTGGTGCGGACCGTCCTGCGACGGGCCAGGCCGGGTGAGCTGATCCTGCTCTCGTGGATCGTCCCCTACTTCGGCGTGACGGGGCTCTTCCTGGCCAAGTTCGTGCGCTACATGGTGCCGGTGGTGCCGCTGTTCATCGTGATGGGGGCGGGCATGCTGGTGAGTGGGCGTTGGGTATTGGATATTAGATATTCTCGGCGAATACCCAATATCCAATATCTAATATCCAATATCCAGTATCTAATAGCAGGCATCGTGCTGCTGGGGACGATTTTTTGGTCCCTGGCTTTTGTGGTTGGCGTCTACGGCACGGAGCACTCCTGGATCACGGCCTCGCGTTGGATCTACGAGCACGTGCCCGACGGCTCGGTGCTGGCTTCGGAGCACTGGGACGACGATTTGCCCCTCGGATTGCCTGAGCCGGGGGCGAACACCGGGGCGCACGGGTATCGGCTGGTCGAGCTGCCCATGTACGAGGATGACAACGAGCAGAAGTACCACCTGCTCCGCTCGCGGCTGGGCGAGGCGGACTACATCATCCTGTCCACCAACCGCCTGTACGGGGCCATCCCGAACCTGCCCGAACGCTATCCCATGAGCACCAGGTACTACCGGCTTCTTTTCGCCGGGGAGTTGGGGTTTGAGAAAGTGGCCGAGTTCACCACCTACCCCCGCCTGGGTCCCTTCGTTTTCAACGACGATGCCAGCGACGAGAGCTTCACCGTCTACGATCATCCCAAGCCCATCATCTTCCAGAAGGTGCGGGAACTGAGCGCGATGGAATGGGACTCCCTGCTGGGCGGTAGCTGGGACGGAGCCATCCAGGGCTATGTGGGCGCGCCGACGCCTCTGGCGCGCTTCTGGGGCGCGACTTCTCGGCCTTCGCCATCTCCCAGCGAATCCAAAGAGGGCAAAACGCTGCTCCTCGATCAGCCAGTGGATGAGCTTCCCGTCATTGACGACTTTCGCTGGAATGGACTGGCCAACCGCTATCATCTGTTTGCCGTCATCTTCTGGTGGCTGGCGGTGGTCTTGATAGGGTTGGTTGCCTGGCCGGTGACCTTCGTCATTTTCCATCACCTCTCGGACCGGGGCTACATCCTGGCCAAGAGCCTGGGCCTCATCATCGTGGCCTACCTGGTGTGGATCTCGGCCAGCCTGCGCCTGCTGCGAAACAGTCTGCCAACCATCGTACTGGCCCTGGCCCTTCTTGCTCTCCTCTCCTTCTACTTCTTCCGACGCCACAGAGAGGCGATGGTGGCTTTCTGGCGCGAGAGGAGACGGCTGATTCTCGTCAACGAAGTCCTGTTCGCTGGGGCGTTCCTGCTGTTCGTCGTCATCCGCCTGTTCAATCCTGATCTGTGGCAGCCCTGGCTGGGCGGGGAGAAGCCCATGGAGTTCGCCTTCCTGAACGCCATCCTCAAGAGCCCCTACTTCCCACCCTACGATCCCTACTACGCTGGCGGCTACATCAACTACTACTACTACGGCCAGTTCATCGTGGGCCTGGTGATCAAGCTGACGGGCGTGATGCCCTCGGTGTCCTTCAACCTGGCAATCCCGATGCTGTTCGCCCTGACGGTGGGGAATGCATTTTGTGTCGGGTTTAACTTGGCAAAGGGAACTGAAGGAACTGGGGGAGCTCAGGGGAACTCTTCAGCCCCCTCTGGCTCCTCTCGTCCCCTCACTTCCGGTCTGTTGGCGGCGGTGTTCGTGGCGGTGCTGGGTAACCTGGATGGGATAGTGCATTTGGCCGACCGGCTGGGGGGGATAGGCGGCTCTGACTTCGGGAGCAGCATCCCCGGCCTGGAAGGCCTGGTGCGGGCCTGGCCGGGCCTGCTGAAGGTCATCCAGGGCCAATCGCTGCCTTCGTTGGACTACTTCGGCCGCACCCGCGTTATCCCCGGCACCATCAGCGAGTTCCCCTACTTCAGCTTCCTCTTCGCCGATCTGCACCCCCACATGATAGGGATACCGTTCACCATTCTCGTGCTAGCTCTGGGGTTAAACATCGTTCTAAGTGGCAGGTCACCAACGTCAAACGTGAAACGTGAAACGTCAAACGTGAAACGTGAAACGTCAAACGTCCAATTTCCAACTTCCAACCTCCAATCTCCAATACCCAATCTCCAACCTCCAACCTCCAATCTCCAACCTCTAACCTCCATCCTCCAACTTCTAACTACCAGCCTATGCCTCGGCGCTCTGGCCGTGACCAACACCTGGGACTTGCCGACTTATCTGGGCCTCGTCGCGGTAGCCTTCCTCCTGCGGGAGAGGTTGATTCATGGCAAGTGGAAGCTCGCTTGGCCCGTTATTGTGACCATCGCTGTTGGTGGCCTGAGCCTGTTGCTCTACCGACCCTTTTTCGCGCATTACAAAGCCCTCAATGTCGGCATCGGCCTGGCCATCACCAGAGGGCGCACCGACTTGCCGTCCTTCCTGACCGTGTGGGGCTTTTTCCTGTTCATCGTCGTCACCTTCCTGCTGGTGGAGTTGGTGCGGCAGCGGGCCAGGCTGGGAGTGCTGCGCTTTGTGCGAGTAACGTTGGCCCGGTGGGAGGAGCTGCCCCACCTGGCCGAGATCTACAAGGCTTTGGTGCAGCGGCAGACGTCGAACTATCGTCTGGCCGTTTATGGTCTGGGAGGGATGTTGCTGTTCATGGTGGTGTTGGCCGCCCTCAAGTTCTGGGTGCTGGCTTTCGTGTTGCCCCTGGTCGTCGGAGCCCTGTTGCTCCTGTTGCGCGACGACGCCTCGCCGGCGGAGCTGTTCGTCTGTCTGCTGGTTTTCACCGGCTTGCTGGTGGCGGCGGGCTGCGAGGTAGTGTATCTTAAAGATCACCTGGGCGGGGACCCGGTTTGGTGGCGCATGAACACCATCTTCAAGTTCTACATCCAGGTCTGGGTGATGCTGGGCATCGCTGCGGCGGTGGTCGTGCCCCACCTCTGGGCCAGGCTGAGGCGTTGGCAATCGGCTGGGCGGCGGAGAGTCTGGACTGCTGGCCTGGCTTTCCTGTTCTTCGCCAGTCTGCTCTATCCTCTCGTCTACACCCCGGCGCGGTTAAAGGATCGCTTCCCTGGCGACAGGCCGCCCGTGGGCACCCTGGATGGCATGGCCTTCATGACCGTCGGCTCCTACACCTGGCCTGAGAACAACCGCATCGAGCTGAAGTACGATTACGAAGCCCTCCAGTGGCTGCTGGCCAACGTCAAAGGCACGCCCGTCGTAGCCGAGGCCGCCATACCCTACTATCGCGAGGGAGGCTTGCGCGTAGCCACTTACACCGGGCTGCCCACTTTCCTGGGCGCCCACCAGAACGAGCAGCGCTACGCCTCGCAGGTGGGGGAACGCGACGGCCAAGCGCGCGACTTCTTCAACACCCCCGACGTCTCCCATGCCCTCCAGCTCATCCGCGAATTGCACGTCTCCTACATCTACGTAGGCCAGTTAGAGCACACCGTCTACGACGCCGCTGGCCTGGCCAAGTTCGATGAGATGGTGCAGCGGGGGGAGTTGGAGGTGGTTTATGAGAATGAGAGGGTGAAGATCTATCGGGTGAGGGGGTAAGATTGGATATTAGGGATTGGATATTTCACGTTGGGGACAGGCACTTATTGCGGTTTCATCCGGCGTATGATATAATTCTCCTGGGCATCTCCCCGGAAGACTACGCCTGGCTGAAGCTGGACGAATCGGCCTTTGAGTTCTGGGACAACGAATCGGAGGTGATCTATGAGCAGAGCTGTAACTGCTGAGTTTGTTTTGAGCAGGGAGATCGAAAGCCTGGACGATGCCTTGCGTCTTTTGGCTGAAAGCAGGCGGTCTATACTCCTGGAAACTACCGTGGAAGGCAAGCCCGCCAGGGGAATACTTGTTGACTATGGAGCCTATCAAGAGCTTCTACAGCGTCTGGAAGACCTGGAAGACTTGCACGCGATGCGTGAGGCCGAGATCGAGTATAGGGCCGGGGAAGGCCGCCCTTTTTCTGAAATCGTGGCCGAACTGAAGGCCGAGGAAGAGGCCAATGTATCGAGTTGAGGCCTCCAGCGCCAGGATTAAGCGGGAGCTGCGCTCCATTCCTCTGCGCTGGAATCACTGACTGCACTGAACAGCACTGAGGCCACTGAACATGGTGCTCCCCTCAGTGTCGTCAGTGTTCCCTCAGCGGCATCAGTGGTTCAATCCCGCCGGCCTGGCCAAGTTCGACAATCACAAACGGATTGGAGGTGCGATATGTCTGTAACAACATCATCAGTGGATGTGTTGACCACCATCGCTCGTTCGCTGGTTGTGACGCAAGAATATGCCAGTGTCGAGGAAGCCTTGCAGGCGATGGCCCTATCCGAGGTGCGACGCAAAGTTGCCTATTACCAGCGACACATTCGTGCGTTGGAACGCAAGCACGGCACCGACTTTGAGACTTTTAGCGCACAGCTTCAGGGTCGAGCCACTCCGGACGAGGAGGACGATTGGCTAGAATGGCGGTCGGCCAATCGTATGCTAGCTGACTGGCAAAGAACCTACGAGGAACTCCAACATGCCCGCACTCGTGCCTGACCTTTTGTCCCTCTTGCGGGCACACTCCCTTGTCCAATCATTGCGCGTGGTCAACCACGACGAGACGCCGCTGGGCAAGGTGGAACTGAAAGTGCGTTGCCGATTGCACGGTGGCTGCCAGTTCCAGGTCTGGCTACACCACGAGCCAACCTTTCAAGACTACGCTTATCAGCTTTTCAGTGATCGCCCTCTCTTGCGGTGGGACAACGCACCTCATTATCCCGATGTAACCACCCATCCGCATCATTTTCATAACGAGGCTGGTGATGTCGGCACCTCGCCGTTATATGGAGACCCCATAGTTGACCTACCGTATGTACTGACAGAGATCGAGAAGTGGGTGATGAGTCATTGAGCGGCAACCATTGGAATCGCTGACTGCACTGAATAGCACTGAGGCCACTGAACGCGGTGCTCCCCTCAGTGTCATCATTGTTCTCTCAGCGGCATCAGCGGTTCAAGAGGCGTTTGGATCACGAAAGCTGCGAAAGGCCGCGAAAGGCACGAAAGTCTGCTTGCCGAGAGGACTTCCTTTCGTGTATTTCGTGTGCTTTCGTGGCCTTCGTGTTCCGAACCCTTTGCTCTCAGCGGCATCAGTGGTTCAACCCCGCCGGCCTGGCCAAGTTCGATGAGATGGTGTAGCAAGGGGAGTTGGAGATGGTTTACGAGAATGAGAGGACGAGGGTTTACAGGGTGAGAGGATAGAGGCTCTCACCTGCTGTCGCAGGAAAGCGGAGGATTTCTATGATTAGGCTGACTGTCAAGTGGATCACTGCCATACTCACCAGACTGCTTTATTTCATGGTGGCCTGTGTTCTTCTGGTGG
>Ga0315539_1001473_pt1 | contig 17351 bp, 13 predicted proteins | sample SalMarSW160150MG_FD_203097 | JGI IMG/M metagenome (GOLD analysis project Ga0315539, IMG submission 203097) | Salt marsh sediment microbial communities from the Plum Island Ecosystem LTER, Massachusetts, United States - Salt Marsh Sediment SW1601-150 ... | reverse complement strand
AAGGTAGTCTTAGCTACTTTGTGTGATATTTTATGACGGATTATAATTCTATGATACAGGTTTCTCGTCCGACCTTCAATATGTACTGGGTATTTTAGGAATATAGTCTTTTCCAGCTACGGCTTGGCGCCTTCGCCGAGACGAGTTGATTAGTCGAAAAGACTATAAGCATTTTACTACAGGCTCTCTAATTATGGTGGATATTCATCTTGTAAAGTCGTTGCATCGAGACAAAATTACTTATTTTCTTCCACGATTTTTATTTCTTTTTCTGTTAGGCCGTAGAGGTCATAGACGAGTTTGTCGATTTGTTTGTCTGTAGTATCAAGTTGTCTTTGAATTTTTGTTTTTTCGTCTGGAACCTTCGCAAAAAAGTATTATACTTAATTTTTTGGTAAATCAAAAACTTTCCTTCGACTGGATTCGGCCCTTCGACTGCGCCCGGGGCAGGCAGGTTCGCTCAGGATGGATTGTGGAGGTTACAAATAAGCCGTGTTGTAAACCGCCCGTTGATTTAGCATTGGATTTAGCCGGTAGGGTGTGATGAAGTCGCACTGATTCAGTGCCGTAAGGCATCCACTAGCGGACAAAAACCATCCCTCAAATGATCTTAGCCATGCCTGCCGTCAGGCATCCCCTAGCTCTGCCACAGGTACGGGATTACGGCAAGCGAATTAGAGATTGGAGTTACATAAGCATAGGGTGGTGGCTTGGCTCTGCCACAGGTACCCCACCATTTTTTCTTGGTGACAAACATGCTAACGTATGCTAATCTAAAGCTCACGGATGCCATCCTGAATTAGCCGAAGCCCTGAGCAAAGTCGAAGGGGCAGTCGAAGGATTGAAGCATCTGATTAGATATCCCTATGCGAGACTCATGCTACGTAGCGTCCCGCCCAAAGTGGGGCTTCTGGCCTTCGCAGTCCTTTAGGGAAGTAGGCACTACGCAGAGTAGCATACGAAAGGACCTCAACGAAATGGAGAAATAAGTAAGGTGTCCCCAGATTTCACGGAGATTTTAATTATGGCAAAAAAAAGAGAGAATAAGACCTGGTATTATTGGCAGAATCCTAATGATAAGAAATGGTATATTTTGGCTTTTGTTAATGGTCAGGGAAGTTGCAGCTTGAGAAGATGGGAAGCTAAGACCGGTGACTCTTTGCCTAAACAAGTGATTAAAGGTGGTGACTGGCAAGATAAATTCGCGGAGTATTTATACGGCACCTCGTTTCGCATACACCTAAGTCATCAGCCTAATTTAGAGAAGGACTGTAAATCGAGATTGCCACATGAGGTTCTATTGGAAATTAAAGAGCAAATAACTCAATTACATATCTCATTGTCCTTAATTCTACTGGATTGCTAAGGTCAGCCGGGTAGCCCCGTACGGTGTACAAAAGGCATTTTGCACACGGAGGAGAAACAATTATGATGTCTCTATTGTAAATTACAGGCGAGCGAAATTTTTTTATTAATGAATAGATCTGCATGTGTAGCAAGCTGCTCCAACCTACGAGACTTCCGTACGGTTGGGTGTACTAGTGCGAGAAAGCCCGACTACAACTGTCTGAGGTATTTTCCTGTTTTGACATAATTACTTATTCTAGGAGTACCTCGACTGTCGAATACACTTTCTAAGTGCTCTACCATATTAACAAGAAAGCATATTACCTCCTCGTGTTCATCAGTTGCTTCCATAAAGTACCAATTCTGTTTAGGCGTATTGAAAACCCACATACCTCTGTTAATGACACAAAAGCTTTTTATTACTGGGCATTTCTGCCAACCAGAATCACTTTCTTGATATCGTTCAAACTCATTTTTTTGGGACAGGTCTGATTCAAATGCAAATAGAGTTCTGGTGACAACAGCTGTCGATAAACGTTTTGTCTTATTATCAAGTCTGTATGAACTATATTTCAGCTTTGGCATTATTGAGGCATTCTTTATAGCTTTTTTCAGTTCGTTAGAAGTTAATTTGCTTTTGATTTCTACAGTAGCGAGACAGCAATCCAATGGGAAAGTGCCGAAACGCTCACTGTAGAGAATAGGCGGGAGTAGCTTCTTGGAGTAAATAATCAAATCGGTTTCAGCAGATGGCTTTCCGTGCTTGTCCACAATTGTCCCTGTGCCGACTTGAAAGTCTGGAGATAACAATGGCTCAAAAAGATTTTAAACCGCTATTTCTCGAACGCGGCCTTTTAATACCTCATGGCTCATAGAAGTAGCTTCTCTATACTCAGCTATTGCTGCCCTAATTTTTGAAATAAGTCGATTCCTGAACAGATTACTTGGCATTGTCACTTGTCCCAAATTTGCGAATAAGTCTTGTTCTGTCTGTGCTAATTATACTCAACCATAGTCCGCCGAAAAGGGAAATCGCCTCACAGGGAGGCGGGGGATAATTATAGTTAGACACCTTTTTGTGGTCTCCCTCTTGGTCTCAAGGTAGACTGTAGGCTTAATCCGGCCGCGATTCTTCCTATCCACTTCATTTGCTCCGCTCATTCAGCGACGGACGGGCGGGTGGCAGCCACTGAACCCCATGCCTTTGGGGTGAAGTGGATGGCATTTTACAAGGTTAAAACAACGGCCATGTATCCTTATCAATTCTGATCGGCTTGTCAATACCATTTATCCAGCAATTGTAACTTGAGAAATACCATTTGCCCGCTTCATCTACAAGGGCTTTCCTTACAGGATTATTGTGGATGTATTTAACAGAATCCAACAGAGTATTTTCTTTGATGATGTTTCTGTCGTAGCCGCCGCCTTTCTGCCAGAACCTGTACTTTCTGTAGTTTTGAGAAGTGCTTAATTTGGAAAGTCCGGAAGGATTATTTTCCTTTAGATATTTTACAGCCTTGCGCGCGGTGTCTGTTTTTATGTCCTTTAGTATGTTTGAAATATTATAATCTTCGTCCATCGGCTTTATCAGAAGGTGAACATGATCCGGCATAAAAACAAAAGCCCATAAATAAAAATTGTGTTTTTCTCTTGCCCTTTCAATAGACTTAATCAGCCATTGACATGTTCTATCAGATAAAAGAAATTTCTGGTTCCTGTAGCAACTAAATGTTAGCTCATGGGCATGTCCTGAGAAGTTGTATCTCTTGCACTTCTTTTTTATAAACCTCTCTTCTTGCATGAACAGATTATAGCGAAACGCTTAGTTTGCCTGAAACTTTTTTTGCCATCCACTTCGCTCACTGTGTTCGCTCAGTGGCTGCCACCCATTGCTAAAGACAGAAGGCAGAAGTTTACACACACTGTTCCTGAAATTTTACTTGAAAATTAAGCCGCTTTCGGGTATAATACGGCTTCGTTACGCGTATAGCGTATTGAGTACATAAAAGTATAGCATATCATAGTTCATAAAAAAGACAGATGGCGGATGACGGAACTCAGAAGTAACCCCTAAGGTGTAAAATCCTAAGCATTAAATCCACTACTTTACCTACAACCTAACAACAAGGAGGATTTAAGACAGATGATGGCCTGCACTGAGATTATATTGAGATTCAGAAATGGTGCGAGGTTTCGCACCCTACTTTCCCTTGTTCGCGCAAATAACCAATACCTATGGCACAAGTCTTATGCAAACCCACGTTATTCGACAATTGTCGAGATTGTTCTACAAATCAGCCTATTTTTTTGCAAAACAAAGCCAATTTCAAAAATGATCAAATGGATATAAAGTTAAATATATTAAGTGATTATGAGAAAATAATGCACCGGACATTTGGTGAAAACAAACCCAATCAAACCCAATCCTTCGACTGCGCTCAGGACAAGTTTTTCGAATCGGCTGACAGACGACAGAAGGCAGAGTACAGTCCTCGGTCCTTTGCCCTCTGGCCAGGACGACTGCGAATTGACCGAATAAACTCTCTTTACCCCGTTAGAAAGCCTGCCCTTTGGAAGGAGATGGTATTCTTTGCACATTTAATAACGGAACCGTTGTTCAATACGCCGGCCAAACTTTCTAACGGGGTTTACAAACCAGGCAATGATCAGTATTATAACCGGCATATAAGCCGATGTAGCTCAACGGTAGAGCACAGCTTTCGTAAAGCTGGGGTTGTGGGTTCGAATCCCACCATCGGCTTTATGAATCTTCAGGACAAATATAATTCACTTCAACAAATTCTCGAAGAACTTGGCGGAGTTGTTGTTGCGTATTCCGGCGGAGTGGATAGTACCTTCCTTTTAAAAGCGGCGGTCGATACACTCGGAGCAGAAAATGTCCTTGCTTGCATAAGCGTTGGTCCTGCAGAACCGGGAAGTCAGTTCGAAAGAGCAGTAAAAATTGCAAAAAGTATCGGTGCAAACCTAAAGACTATCGAGGCTGATGAGCTATCCGATCCAAACTTCACCGCCAATAAGGCCGACCGTTGTTTCCATTGCAAATCGCATTTGTGTAAAATTCTGTTGGATATAGCTGAGGAACAGGGCTTCAAGCATGTGATCTTCGGCACCAACTATGACGACCTCGACGACTATCGTCCCGGCAACCGCGCTATGAAGGTCTTCGGCATCCGCTCGCCATTAGCTGAGGCTAAGCTCACTAAAGAAGATATACGGCAGCTAAGCAGGCAAATGAAACTGCCTACGGCTGATTTACCATCCTCGCCGTGTTTAGCGTCCAGAATTGCTTATGGCCTTGAAGTTACAGAGCTGCGGCTAAAACAAATCGACGAGGCAGAAGATTTCCTGAGAAGTCTCGGCTTCGTGGAATTGCGGATTCGGCATCACGATACCATCGCGCGAATTGAAGTTAATCCACAGGACATTATAAAAGTTACGACGGAACCGCTCCGTTCGCAAATTGTTAAAAAAATGAAATCGTTAGGCTTTAAGTTTGTAACCGTTGACCTTCAGGGCTTCCGCTCCGGTTCATTGAATGAGCCACTTAGCGAAGAAGAGAAACGTAAGAGCCTTTAACGCTATTTGTAGTCTATTCGAAAAATTTCTACAGTAGCAAAGGGGGAAAACATGAATCTAAGGGCAGCTTCCACGAAGTTCATAGTGTCCCTTTACTTATCTCTTATCTTAGTTCTTTGCAGCCCTTTCGGTAAGCTGCACTTTCAATGTATGGCAAAAACTGTTTCCGATGTGAGCACAAAGGACCAATCGGAATTAACGGTTATGAGTTTTAACATCCGCTATGGCACAGCGGATGCCGGAGAAAATAGCTGGCAACACCGCAAACAAATAGTTTTTGATTTGTTGCGTAATCACCATCCCGATATTGTTGGTTTGCAGGAGGCTCTGCATTTTCAAATAAATGAAATTTGCAATGAGCTGCCGCGATATTCTTACCTCGGTGTAGGGCGAGATGATGGCAAAATAAAGGGGGAATTTTGCGCCATCCTTTACCTCAACGAACGTTTTGATGTAAGTGAATCCGACACATTCTGGCTATCTGATAATCCTAAAGTGACAGGCTCGATTACCTGGGGCAATGCCTGTACACGCATCTGCACCTGGGCAAGATTCATCGATAAAAGAAACCACCAGCCCTTTTACCTTTACAATCTCCATCTCGACCACGTCTCGCAATTCTCGCGAGAAAAAAGTGTAGTATTATTAACTCAACGCATCCAGGGCCGTCGCTATGCCGATCTTGTTATTGTCACGGGTGATTTCAACGCAGGTGAAGACAAACCGGCCAGTCTCTACCTGAAAGGCCAAGCCACATTGGCCGATAGTAACAATCTCAGCGTGGAGAATCCGCTGCCGATGGTTGATGCATTCCGTGTTCTGCAGCCGAACGTCACCGAAGTCGGTACCTTTCACGCATTTACCGGTAGGCGCACAGGTGAAAAGATAGACTACATCCTGACAGGGCCGGGCATTAGAGTCCTGAACGCCGATATTCTCCATGACAACGTTAATGGCCGCTACCCTTCTGATCACTTCCCTGTTACCGCTACGATGAGCCTTGCCGAGAATCAATAGAAAAGATTGTAAGTGGGTATAAAAATGCCGCGATGTTGGCGTTATGCAATCCCGATACATCGGGACCGGACTTTGGGATTTGACAAATAGCTCCAATCCCTGTGGTGGGGGGAGTTCGCTGTTTTGGGAATCGGGTCTTTATTATTCAGCACTATTTTTGTGCATTAGTTCAATGGCTGCCTGCTCGGCGGGTTTTAGGGACAACGGCTCATCAAATAGAATTGCGACGCGGCTGAGGTGGCTATTTAGTACGTTGACCCGAAGGACACGGCCGGTACGCATGAAGCTTGTCATCGCTGAGGGATCGTCATCTCCGAAGCGTGGTATGCTGAAGCGAGTCATTAGCTGCTGGCCAGGTTGCGGACAATTTTCATCGTAATTACAGGTAAATGCCAGACCGCCGCTGGAAACGTCCGCCATCAGACCTTGAAAGACTGCTTTCTTGAAATCCTCGGAGAACCAAACAGGCCATTGATGACGCAGCCTTTTTTCTCTTCTTTTTTTCTTTGGATCATCCATTGTCAGTTCTCCCTGGCATTATAGGGAACTTACCTTATAAATTCGACAGATTTAAGAGTTAACTTTAGAAGGTTCATCATCAGGAAGCTTTTTAGACCCAGAGCATCCAGGAACAAGGAAAGATACTTTATCTCCTTAAGGTTTGTTTTGAACATTTCACCGGCTTGTTCACGGCATTTTACCATAAGTGGACATTATTAATTTGTTAATCCTGCAATAGCAGCTCCAATCAACGTTGCATTTTCCACGTTTATAATCTCGTAGAATATGCCTTTCTTCTCCACGAGGTACTGCTTCAGGTATCGCTCAATCCTTTGCCTAAGCGAGGTCAGGTGGTAAAAGGTTGTCCCTTCAGCAACAATACAGATAGGCCTTGTTGGTTTTTTGCCTTTTTCGCATTTAATCGCCACGCTCGACAGATTTATCGCGGCCAGTTTCGCTGCCCGCTCGATCATTCTATCAATCAGCCAATAGAGAGTAACACCGTCTTGTTCGTTAACATCGCTGATTACCTTTGAAAGGGGACTGCCGCTTGTTTGGGGACTATACATAAAGTCACTTACTTCTTTTGAGCTTAGCTTGGTAATTGCCGACAGCTTTTCAGATGTTATATTACTGAACAGCTTTTCTTTTATAGCAGCCTGTATAGTTCGCAAACAAATCGGCCCAAGATACGCCCCGGAAATCATTTTCTCAAAGATGTTTACCCCCGGATTAATCAGTGATTTGTCGAACTTTTTGTCGATTGTACCCCTTGGAGCTTTTCCAAACGCGCCGGACTCAATATTAATTATTTGGCTTCCAGCAGGGTCCAGGTCTTTTCCCTTTGTAATGTTCTTATTCTGCTCGACATAGCTACAATTCGTCCCCGTTCCGAGAATAAAGCCTATGAAGCTATCGAATGTTCGCCCGCTCATATCTGCTCTGCCCGCAAGAAGTGTCGCTACAGTATCGTTGAGTAAGACTATCTGTTTTTTGCCGCCGAGTCCTTCGTTGCTTATCGCAGCATTCAGATTTTCCCCTATCATCTGTCCCTCAACCTCTGCTGCCTGAATCTCTTTGGAAAAATATAAAACACGGCCGTCTTTACTCGAATACATTTCTATCGGATATGAAAAGCAAAAACCGATTTTGCTGCTTTTCTGTGCTACATCTTTGATATATCCAGCCATAGTGCCGAAGAAATTTTTTTTGTTTACTTTCCCTTTTAATCCCGGCATCTGGTAAAGCTTAAAATCGTCAATTTTTGCTTTTCCATCATCACCAAAAACAACCGTCGCTACACGAAAGTTTGTGCCACCGGCGTCCATAACAATAACAGGTTTGTTTTTTTGTATCTTCTTCTCAGTTTCAATGTAAGTGGGTAGCATGACCAATGAACTTTTTTTGCCGGCAAGACCTTTGTCCATCTCGTCAAGAAAAACTCGACAGGTCTGGTCAATATTAATATCTGTCGGTTCCATGCCGTTCTTTTTCAGGAAGTCCTTGACCCTGCTTCTGACCTTATTCACAAGACAACCTCATAATAATTCCGGAGATTTACCACCCTAATCGGGATATCCATTGGGAAATTTATTATGCCACTTCCAGGCAGTTTCAACCATCCTCTCTAATTCCGGTAGCTCAGGTTTCCAGCCAAGCTCTTTTTTGGCCTTGCTTGCATCGGACGTTAACACAGCCGGGTCGCCTTGCCTCGGCTCACTTTCAACCACCTTAAAGCTTTTTCCTGAGACACGTTTTACTGCCTCAATTACCTGCCTGATGGAATAACCATTGCCGTTACCGAGGTTATAGACTAATTCACTTTCTAACTTTAGCTTTGCCAGCGCCAATAGATGTGCCCGGCACAAATCATCGATATGGATGTAATCACGAATGCAGGTTCCGTCCGGTGTAGGGTAATCTGTTCCATAGATTTTAATTTCACTGCTTTTTCCCATCGCTGCCTGGATAATCAGCGGAATCAGATGGGATTCAGGCCGATGGTCTTCGCCGAGTTGAGAATTTATTCCCGCTCCACAGGCATTGAAATATCGAAGCGTTGCATACCGTAGTTTGCCCGTTTGGCTTTGATAGTGACACATTCTTTCGACCGCCCATTTTGTCTGGCCGTAGGGATTGATCGGCCGTTTCGGTGCATCTTCAGTAATTGGCACCTTTTGAGGTGTTCCATATACTGCCGCGGTGCTGCTAAAAACAAATTTTTCCACTCCAACCGTTTCCATTGCTAACAATAAATTCTGCGTGTTAGAAACGTTATTGTGGTAGTATTTAAGGGGTACCTGCACCGATTCGCCGACTTCGATAGAGGCGGCAAAGTGCATCACCGCCTCGATTTTGTATTTTCTGAGCGTTTGTATGAGTAATTCATAATCGGCTAAATCGCCTTTAACAAATTCAAAGTTAGCAACCGCTGATATGTGACCTTTGCTGAGATTGTCGAAAACGATAGGCTCGAAACCAGCAGCAGCTAATATAGCTGTCATATTACTGCCGATATATCCTGCTCCACCACAAACCAATACTCTCATAACTCGTTACTCGAAAATTCGAATATCTAAGCACGAAATGTTTTGGTCATTTGGACATTTGAATTTTGGATTTGTTTCGTGTTTCGGATTTCGAATTTTGTATTTGTGTTTCAATCCGTTTTAAAATTTTTGTTGCAAGCTTTGTATCCTTATCCAGATCAGACCATTCCGCTTTGGCTGTCCGTGTCAGTTTTCCCAGATTCTGGCTGGGGAGAGGCTCGTCCGATTTGCGTGGGATAGGCAAGTTCAGTCTCTGAACCTGCACGTTGCAATCAATAGAGATGCCGGTAGCGGCTTGGTTTATATGCAGTTCCACAATTCTTCTAATGCTATGGATATTTGCTTCCAGAGTGTTGGATGCCCCGACATTGTCGCTGCGCCAGAACTCGAAGAATTGTGCCCCAGGCAATGGTCGGGTCCTTATAATGCCATTTTCATAATCAGCCTTTTCGATAGTAAAGTGCATCTTAGCCAAAACGTCTTCAGCTATCTGCATCGACTCGGTCTTATCTATATTCGATATGGAGATTTGATCAATGGTTGCATATCGCTGCTGTTTGGCGCAACCTACTAATGTAAGTAAACAAGTTAAAAGTGCATAAGCGTATAGATTAGTTGAGTTCTTTTCATTATTCATTATTAAGCTTTCCTAAATTTTGGCTGATTATATATGCCGTGAGATTGTAACACAAGAACGAATATGAAAAATAGGCTTGGTTCAATTTGTCAAATGAGCTTTAATTTGCCGGACTTTTGCTTGCCTCGGCTGTGCCGCCATAGGTTCCCATATTGATAATCCCGCCGTTGGGAAATGGTTCATCCCCAACAAGACTATTCGGGTCGCCTGCATCTATGCAAGGGCTGGTTACATCATCCTGAATCCAGCTTTCACTGACTGGGTCCCATCTGCCAGCTTGTGATTTCAGATGATAATCGCCATCCACCCAGTAATCATCATTTGAATCATCGGGCGTACCGTTCGGGTCCCAATAGCCAGGATTTGCAAAGCACGGATCGGTGTTGATATTGCCCTCGCGCCAATCCAATTTGGCGCTACGGATGTAAAGGCCGATGATGCCGCCCTCTATGTTGCAGTGGCTGATGGACGCAACAAGCTCAGATGTTAGCGCAATCTGTGGCCCGCGGTCTGCATTGTTGCGCCAGAAGATGCAATTGGTCAGCGTGGACTGGCCTGGACAATACCAGCTGGCCATTCCGCCGCCGGACTCGCCAGCTAGGTTGCCATAGAAAGTACAGTTGACTATTGTCGGGCTGCTTTCGTGGTTCCAAACCCCGCCAGCCTCCTCGGTCGCGAAGTTTCCACTGAATATGCAGTTGGCCACTGTTGATTCACATCTTGAGGTGCTGTAAATTCCACCACCTTTATCTGCGTTATTTCTTATGAATACACAATTGCTCAACATTACTTTATCTCTATGAAAGTTGCACAGACCTCCGCCGCCTTCACTAGCAGAGTTTTTATTGAAGATACAACTAATGATCTCTACTTTGCTACTCTCATTGTTAATCCCGCCTCCGCGATATTGGGCGGTATTCTGATCGAATCGGCAGTGTGTAAAGGTTCCTTTGGCCCCAGAGTGATTATGGACACCGCCACCGTCCCCACCTCGATTAGCTCTAAAGATACAATCGGTAATTGTACAATTCACCCTCAAGCCATTTGAGACTGCCCCACCTTTGTGCGCCTGGTTTGCAATAAATACACAAGACACTAAGATCGCTGTGCTGTCGTCATCATTGTCTATTGCACCGCCATAGCTTAACGCTGCGTTTTCAAAGAATGTACAGCAAATAGCAGTGCAAGTACATCTGATATTGATCATTGCCCCACCGCTGCGGTATTCAATAGCAGTATTACTAGCGAACGTGCAGTCTTCGAATCTTGGACTTCCTCCGGTGTTGCACACTGCGCCGCCAGCTTGGGCGTGGTTGTCGTTAAATGTGCAGCCGGTAACAATTGGATTACTATCCAAATTATATATAGCGCCACCGGAGTTGGCGAAGTTTTCAAAGAAAATGCAGTTAGTTAGATTTGGATCACTGTTATAGTTGTAAATTCCAGCGCCTCCTACAGCATAATTACCTGTAAATGTGCAGTTTTCCAAAGTAGGATTGCTTCCTTTAAGATTGAACAAACCGGCCCCACCAGAAGAGACCGCCGCATTGCTAGTGAAAGTGCAATTAACAAGCACGGGGTTACCAGATTGATTGAACATCCCGGCACCACCTGTAGGTCCGTTGCGGACAACCGCTGTGTTATACCCAGCGGTAATAGTGAAACCATCAAGTATGGCAGTTTGGTCCGTGTTTTTACTTATCAGAACGGTATAGCTATTATCAATGCGAGTTGGCGGGAACTGTCGCAGATCACAAGGGTCATTTACATCTATATCATTGCCAGACAAATCACCACTAAGTGTGGTTTTGTACCTGTCGATATTCCGGCTATTTGGGTCAGATTCTCCGAATCCTGCAAAGCCTCCTCGGAGCGCTACACCATTTTTGAGGGAAAACTTAGCGAACTTATCACCTGGTGTAAATCCAACACCGCGGTCTGGCGTATAGATGCCCTGTGCGACATATATTTCATCTCCATAGCTGGCAGAAGCAAGTGCATCTTGCAGGTGATTATAGGCATCTGTCCAGCTTGAGCCGTCATTAAAGCCGCTGGCGTCGCCATCGACGTAAATAATTTGCCCGGTACTACTCTGCGAAGCACGAGCGAAAGATGTACACTCTGTTAGCAGCACGAATATTGACATTACCAAACATGTTATAATGTTTGTTCTGCTGCTCATATCTGCACTTTTTTGTTATGTTTTTAGCTCTATGTGCGCATTAAAATTCTATAGATGAAAAATCGAAAATCCGCCATGCACGCTAACGCACGAGTGGTTGTAACCAAGCTGGTCTGGACGGTTTATTCGGCGAAGCAAGCAAGTCCCGCCAGGCCTCATCGGTAAGCCTATCGCTCATCGGGTGTTTGAATTCGTAATATGACAGCACTGGACCTGCCGCTAAGTAAATCGAGCCGTCCGGGGCAGGACAGGCTACGATGATAAGATCAACATATCCAACACCTTCTTCAAGGACGTTTCCTTCGGCGGTATGTGTATGAACATCCGCAACGAGTGTTGTTTTTACTCCTGCTTCTTCAACACTGATAACAGCCCCTTCGAGAACTTTGCCGAATTGCCTTATGTATGCATAATCATCCTCGGATAATATCTGATTCGTCAGCTCTTTATTAGCGATTTCAATCAGTGGGGCCAGTATGTCCTCAAGATTGACCAGCCTTTCTTCGGCCTGAACCGACAAGGCATTAAGATCGCTCAAACCTCGCTTGGTCATACTGGTTAGCGCAAGTAGCCGGCCATAAAACTCCGGCACGGGCTCTACATAGCCTGTTACCTCGGCAGGTATGCTGGTTTCTATTGGCGTATAGCTCTGTTTAGCATAAAGAATAGTATCGTGCCTTAATTCCGTCCACGATGCCAAAGCAGCGTTTAGTTCCTTTTTCTCCCAGGCCTCGGTCCGCATGAAATTCGGAAATCCCTCGCCGAATTCACCTATCAAGGCTCGCAGCGCATACAGCCAGCTCCAATACAGATTTCGGTTCCAATCGGATAGTTCAAGCTTATCAAACTCAGCCTTGAGTTTATTGAATTGCGACCAATAATTGGTATAATCTGTGTCGCCTTCTTCAATTAAGATAGCCTTAGCTCGAGCTGAGCCAAGTAACGACATGGCATCCAGTCCGCGGGGGTAACATCGTGCCCAGCCGGCGCCTGTGAATCCGTAAGTGAAGGGCTTGACGACTGCGGTGCCTGTATAATCCAGCACCTCTGGAAACACCAGTTGCTGGAACATATATGAATCCGGAATGAACCGCTGGCCCATAAACCGCATGCCCTTGGTTTTGTCGAGCACCTCGTCGAGAGATTCTGGTGTGACGGGTGGCGTCACATATACATCGCCTGTTCCGCCGAAAATCTTCGGTGAGCGTAAAAGGGCCAGTTCAGCCTTGAGTGCGAAAAAGTTATCTTCGTCTTCCAAATCGGCAGGTTCAAAGCTGCCGCCAAAGAGCTTGTCTATCGCACCTAAGTACTCGTATGGCGTAAGGTCATCCGCCAAGCCCACATAAAAAGCCGTAATTGTGTATATCCTTTCCCAGATGTCACGGCTGCTGCGCAGTCCTATCTGAACTGTATCAATTGCCCTTGCTAATAGCACCGCCTGCATGGTCTGAATCTTCGCATCGTATTCGCTGATAAGGGCGTCCGCAGCCGGCCCCCAATTCTCTGCGCCTTTTAGCAGGAACGCCATTCGTCCATACCACATTAATGTTCTGAAGTAGCGTTTTAGCCCTTCGCTGCGGGTGTAATGGCCTCGCGGCACGTACTGCGAGTAGTCCTCTTCATAAATGAAGATGTCACTCTGGGCGAATCCCTCGTGCGCATCGATTTTAACTAATTCGCTTGCTACGATGTCCGCTATGAGTTGTGGGACGTAAGCATTCGGGTCGATTAGTTTTTGCGCAACAGCCAGATATGCTACATTGCGCCTTGCCGCTTCTTTCAGATCACCTGAGTATTGTTCGTACTGGGCCAGTGCATCATAAAGAAGAGCCACCGTCAGAGCATGAATGTCCGCGTTAAATTCTCGTTCTTCTATGTCCTTCAGTGTTTCATCAAATTGGATGTGATAAAGGTGCAGAAGCGTGTCCGCTGTCACAAACAAAGGAACATCCATCCTGCGCAGATACTCATATGGTTTGACGATATCATCGTGGTTGGAATCAGGTACCTGGAAATTATATTCTGTAATGGCGAAACCATTTTGCTCCAGCAGTGTTGCGACACTGCCCAGGTCGAATCTGGTATCAATCTCCGTATAATTCCCGATGGTCTGTAAATCGAGTGGAAGAGTATAACCTGGCGCATTAGGCTCAATGGAGCTCTCATAAGGTAGGTAGTAATTGCTTAGTTCTGGTTTACCTTCAACGTTTTCTGCTGATAATGCGGGGCTTATGCTGTCTTGGCTGCATAGAACTGTCTGTGAGCACATTGTGGTCATCCAAAAAACGACCAAAACATTCAGGAGCTTTTTCACTTGTGTATCCTCCGAAAGAATTTCCATGCCTTTGAAATTGTACCATAAACAAAACTACGATTCAAGAAAAGGTTCGTTCAAGTTTCCGGCGATTTTTCAAGATTAAATTAGGATAGAGCTGTGGCAAATCTGACCTCATGGTACTGTTAGGTGTGTTTTTAAGCTTTTTACCGTACCTAATAAACTAGCAATGTTGGAAAGACCGGATAAAGACCCAAAACGGTATTGGCCGACCTTGTGACAGGCTAAATTGTGAGCCCTTTGACCTGGGCAAATTATCCAATCGTCACCCCGTGATCCTTATTACCGCCAAAACAGTTAATAGGCTGAGCAGAAGCAGGGCGGCTCTCAATATTCGGGCAGATTGTGTTCGCGGCTTGATGGACCGCCATATAAAAACCCAAATGGCCACGATGAGGGCAATACGCAATATAAAGTATATAGGGCCAGTGATCATAAAGCAATTATAGCCTATTTTGACAGTGAAGGTCAAGTATAATTACCCCATTTTAACATATAATCTCTCAATAAATACTGGAGCAAATAACGCAAAAATTAGTGACACTGCGGATATAATCACCCTAAATAAACCTTTCAGATGTTCCAGAGCTGGCAAATGGCTTCTTTTGTACTCTCGTAATTTCATACATGATATAAAATATGATCTAAAAGATCTGATACAGTTATAAGATATAGAGCAAAAAAATACCCATTTTTCAATATTGATAAAGCGTTTTTAAAGGTTTGTTCGCTATAGAATGTAAGAAGACAAAATTAATATAAAAGTAATATGTCCAATAATTTTACTTAATAAATTAAAGAAAACAGGAATTACAAGCCGAGGAAATATTATTGTTTTTAGATATGTGGATTTTTATGGTTGATTAAGGAGAGTTAACTATGCATTTTCTGGAAGAGACAAAAAGATGGCTTGCTGAGATTACTGAAATTGCTCTACTTTTAATCGCCCTCGGAGTTGCAGTCGAAATACTTTTCGGTGATGCGGTTCCATTTTTTGGAAGAGTTATTACCAATCTTACCGCATTGCTGAGTACTCTGGGCGAGAATGGGCTAGTTGGTTTGATTGCTCTGGGTATTATTCTTTTCCTGTTTCAAAAAAGGAGAATTGTTGCACAGCACCAATAGTTTGACAGACATTGACAGGCTTTTTGTAATACCTGGATGAAATTGCGACAAATATTGGCAGACTAATCGTTCAGAACCTGCGATGATACAATGGTATGATTGTGAAGATTAGTTCGGCGAGATGAAAGGATGCCCAAGAGGAAGCCGCAGGTATTTCATAGGGTGCAAATGCTCTGTCGCTCGTAAGATGATAAGTCCCTTGAGGAACCAAACATCGGTGAGCACATCCTGATGTTGAGACTTAAGCAGTCTCAATTGAGCAGGGGTATTAGGAAACGAACCATAAATGCTCGACCTGCTTTGAGCGGGTCGAGCAATCTTTTTTAATTAATCACTTTCTCCACAGATAAACTCGGGGTGACTGGATTCGAACCAGCGACCTCCTGCTCCCAAAGCAGGCGCTCTAGCCAAGCTGAGCTACACCCCGCAAAAAAATAACACACATCTGAAAAATCATCCTATCGAAAGCATGTCGGTATTTCAACAAAATTGTTCCCCCGGCAGCTAATGTACTAAAAACTGCTCTTATAACACCACCTTATGGAAGAGGGTGCATCGCCTTTCTCTTCTGTGGACACTATCTTCTTGGTATTTATGGGACCTGCAAGTTAGCCAGCTGATAAATCTGTATTTATGAAGCTTTAGCTTACGTGTTGAAATTCATATCATATCTGATTTGCTTATTTCTCAATTATTAATATAATTTTATATAGGCTCATTCAGTGCTAATTGAGTATGGATTTAAGCCTAATTAGTACTGATGGAAGCTAAAAAGTGCATATTTGTGGGGGGATTATGAACGGCATATTTATGCTCCGTAAAATCGAGGTGGAGCAAATCTTACGAATCGCCATTGATGAAAGAATATTTGCAATTATGTCCTATATGTCTACGGATAAATGGCATGTTGCAAAGGTGCGTATAGCAGATCTTTCGGCTGACAAGCTCAGTGTAGAGAAATTTGATTCGGGAACAAGGCAACGTCTGATAGATATTAAGGTAAATCAGCCGGTTGGTGTATCGTTCAAACATGCATACGGCAAATTTGTTTTTGACACAACCGTAGTAGCTCTTAAGCCGTCAGCAGGTCTAAACTGTGGAGGGAGCGGCGGAACTATAGTCCTTGCTGCACCTGATCGGATTGAAGTGGTGCAGAGAAGAAGCTATTTCCGTGTCAACGTACCCCACTTTCTAAATGTTGCTGTAATGCTGTGGCATCTCAGCCGAAAAAGAGACCCAAGCCTTATAGGAGAGAGAAGAAAAGATTCTAACGAAGTGAGCAGCGAGCCGCGAAATTACTACCGGGGTGTGCTTATTGATATTTCCGCTGGCGGTGCGCAGGTTATACTGCCACAGCAAAATGGGACGAGTAAAGATTTAAGGAAAGGGCAATATATAGGATTGCGTTTCACACCTATGCCTTATGAAATGCCGTTGATGTTTAATGCTAATATCAGAAACATTTTGCCATCTGAAGATCACAAGAGCATCTACCTCGGCCTGCAGATCGTCGGTTTAGAAGCAAGTCCCGAAGGCCGACAGGTTCTTTACCGAATAGCTGAAGTTACCAAGCGGTATTACCAGTTAAATCAGTCTGACGCAAAGCAGTTAGATATGCAAGGTGATATCCACTTTCACCGGAGTTGCTCAGATGCACAGCAAATGTCTTCGCGGTTGTAAAAGGAACTTGTAGATACAAGTTGTTGAATGTGCTGGTTATGTAAAAAAAGCTGTGAGCTAAGGCAGCTCACAGCTTTTTTTTCAAATCAGATTTCCGGAATGATTATTTCATGCACTTTGCAATCCACTGTTGCACGAGCAGCGAAAGGTCCTGGTAGTTAATTTGACCGTCGCCGTTCAAATCCTGGCACAATGAACATTCCGTATCCGGAATCTCAGGCGTGAAAAGATAATCTTCCGTCTCGCCATACATGTAGCCATTCTGCGGCCCGGATCCGCCATTACCCAATTTGCCCTGGTTCTCTCCACCCTTCCATGGCTGCTCCGAAATAGTTACACGCATCCAAATCTTCTTTATTCCACTCTGCGGATGCCAGCTCA
>Ga0315539_1001472_pt1 | contig 17359 bp, 24 predicted proteins | sample SalMarSW160150MG_FD_203097 | JGI IMG/M metagenome (GOLD analysis project Ga0315539, IMG submission 203097) | Salt marsh sediment microbial communities from the Plum Island Ecosystem LTER, Massachusetts, United States - Salt Marsh Sediment SW1601-150 ... | reverse complement strand
ATGTGTTCCCTGTGGTGCATGCCACCTGACACTGCGAGATTATTGTATCAACATTATCCTGTTGTATCCAAGGAAGCAGTGTTTGCCATCCAAAAAAGAAACCAACCACAAGAACTGCCAGAACAACTACCCCTAGAACCATGAGAATAATAGCATTTGTGCTCAATCCTTGTCCTTTGATATCTTTCAAAAAAGCACCACTTCTTTTATCCATATTCTCTTCAAGGTTATTTTGTTTAAAAATGTTTTTATTCACTGGCTTGTTTTTTAATTTCAATATCATACCTTACAGATATACCTCCCAGACTAAGATCAAAATACTTAAAATTAAAACCTTCAAAAGTCTCATCTTTGATTTTAAATTCTTCAACAATTTCTTCTTCGCTAAAACCAAGATTTCTGTAAAAAGAAATTTTTTCTTTCATAACTGCAGCCTCGTCAATAATTCCAATGCTATTAAGATCCTCTTTTACTTTCCTATCTGAAAAATAAAAACTAAAGATTGCCATTATGCAAATTGCCACAATTCCTATTACAAGAATTGTTATTGAAATATCTCCTCTCTTATTTTTTATTATATTTTTCATTTCCACTCCTTAAATTTTAACGCTAATTACTTTTAAAATCATCTCAATGGATTTATCTTCATTTAATTTAACTTTTTCTGTAATACCATAAGCCACAAGAGAAGGCCTCTTACCAAAATATTCATTGCTTTCATAAGAAAGAACTATTCTGTTATGAAAAATCCCAATCCAAACCGCAAGATACTCTTTCCCATAAAATTCAGTAAAAATATCTTTAGCCAGTTCTCCGTTAAACTCACTAAGATTATCTTCAGAACCCAGTTTCTCATAAACACTGGTCCCTTCTTCAGATTCTGTTAAAAGATATGAAAAAAAGGATTTTGAAGCCAGAACATCTGTCTGTTTCATATAATTAAAATTTTTAAAATTAAAAATACCTGTAACAGTGGCAGAGATTGAAATAAGCAAAATCACAATAATTATTACTGTAGCAATCATCCATGTAACTGTTTCACCTACTTCTCCTGTTTTCCCATGTTTTCTATTAAAAAGATTATTGAACATTTTTTTCTGTTTTCCTTACAATTGAGAGTATGTTTATTTGATACTGATTTCCATTTTCATCTATAGAATAAAGGCTTCTCTCAACGCATACAGGAAAACCTTCTCCCTCAAGCCCACAATCTAACTTTAGCCCTTGGTTTCCTTCAGAAAGTTCAGAAAGTTTATTCTTCGTATTAAACTCCAGAATATCAACTTCAACATAATACTGGCCCCGCTCTCTCCAGTCATAAACATCCTCTGCCTGGAAATTAATCGCGCAACTCTCAATAAAATTGTTTTTAAAATCCTCTTCCAAAACCCCGTCTTTCAGATAGCCTGCTTCAGAAATGCATTTGGCAATCTTTGAAGTCAAAATATCTGCCTCAGCCCCTCTGACATCATAAGGCTTTCCGTAAAAAGCACTAACCATATAAACAATTCCTCCTGCAACTATGAAAAGTATCGCAAACCAATACACTGAAATTAACTTGTCTCCTCTTTTATTCATTTTTATAGTTGTTTATTTTAATTACATAATCAGTTATATCTTCAGGATTGGTCGTGTCAGGATAAACAGAAACATCCACATCATTAAAAAAGCTGTAAGAATATCCTCCTTTTTCACGAAGCTTAACTGTTACAACATTTTCTTTGATGGTTACAACATCGCCTGAATTTATACCTTCTTTCTTCGCAATGTTTATTGCGTTTTCCATATCAAGATGAATTGTCATACCCGGCTCTGCAGCACTAATCATGAGAGCAATTTGTTTTGCATGCATTTCTTCCAAAACAGCAGCAGCACTCATCTTAGAAACCAGAAACACAATCAGGATTGAAAGAAAAACAAGATTCAGAATAATAAAAATTATATTTTCAGTCAATATGTTCCCGCGTTTGTTCTTAAGTTTATTTTCCCCCAAGCTTCTCATTTTTATAATTTTAGTATTAATTTACGATTTTGTTAAAAAAATATCACATCCGACCTTATCATAATCTTCAGCATCCCTTTCAATTATCATAACAGGAACATGTTTACTTAACAAACGGGTAAAGAAGACTCCTTTTGACATCCCTGTTAAGAGAACATAATTATTTTCAGGATTAATTGTTTTGTCTAGATAGTTATCAAAAGTTTGATTAAGCCCCTCATCAATACCCTCCAAAGAACTTACATCATAAAGATACTGAAGATATGTTTGCGTTTTTGATTTGGAAGTGGTTCTCAAGTAGTCATAGAATTCTCTGTATTCAATCAACCCTATTTCTCCTTTAATATTCTCATCAAATTCAACTATTGAGCATATAGAACAAGCAACATCATTGAAAGAAGGGCCCCTATCAGCATAATTTACTTCTCCTTCACCAAACATCCACCAGCATTCAGCCATTTCTTTTGCAAGAGCTTCCATTATTTCTTCTTTATTCCTTGAGTCAACATTTACTGTTGCTGTGGGGGTTATCTCTTCACAATTTCCACCTCCAGAAATGCAAAGATAATTTGTCCTGCAATTCAGAGGTCCTGCTACAGCTCCTGCCCGCCCCTTCAAAACAACAGAATTATGACAAATCTCCTTATTTGACGTTTCACCTAAATTCAATCTGAAAAGCAGGAACAAGATAACAATAAAACTCACTACAAGAACAATAATTGTAACTAATTGTTTTGTTGTCAGCTCTCCTCTTTTTCCAACATTCTTTTCTTTTATCTTTTTGATTTCCATTAGATTAAAAACCAATCAGCCCAAATTTTTTTAGCATGAAATAAAGTCCTGCAAGTGCTACTGCAAAAAACGCAATCCATATTAAATATTTTATCAAAACTTCTATGTCCATTTTAATTTATTTTTTAGTTATCAGGATTTCATCACCATAATTTACATTTAATATTAAAGGAGGATCTGCAATTTTTATAGGGAATTGTTTGCCTTCTATAGAAGAGACAATTACTTTTTTTGAAACTTCCTTGCAAACACCATTATTACTATCATCTGCATAAGCAGAGGGTGTTCTTGCAAGAATTCCTTTTGGAAAAATGCATAAACAATTTTCCCAATCCAAGTTAGAGCAAAAGTTAGGCATTATTCCCTGATAAGGCCAGGAAGCAATCCACCATCCACTAGGATTATAAATCTCAATCTCTGTTTTTTCATTGTTCATCTCTGTCATCAAAAAGTCAATAGAAGAAGTTGCAAATTCCAACTCCCTTGATTCTTTTCTTACAGAATAAATAGAAAAAAGCAGATATGCCAAGAAACCAATTGCAATCACTGCCAGTATAATTTTCAAAGTCTCTTCTGCAAGCAAAAATCCTCTCTTACATCTCATAAAAAATAAAAATGGAAAAGAAGTTATAAATTTATTGATTATCTCTTTCTACAAGAAACATAAACACCAGCAATTCCAATTAAGAACAAAATACCTCCAATCCAATTAGAGGAAGTTTGATTTAGACTACCAATAGCATTTGCTGTCAAATTAGGTGATAAAAAAATTAATCCTCCAACAATTCCGCCAAGTGCTATACAGGGAACGACTTTTCCAACCAAACTCCGTTTATTTTTATAAGATTCTGGTTCTCTCCCAGCACTTTGATACAATTTAATCGCGCGATTTCTATACTCTTCCTTTTTTTCTTTAAGGAATTTTGTAGTCGGATTTGTCATATCTGCTAACCAATCATAAATTTTGGCTGCTTCAAAATCTTCTCCTGCTCTTTCTAAATCTCTTGCCTGTGAAAGGCTATCTTCTCCCTGTAACCTTTTAGAAAACCGTGCATGTGATTTATAACCCGTATTGATGAGTAATTCAGGCAACTTTTTTTCGTCAGCCTTTTTTATTAAACGAATTAACTCTTTTTTATTTATAATAGGTTTTTCTTTTTTAGCCATATCTAATTTAACAATTTATCTTTTATAAAATTATCTCAATTAGAAAAATATTTTTCCATTTTATTTTATTAGGCTCAGAAAAGCCCCGGCTGTCTGATTTCCTTCCTTAAAAAATTCAATAACATAATTCTTGAAAAAAAAGTAAACCCCCACAATCACAATTACAAAAACCAAAACACCAATAATTATTTTTATCAATGTTCCTATTGTTAGTTCCATTTTATCTTAATAGATCTTTTATTTTATCGATAAGTGAGATTCCTCTGCCCTTCAAAACAAAAATTGTAATCATCAAAATAACAAGAACTGCGACAGCAATCAGAATCCACGGAAGATAATCTGCTATAACTCCTCTCTTTTCTTTTTTAATAAAACACCTCATAAAAGAAAAAGCAAATCCTATTTAATAAATTTAACTAAATTAAGCCTCCAATAACAACGCTTGTTAATATGAACAAAGCAATTGTTGCAAAGAGAGCTGTTATAAAATAAAGAATTATTCCTGAAGTAAAGTTCCTCCCAAGAGCATTTGTTGTCTGAAGCTTGTCATCACCTGAATCCACTATTACAAGAGTTCTTGTTAAGATAAAGATTATCTGAATTAGGTAAATACCAATAATAATCTGAAGGAAATATGGAGGAATCATCTGAGTAACTTCAAATATATCCATTAAGCCCCCAAGACCTCCTAACGAAGCTTCTGCACCTTGTTCCTGAAGTCCTGTTATTCTTAATTTTGACAAAATTTCAGTAATCATCGCAGCTAGGCCAACAACAACACCTGCAAGCAACGGCGCAAGGAAATTCATATTAGACTTCATGTCAGATATGACCTCTGCAAGCATATCCCTGAGCCTTGCAGTAATCTTGTGAATATTTTTAACATATTCTGAAATGCTCATCATGCTAACTGCTGCAATCTTTAATCCTTTCTTTGCAGACTCAACAAGGATTTTCATGCTTATAGAAATCAACTCAGAAGGATAATGAATTATAGCCCCTCTTCTCTTATCAAAAATCGCTTTTTCAACACCCATGCCCATTTGTCTTATATTGTAATTAACTTTTCTGAAAAAATCCTCTGTCCGCAATCCTTTGGAAGATTCTGCAACTTTTCCAAAAACAAGCTCTGGCGGCACACCATTTCCAATTCTGTTCCCTATCTGGAATAGAGAATTATTAAACTCACGTTCAAGCTGCTTAGTTTTCTCTCTTTCCACAATCAGTTCTTTTGTCTTTGCTTTAAACGCTGTTGAAAAAAACATCGCAATACCAAGGGGAATAAACATGCTTAGAATTAGTGCTCCTGCTCCAAAAGGTCCTTTAGCTCCTGTAGCCGTATCTATAAAACCAAAAAAGTTGCCTTCACCAAAAAATCCAAGCCCGATTTCTGAAAAAGCAAAATCCTTCTGCAAACCAATCATATCAGGAAAAGGCGTGTACTGAAATATCAAAGGCAAAAATCCAAGAATAAAAAAAGGCAGTGTGATTAAAAGAGCCTTGACATAAGGTGTCTTACTTTTATATTTATAATATAAAGGATTTCTTTCAAGCAACGAAGACTCGCCATGCCCTCCTGGCCTTAAAAAAACAACTTTATCAGTAAGATAAAAAACAAAAAAAGGAATAATCAGATTGAAAAGTATAAGAACATGAATCCATGTTAAAAGTCCTCCAAGCATTGCAGTTGCTAAAGGCAAAAGAGCGAGACCAAGTGTTGGCAAAACAATCCCAAGCATGTAAATGCTGGTCAAAGGGCTTTTCACATTATGAGTGAACCTTAACATCTTATCATAAACACCGTCAAGAACAACTTTCAGAGCTTTCTCCAGAGTCTGAATCCTTCTGGTTTCATCTGGTTCATACAAGCTGCTTTCTATAAGATGAAATGATTCAATAAATTCAACAGAATAACCTCTCCATCTCTCAAGATAATTATCAAGGCTTTCTTTTATAGTAGAATATTTCCCGACCTGAACATCATAAAAAACTTTCTTCAAATCCAATGCCAGAGGATATTGCAGATGTTCTGCTGCAAAAGCAATAGCTCTTTCTAGATTAGGCGTGTGTCTCATATAAACAACTACATACAAAATAGCAGGAACCATCTGGCTTGAAGCTTTCAAACGCCATTTGTTCGCAAGCCTTGCAGGATAACCTTTCATAAAATAAAAAATAAATAATGAAAAAATAATTGTGAGGAAGAAAAATAAAAGGGGAAATGCTATGAAACTTCCTTTAATAAAAACAACTGCAACAGAAATTAAAAGCCCCAGAAGAAAGAGGCTTATGAAAGCCATTACACTCAAATTCAAAGGCTGCCATGGCTCAAGATCAAGATGAGCTGCCTCAATATTTTTCTTTGCCTCTGAAGTATCTTTCTCAGAAAACTTTAACTTGATCATGCTGCCAAGACTTTTGCACCACTTCTCGTATTTCGAAATCTCAGGAATCATCTCTTCCCTAAATCTCACATATTCCTGGCTATAATCTTTCTTTGCCGCACCAGAAGCAGAAGTTGTTGAAATTCTTTCCTCTATCTTTCTCCCATATTTTTTCAGAATATCTTTAACCTCTTTATCAGATGCAGGCATTTTCTCCTCTTTTTTATTTGCAAATAATTATTTACTTAAAAGAAATAGTCAAATTTAGTTAATAAATTTTGGGATTTTCAGGAATGGTATTGCATATAAATTGTTCCTTCGGGATAATTTGAAGCAGGACTAGGAGTTGCAGAAGTTCCATAAAGAATCTTATCCTGTTTCTTTCTTGAAAGAATAAAATGTATAATAAAAGAGCATAAAAAAGAAATTATTCCAGAAAACAAATACTGATTAGAAATTAAATATCCTCCCATAGCAGCCAAACTTATCCCAAGAACAATCAAAAAAAATTCGAATAATTTTATTTTAAAAATTTTCCTAAATTTCATCTCACAACTTCCTTTTCTTAATTTCCTGATTCAGCCATTTTTGCCATGCAGGGAAAACTTTGTCGCTAACAGGCAGGCCGACTTCTTTCCTAACTTCGTCAGAAATTCTGTGAAAAGCCTGATTTGATTGAGTACTAAACTCTGACTCAAGAATCTGGAAATTTTTCATCCTTTCAGCTGTTTTCACAAGTTCTTCTTTTATCTTTGCCCTCAACAAAACATTGTCCCAGACAGCGTCCCAGTCCCCAGCCCAGCCTTTAACATTTGACGCAACATCTTTGATAATCTCACTGTCGCCGTTAATTAGATCCTCTGTTGGCTCCAGCTGGTCAGTTTCAACATTATATTTCATTAAATCAACAAAACCCTTTTCTTCCAGAGGATCTTTTTGCCAGTGTTTCCTAACTTCCGAAATCTGGACAAGCCTCTTAAAAGAATGCAAACCATCAGGCGTTTTTATTGGATTTGCAACTGCTATAATGTCTGTAGCTTTGAAACTTGTGGCAGGCACATCAAGATCATTAACAACACGGTCAAAAACACCATAAGGAGAAGCGCCGTGAATTGTTCCTGCAACAACATTTGCAAGCGCGCCAACCCTCATCGCTTCGTAAAGAGCCTGAGCTTCAACACTTCGCACCTCACCAATAATTAAACAGCTATCCCCAAGTCTTAAGCTTGTTCTTATTCCATCGTCTGCAGATACCTCTGTTGTTGTCTTAAGAAGAGCAGAACGAACTTTCATTCTCAGAATATCATACTTCAACTTTCTCAGGGACTCAATTGGCAACTCCAAAGAATCTTCAATAACAATTATTCTGTATTTTGGGAGTATCTCAAGCATCAGACTTCCAAGCAAGCTGGTTTTACCAGAGCTCCTTGTTCCTGCGATAAGCATTGTCCTTGACCCGTCAGCCAAAAAACTCATAAGACCTGCAGCAAGAGGATTTATCATTTTGTTTTGGATAAAAAGAGGAAAAGTCCATGGCTCTTCCCTGTGTCTTCTAACAGCATAAGCCAAGCCATCAGGGCTTAAAGGTCTCTGAATAATGGCAATTCTTGCGCGAATTTTTCCGATTTCAAGCTGAGTATCAAGAATAGGATTTGCCTCATCAAGAGGTCTTCCAGAAACAAGCCTGAATTTTGCAGCCCAGGAATCTACATCTTCCTGGCTTGGGAGTATATTTGTTATGCACTCATCAAACTCCTGATGCCTTACAAAAACAGGAATCATTGAAATTGGAGCATTCATAGAAATGTCCTGTAGATTTTTGTCCTGTAAAAGAACCTCAAGAAGCCCAAAACCAATCGTGTGCCGAACAAGGATTATTGCAAGTTTGTTGATCTCAGAATAACTAATCTTAATTCTTTTGCTTTGTGCAAGGTCCTGCAAAAGGTCTTTTGAAATGTTGAAAAAAACCTGTCTTGTCCTTTCCGTATCTGTGAACTCTTCTGCCTCTGGCTGATGCTCAACCAAAACCCCTCTAGCCAGATTCAATAGCATATTATGGTCCTCACTCAGAGAGTTCTCAGGTGGAACAATATGATACAAAAACTTAGAATCATTCTTTCTCTTTAGGATTGTCACAACAGAAGCATCATTTTTATCCTCGTCGCCAAAGATCTCATACTGATCAATTATTTCTGCTTCTTCAGGAATATCTGAAACAAGCCTGGTAAAAGTAAAATTAGGTATAACATCTGGCTTGAAAAGTTTATTGTAAATTTCCCTGTCTCCCTTTCTGTAATTATCAAGATAAGGAGTAGAATCCCTAATAAGACTTATTTTATTAACTATTCCAAGAATTTTTTCAAGAACACTAATATATGCCAACTGAGCAGATTTATAAGATTCACCAAGTTTTTCAAAAAGTATCTTTGCCTGAACAAGAAGTTTCCTTAACTCAAAATAAGCTGCAAGAGGATCTCTCTTTAGGAGAAAAAGAAAAGAAAAAAGCTCGTTGTACCTTTTTGTAAAAAACCTTTCATCACCATGTGCCAGTTTTTCCCTTGATAAAATTTTTTCCTGATGCATCAGATAAGTGTAAAGATGTGCCATCTCTAGGAGATAAGTTGTTTCCTTAAGGTCATAATTATAATTTTTCTGCTGCACAAAAATAATTCTTGAAACATTTGGGTTTTCAATTAAAGCATCAACTGCCCTCCCCATTACTTCTGGAGAATCTGCCAAGCTAGGAACAAAAGGAGCCCCAAGATAATTCATGTAAAGAGTATCTTCACCGCCTTCTCTTTTTATTTCATAAGAATACAAGGCTTTCCCTTCTTGCTGGGCCTGCCCCTCTTCAATTCTTCCACCTCTCTCTTTTCCAGCTTCTACCATTTTAATGATAAATATAAAGCATAAAAAGGTTTGAAGTTTAAAGAGTTTTGTGTGAAAAAACAAATAAATCTTTTAATTTAGTTCATTAACACAAACAAATTTAAACCGCCCTGACTTTAGTCTTCCATGGCAAAAGAGATTGGAGGATACGAAAACCAGTATCTCCCAGACGTTAACACAAAAATAAGGGATCTTGAAGAAAAAAACAGGATGTTAAAAGACCGTTTGCTTCTAATTGGTCAAAATCTTGTTGAGGTAAAAGAAAAAACAAACTCTGATTTGCTTGAGATAAAAAAAGATATGGGGATAATGAAAAGGAACATGGAACGTCTTATCTCCTTTTTGGAAACAGCTTCAGCAGAATTTTCAAAATTTGCAAGAAAAGAGGACTTGGAAATATTATCAAAACAGGCAAAAATGTTCCAGCCTCTGGAATTCGTCAGAAAAAAAGATTTAAAAAAATCAAAAGGTAATTAAAAGTATTATAAAAATAAATATGGGTATTTTAGAACAAGTAATGGAACTTAAAGGACAAAATCTTCCTGATAAAGAAATTTCTGAAAATCTCAAAGAACAAGGATTCTCTCCAAGAGAAATAACTAATGCTTTAGATCAAGCAAGAATAAAAAAAGCTGTTTCTTCTGAAGAAAAAAACACAAGAAACTTCTCCGGAGGAAGTAATGAAATGACTCCTTCTATGATGACACCTGAAGATGTAGAAAGTCTCCCAACAGAAGGTTCAATCTCAAATGAGGATTTAATGCCACCTCCAGCCCCCTCAAGTAGTATGAGATACAAAGAAAGATTCGGACCCATGCACAAAGAGGTATCTGAAGATCAAGGAGAATATGCGCCCCAACCAAGGTCATCATCCCAAGTACAGGAACAAAATCAATACTCTCAATACCCCCCTTACCAGCAACAGTATGAAACAGGAGGTTACCCTCAGGAATATTCTAAAGGATATGAGGGCTACGGAGAAGATTCTGCAGGGTATTATCCTCAAAGTATGGGAGACACAACAGATACTATGATTGAAATTGCAGAACAGGTTTTCTCTGAAAAAACAAAGGCAATACAAAAACAACTTGAAGACTTAAATGAATTCAAGATTCTCATGCAAACAAAAATTGATAACATTTCAGACAGGCTGAGAAGAATAGAAGGGAACATAGACACCTTGCAGGCAGAAATACTTGAAAAAGTCGGGTCATATGGCCGCGGCATTGAGGGAGTTAAAAAAGAGATGTCAATGATGCAGGAATCTTTTGGAAAAGTAGTAAACACCTTAGCAGACAAGGCAGAAGAAAAATATACACGCCCAACAAACCATCCCACACATCACAAAATTGAGAAAAAAGTAACAGTCACTCACAAATCATCCAAAAAGAAAAAGAGTTCTAAAAAGAAGAAATAAAAAGATTTAGTTTTGGTATGCAGGAGGTCCTGGGAATGAAAGATTAACTTTCTTTATCTGTCCTTTAGGATTATTCGATAAGAGCCATATAAAAAAACCTATAACTACTGCTACCATTATAATTCCCGGCCAGTTATAATTCCACAAATAAGAATTACCCAATCCAAGCCATCCAAAAGACTGGACAAGAACAACAATAAAAACAACAGCAGCTGCTCCTAAAAAGATCCAGTGAGTCCAGGCATCATCCTTTGTAGGTGCAAAGAACCCAACTAAAATAAGAAGTGCAAGAATTATGGCAAGACCTATGCCCAATCTTGGAAAGATTTCCGAGAAAAACATTGGAACAAAACTAAACTGCAATGACAAAAGCCCAATAGAAAAAGCAATAATAGAATTAATTGCTTTATTGTCTTTAAAGAGATTTACTTTTGTTAGAATTCCAAACACGAGTGCAAAAATTAAAAGAAAAGGCAGGATATAACTAAAAAATCCCATTTGCTCCCAGGAAGAAAGCAGAGCGCCAATATCACCTCCATAAAACCCGCCCAATTGCAATGTAAGAATTTGCTCAATCATATAAAGATTTAGTGAAGATTATTTAAATATGTTTCGCAGCCGCGTCATATTCTTTGAAAACAATAGAACTACTTTCCACTACTGGTGTTTTTCAAAACTAACGTAAGAGCAATAATTATCACAACAATAAATGCTGCGTTTGTCCAGAATGTCGAACTCCCTTCCTGCCCAAATAGAAAATTAAAGATATCCCCAAAAAAAGCTCCTCCTTGAATCCCCACAGCCCATAAGGTCCCAAAAAGAATCGCGACAAGAATAGCAATGCCCACAAAAATTTTCAAGCTCTTTGGAGCCTTATCAAATTCCAAGCCTTTATCACCTGCAATAAATCCCCAGAGTAAAAGTCCTACAAACATGATAACAGTAGCAACTGTTAAGAAGAGAATTAAATTTGAAACCACCAATACTGGAGAAACTGCTGCAATAAAAATCAAGCCAACGACAAATGCAATAAGTGCATTAAGTTGATTTTTGTCCCCAAGAATCTTGGACTTTGTAAGAATTCCATAAACTATGAAAAAGATAAGGAGGAACGGCAAAGCAAATTTCGTAAAAATCCAGTGTCCTAAAATTATTTCTTCAACCATTTTGTTTTAATAGTAATTAATACTATAGGTTAATTTTTATAGTATTTAAATTTTCTGGGAATGCATAATAATATCTTATCTGCTGCTTTCTGTCTTGAAAAATATTTACGCCAACTCTTCAGAAAGATCTTCTTCAACTTCAGAATCAGGATTTGGCAGGATAGACCTGTTTATGATAAAAATATCGCTAATTGCTCTTACAAACTGATGAGGAATTATCACTCCGCGAGCACCTCCAACAAAAGAAGTAACACCGCCACTCACGCCTATTTTCCATCCATCAACCTTATTCTCCTGAAGATTTGCTTCCTCAACCTCTCCGAAATAGTCTCCTGAGTCAGTATAAACTTTAGAACCAATTACCTCTGATATCTTTTTTACATGCATACTATCCTCTATTTGAGATTATTTAAATACTTTTCCGTGATTAAGTAAACAATCGCCAATAAGCAAAATGAGAAGAGAAATCCAATATAACAAACTTTATAAGAAATTCACGCATAGTAAAATAAATTAAACTTAACAAATAAAATGCTCAACCTTAAAGAAATTTATTCTTTGTTAGCAGTAATCCCTATCATTGCTTTTGCATTAGGATTTTTTAGAGGTGTGTCTGCTTTTCCTTATATCCTCCTGGCAGTGTTCCTCGCTATTTTAATAAATGTTCTCGCAAAAAAGATTACAAGCTTTTATCTTGATTCAGAGATAGATATCAGAACATGGCAAGTAAAAAGATATGGATTTAAGGCTCACAAATATTTGAAGAAACCTTTCCAGGCAGGAATGTTTTTACCAATAATAACTTCCCTAGTTACTCTTGGAAATTTTGTATGGATGGGTTCTTTGGTTTTTGATGTAAAGCCAGAGATACACAGGGCGGCAAAACGGCATGGTCTTTATTCATACTCTGAAATGACTGAAGAACACATAGGATGGATTGCTGCTGCAGGAATTGCTGCTAATCTTATCTTTGCAGTCGTAGGCTATTTGATTGGTTTTTCAGAATTAGCAAGAATAAGTATTTACTTCGCTTTTTTTAATATGCTCCCTCTATCTGACCTCGATGGTAATAAGATATTTTTCGGAAGCCGAATACTTTGGAGTTTCCTCGCCGCATTAGTGTTGATTGGAGTAGGATATGCACTTCTTCTGATATAGTTCAAATAACAAAAAACATTTAAACCTGATTTATTTTAGAAAAACATGAAAAACAAGAGCAAGTTAAGGACAAAAAAAATAATGGGGGCATTTGCAGGTGTTTCCTTAATCGCAGGTTTTCTGCTTCTAAATACTAAAACAACTGGGAATGTTATCTTGAATAATAATCCTTCTTTCGATATTCTTTCATTTATTGGACTTTTGCTTGTTCTGTTTTCTGCAGGCTTGGCGTTTTGTATCATAAAAAAGTAAGAAACAAAACACAAGAAACTTTTTATAATAACAGACTCCTTTCTTAATTCATGGAGTCTTCAAAATTCCTGGAAAATATCCTTCCAAGAGAATACCAAGCAGGAATTTTAAAAGCATGCACAGAAAAAAACTGCTTAGTTGTACTTCCTACCGGTTTAGGCAAGACACTTATAGCCCTTATGCTTTCTATTGAACGAATGAAGGCTTTCCCTGGAGAAAAGGTTATTTTTCTGGCACCTACAAAACCTCTCGCAGAGCAGCACCTGAACTATTTCAAAAAACATCTCCCAGAACTCTTCGGAGAGATGCAATTGTTTACAGGCCAGGTTAGACCTAACAAAAGAAAAGAAATCTGGCAGACAACAGACATAATCTTTTCAACACCTCAGTGCGTTGCCAATGACTTAAAAAAAAGACGTTATGAACTAAACGATGTTTGCCTTCTTATTGAAGATGAAGCTCATCGATGTGTGAAAAATTATGATTATACTTACGTTGCAAAAGAATACATAAAACAAGCCATTCATCCAAGAATCATGGGACTTACAGCATCCCCTGGAAGCGAGACAAAAAAGATACAAGAGGTATGCAAGAATCTTTCCATAGAAGCTGTGGAATTAAGAACAAGGGAAAGCCCTGATGTAAAATCTTATTTGCAGGAATTAAAATTTGAGAAAATATCTCTCCAGCTTCCCCCAGAATTTGTAAAAATAAAGACTTCTTTGACAAAGCTTCTTAATAAACATATTAGCGAGTTAAGAAACAGGAGGGTTTTTTTCGGCAGACCCACAAAAACAGGGCTTTTGAAATTGCAAAAATATCTTTTTTCTTCAATATCAAAAGGAAACAAAAATTATAACATGCTCCTCGCGTCAAGCACTTGTGCCCAAGCAATAAAAATACAGCATGCCCTCGGGCTCCTTGAAACACAGACTCTCTTTGGATTCAATAAATATCTTAGGGAATTATTCAGAAAAGCTGCAAAAAAAGAGAGTAAAGGAGTAGTCAAGCTTGTTTCAAAACCAGAATTCAATTATGCCTTTATAAAATCAAATGAACTCCTTTCAAAAAATATAGAACACCCTAAGATTTTAATGCTTACAGAAATAATAAAAAAAGAAAAAGATGAAAGTAAAAGCAAAAAATTCAAAATAATAGTCTTCACGCAATTCAGGGATACTGCTAAAAAAATAAAAGAAAGCATTGAAGAACTTCAGGGAATAAATCCAAATATTTTTGTAGGCCAGGGAACAAGAAAAAGTTCCAAATCTGGAAATTCTGAATCTTATAAAAGCATTAAAGGGCTGGAAAAAGTTCCGGGCATGAATCAAAAAATGCAGAAAGAAATTCTTGATAAATTCCGCGCAGGCGAAATAAATACTCTTGTTGCAACCTCGATAGGTGAAGAAGGTCTGGATATCCCAGAAGTTAATACAGTCATCTTTTATGAACCTGTACCAAGTGCAATAAGGGCAATACAGAGAGCAGGAAGAACAGCTAGGTTAAAGGAAGGAAAACTCATAATACTCATCACAAAAGACACGAGAGATGAAGCCTACTTTTACATATCAAAATCAAAAGAAAAAAGGATGCATTCTGCAATAAAATCTATAAAAGATTCCCTTTCAAAAAAGATAAAAAAAGAAAAGCAAAAAACACTTTAAAAAAATAAAATGACAAAACTAAAACCTCTTTTTAATATTTTTTCCAAAACTACCCAAAAACCCAAAGACACAAAAGAGACTTTAAAAATAACAGCTGATATCAGGGAAAAAAATTCTCTTGTAATTTCAGAACTTGTTTCTCTTGGAATAGAGATTGAAATAAAATATCTAAAAGTTGCAGATTATATTGTCAAGGGAGTTGCTATTGAAAGAAAAACTGTTTCAGATTTCCTAAGTTCAATGATTAGTAGAAGGCTCTTAAATCAGCTTGAAGAACTTGGACAATATACTGACAGACTTCTTATTGTCGAAGGAATTTACGAGCAGGAATTGTATTCAGATGGTTGTTCTGAGGACAGAGCAGGAATGCATCCAAATTCAATCCGCGGATTTCTTCTTTCAATTCTTCTTAAATACAAAGTTCCCATAATCTTTACAAAAGATTATGCAGACACTGCAAGATTCCTCTCTGTTCTCGCAAGAAAAAAACCAAGAGAAACTCCGTTAAATGTAAATAAAAAATCATTAAACAAAAAAGAAAGAATGCAGTTTATTTTAGAAGGCTTTCCCGGAATCGGGCCAAAAACCGCGAGAAAGCTCTTGAAAAAATTCAAAACAATAAAAGGAGTAATTAATGCTCCTGAATCTGAATTGCAAGAAGTTCTTGGAAAAAAAGCAGAAGTTTTTAAGATTGTAAGAGAGGGATATTAAAAAATAAATTCAAAGTTTCTTTCTTGAAATCTTTTTCTGTAAAATAATTCTTCCTTGGTTAATATAATACAAAATCCAAAGAAGAACATTTATAGTTAAAACAACACAAAATAAAAACAAAACTTGAACCCTTTGACATTTTAAATATTCTGAGCCATATTTTTGTTGTTGGGTTGAAAACCATAATAATCTCTGCTGATCACAATAAGTCCCCAAAGCCATATGATTCTGAAATATCATAAAAGAAAAATAAGATCTTATTCTCAATTTAATATTTTCAAGACCTGATAAATCTTTAAATGAGAAATACCCTGAATTGATTGATTTATTATTATAGTATGCATAAACAATATACTCTCTACCGGGTGCAAAATCCCACGGAGTAGACTGCAAATCAATATTATATAACCTGCTACAACTTAATTCATGAGAGCTATTATGCCATACATTTCCATATTCATCAAACACAATAAGATCCGCATCAACATACCTCATCCCAGAATCTTGGCATGTAAATCCTATTCTTATAAAATCATCTACAAACTGGGTAGCTGTAAGAGAATCATAATTATATCTCTTTATCATCAAACTTCTATTAAGCCTGACCATCGCCACGACACTTAAAAGAAGAATTATAATATAAACAATAAAAATAAGAAGTATTTTTTTCTTTATTTTCATACATCTCTCAAAGAACCTTAATTTATAAATTTAATTTATATTCCTCAATAACAGAATATTTCGGCCCTTTTTCAGAGAGCCTTGACTCCATCAAATAAAAAGCGTCAACTTTAAATTTCAAATCAGGAATTTTAATTTGTTTTAATTTTTCCAAAAATAATTCTTTATCATCAATCTTCTTTACTCGCGCAATGGTCAAATGACTCATAAATCTTTTTTCGCGCGCGAATAAATCACCAAGACTTTCATCAACAATTTTTTGTAATCCTTCACAATTCGTCAAATGCAACCATAAAATCTTAATAAACTTTGGAGAGAAAACCCCCAGAGAATCAATCTCAGTTTCAAAAGAGCCATATTTAACTCCTCTCAACTTTTCTCTAATCACCTCAACTTTCTCATCACTGATTTCTCCAAGAAATTTTAATGTTAAATGTAAATTTTCTGCTTCTGTTTTCTTTAAAATGGCGTACCTACCACGTTTTAGGCCTGAACTTTGTTCAGAGCCTCCATAAGATTCAGGAAGCTTGTCCTGGATTTTCAAGATTTCTTCCTTAATTTCCTCTGGAATATCAACTGAGATAAAAATTCTCATTTTAGATTCTTTTCTTCTTTAGTCCTTCTCATCAGGAAATTCCTTTTCCAGAACTTTTATTAGAGATAAGATAGTTCTTGTTATTCTGAGAATATTATTGCTTCTTTCTGGCTCTTTCATTTTACTGATAAGAACTTTAACTAATTCTCTTTTTTGTCTTTCTATCTCTTCCTTAATTATCTTCTTGTTCATAAATAAGTTATAAAGATAAAGTTTAAAAATTTAGGGGTAGCGCGAAGGTGAACAGAAATTCTACTCAGGGATCAAGGCAAAAAAACTATATTTTTGCAAGGGAATTTTTGCAAGAGCTTTTACATCTTTAAGTTTTATAGATCGAATATTTTTTTCAAATTCATAAGCTCTTTTTACATCACCATTAATTTCATTCATAAAAAGATTTTCCATCTGAATATGCGAATCTTCTATTGCAATCTGGTAATTCCCAACAACCTGTTCCTTAACCTGCGCCAGCTCATCCTTA
>Ga0315539_1001469_pt1 | contig 17372 bp, 14 predicted proteins | sample SalMarSW160150MG_FD_203097 | JGI IMG/M metagenome (GOLD analysis project Ga0315539, IMG submission 203097) | Salt marsh sediment microbial communities from the Plum Island Ecosystem LTER, Massachusetts, United States - Salt Marsh Sediment SW1601-150 ... | reverse complement strand
TCCCAGCTCTCGTCAGGTTCCCCGCCCACGCTGGTGGCCACGTCGGCCTTGATCCTGCTCGCTGCCTTCTGACCCACGGTGTCCCAATCGTCGTGAGGACCCGCTCCAGCCCACTGGCCGAGTCCAGACTTGACGCGCTCCTCAATGTGGCGGCCGATTCCTTCCCAGTCTTCCTCCGGCTCGTCTCCCACTCCGGTGGCGACTTCGGCCCGGATCTTGCTTTCCATCTTCTGGCCGATGGTCTCCCAACCGTCTGTCTCGTCGGCCCCGGCCCAGGCCGCGAGTTCCCTTCTGATCTTGGATTCGATGTCACGCCCGATGTCTTCCCATTCCTCACTGCGCCTTTTCGGGTGGCTCACTGTCCTGCTCCTTTCTCTACAATTGACGTGGGCGAGACATCTTCGTAGCCCACCCATCTAGGCCGTGATCTCCAGACCTGAGATCTCGGTGAGTTTGGAGATGACTACGTTCTCGATCTCCTCGAGGCGCTCTGGGGTCCGCGCCTCGAAGCGTAGGACCAACGCAGGCTGCGTGTTCGAGGCACGCACCAGTCCCCAGCCGTCGCCGAAGAGGATGCGGGCTCCGTCCACGTCGATGACCTCATACTGTCTCTTGAAATACTCGACGACGCTTGCCACGATCTGAAACTTCTCCTCGTCGGGGCAGTCTACTCGCATCTCCGGCGTGGAGTAGTACTTGGGCACGTCAGCTAGCATCTCACCTATCCTCTTGTCAGATCGAGCCAGAAGCCGGACCAAGCGCAGGGAGGCGTAGATCGCGTCGTCGTAGCCAAAGTACTCGTCAGCGAAGAAGAGATGGCCGCTCATCTCGCCAGCCAGAGGGGAGTTTTCCTCTTTCATCTTCTTCTTGATGAAGGAGTGTCCGGTGCGCCACATCAGGGGTTTCCCCCCGGCCTTCTCGATTTCGTCGGGTAGAGCCTGAGAGCATTTCACCTCGAAGATGATGGTGGCTCCGGGCTGTCTGGCCAGGACTTCTCTGGAGAAGAGGATCAGAAGCTGATCGCCCCAGATGATGTTGCCATTTTCATCGACCACCCCCAGCCGGTCTGCGTCACCGTCGTAGGCCATGCCCAGCTCTGCTCCTTGCCAGGAGACCTGGGCGATGAGGTCTGCAAGAAAGGCTGGCACGGTCGGGTCGGGGTGGTGATTGGGAAACGTGCCGTCCACCTCGCAGTACAGCCCCGAGGCATCGGCCCCTAGATCACGAAGCAATTGTGGGCAGAACATGCCCCCCAGGCCGTTGCCAGCATCCACCACGACCTTGAGCTTTCTGTCGAAGTGCCCGATTCGCTCCTTGAGGGTTGTGAGGTAGGCAGGCCTGATGTCGAGCTGCGTGAGCTGCCCGGCTCCCCTGGGATACTCACCTGCTTCGATTATCTGGCGGATTCTCTGGATCTCGGGCCCGTACAGCGTCGTGTGACCTACGGCCAGCTTGAATCCGTTGAACTCGGGAGGGTTATGGCTGCCTGTGATCATCACTCCTCCCTGCACATCCAGGTGGAAGAGCGAGAAGTACAGCGTAGGGGTGGGCACCATTCCTATGTCGACCACATCCACACCGGTGGACAGGATTCCCTTGATCAACGAGTCTCGGAAGCGTGGTGAACTGATGCGGGCATCGTATCCGACACTCACCTTCGTGTGGCCCAGGTTGACCATCTGGGCACCGTAGCCCTTGCCCAGTTTCTCCACCACTTTGTCGGTTAGGTCCTCGTCCACCACTCCTCGCACGTCATACTGTCTGAAGATGCGAGGGTTGACTTCGTCGTTCATGCAGTCTCTCCTTTTGGCAGATAGCTTGGTGCGGAGCCGTGGCAACGACCACGGTGCTAGGCGCCGAATTTGGTCAGCCGGAGGGCGTTGGCCATAGCCAGGGGCATGATGTCTGTGGCAGGGAAGCGTCCCAAGGCGCCGTAGGCGCAGGCACGCTCGGAGAACTCGCTGGCCGCATCGGAGCGGCACTGCCTCGAATAGAGGAGAAGAGGGACCGGGTGCCAGCTATGGGAGCGGAGGAGCGCGGGGGTGGAGTGATCGCCGGTGACGATGAGGACATCCGGCTCGAGGTCCAAAAGCGCCGGGACTACGGCTGCATCGACCTGCTCGATGAGGTGAGCCTTCCTCTCGAAGTCGCCGTCCTCTCCCGCGCTGTCGGTCTTCTTGACGTGGAGGAAGAAGAAATCGTAGTCGGCCCAAGACTCTCGCAGCGCCTCCGCTTCTTCCTCAAGACTCTCCCCCGTCGGGAGGATATCCATACCCACCAGTCTTGCCGCGCCCCGGTACATGGGGTAGACCGCGATTGCGGCTGCACGAAGGCCATACACCTCTTGCATGCTCGGCAGCCCGGGGTTCTTGTCCAGACCACGGAGGGTCACCATGTTGGCGGGGTGTCGATCGGCCAGGAGTTCGCTCGCCTGTGCGATCCATTGGTTCACCAGCGACGCCGCCAGTTCTGCTTCTGGGCGCAACGCCTTGACGGGAAGGGGTGCTGCCCCCACCTGCTGCGGATCTGTCTCCGTGAGCGGGCCAGACAAGCCCTCGCCGCGCAGGACGAGGACGAAGCGGTAGTCCTTGACGACTTCCGCGAATGTTTGAACACCCGGCAACGTGATGGAGCGCAACACCTCCACCAGTTCGGCGCCCTTCTGCGTGGGGATACGACCCGCGCGCCTATCGGTGATCAAACCGTTCTCGTCCACGGTGCAGAAGTTGCCTCGCGCCGCCAGGTCGGTGCTCTCCAATTCGAAGCCAATGCCGAGGGCCTCCAGCACCCCGCGACCGATCTGGTGCTGAAGAGGATCGTAGCCGAAGAGAGCCAGGTGAGAGGGACCGCTACCCGGCGTGATGCCCGGACCGATGGGATCGTGAAGGCCACAAATGCCATCCCGGGCCAAGGCGTCTAGATGGGGAGTGTGCGCGGTCTCCAGTTCAGTGAAACCGCCTGGGTTCATCGGTGCGCCGCCCAGGCCGTCCATGACCAGCAGCACGATCTTGGTGGTGTTGGGAATCACCAACGATGACAGAATCTCTTGGTCGGTCAACTCGGATCACCTACGACTTATCTTCGAGTGCTGCCACACCGGGCAAGGTCTTGCCTTCCAGGAACTCGAGAGAGGCACCACCGCCCGTGGAGACGTGAGTCATCTTGTCCGCTAGTCCGGCTTGCCGGAGGGCAGCTACTGAATCGCCGCCCCCTACGATGGTGGTCGCGCGTGTCCTGGCCAGACTGGTCGCCAGGGCAACAGTACCAGCGGCAAAGCGCGGGAACTCGAACACACCCATGGGACCGTTCCAGACCACCGTAGCGGCCGAGGCGAGGCGCTCCTCGAAGAGACCCACGGTCCTTGGCCCAATGTCCAGGATGCGCCAGCCTGTCGGCACTTGGTCGACACCGACCGTTAGCGCGTTGGCATCTTCGGAAAAGGCATCACCGACGACCACGTCCACAGGCAGCACCAGCCTGTCACCGGCGTCCTCCAGAATGTCGCGCGCCACACCAAGGCTGTCGTCCTCGACCAGAGATGCCCCCACTTCGTGTCCCTGGGCCTTGAGGAAGGTGTTGGCCATAGCTCCGCCCAGGAGCAGCAGATCCACTTTGGTCAACAGACTGCGGATGACACCGATCTTCCCGGAGACTTTGGCGCCCCCGAGGATGGCTACGAATGGGCGGGTGGGATCCGCCACGATCTTGCCCAGCATCTCCAGTTCCCGTTCCATGAGAAAACCGGCCACTGCTGGCAGGTAGTTGGGCACTCCAGCGGTCGAGGCATGAGCGCGATGGGCGGTGCCGAAGGCGTCGTTGACGTATATGTCAGCGAGAGATGCTAGCTTCTGCGCAAAACCCTGGTCGTTGCCCTCTTCCTCCGGGTGGAAGCGGAGGTTCTCCAGCAGGAGGACCTGGCCCGGCTCCAGTCCTTGGACAGAGCTTTCCACCTCAGAGCCGATGCAATCATCGAGCTTGACCACCTCCAGACCGAGCAGCTCAGAAAGCCGACGGGCGACAGGACCCATGCGTAGCTCGCCGCGGACCTCTCCCTTGGGCCGTCCGAGATGCGACATCAGTATCACCGCCGCTCCCTGGTCTAGCAAGTATCGGATTGTGGGGAGAGCCGCTCGGATGCGCGTGTCGTCGGCGACCTGGCCCTTCTCGAGAGGTACGTTGAAGTCCACTCTTACCAGGACGCGTTTCCCCTTGACAGAAACGTCTCTGACGGTCTTCTTGGTCACGTTCCCCCCTGCACCATCAGCAGGTGCGAGAAGCTCCGGCCTTCGCCCCGCGAAGCCGACGAGGGATCTCCGTGGGTTCGGCCGTAGTGTAGACCTTAGAGCCGCTCGGCTACGTAGTTGGCGAGGTCCACCAACCGGGTGGAGTAGCCCCACTCGTTGTCGTACCAGGACACGACCTTGACCATGTTGCCCTGCATGACCTGTGTGTACTCGGCGTCGACGATGCTGGATCGGGAATCGCCCTTGAAGTCCACCGAGACGAGGGGCTCTTCGCTGTAGCCAAGTATGCCTTTCAGTCTGCCCTCGGCAGCTTCCTTGAAAAGGGTGCGCAGCTCGTCGGTGGTCGTTCCTCGTTCGACTTGCACTGTGAGGTCTATGAGGGATACCGTGGATGTAGGCACACGCAGCGCGAACGCGTCGAGCTTGCCGGCCAGTTCCGGAATGACCACGCCTATCGCGCGAGCTGCACCGGTGCTGGTGGGCACTATGTTCATCGCCGCCGCTCGCGCACGCCGCAGGTCTTTGTGGCCCATGTCCAGCAGGCGCTGACCGCTGGTGTAGGCGTGGATGGTGGTCATGAAGCCCTTGACGATGCCAAATTCGTCGTTCACTACCTTGGCGACCGGCGCCAGGCAGTTCGTGGTGCACGATGCGTTGGAGATGATGTGGTGCTTCTTGTTGTCGTAGAGCTCCTCGTTCACACCGAGGACGATGGTGATGTCCTCATTCTTGGCGGGGGCGCTGATGAGCACCTTCTTCGCGCCTGCCTGGATGTGGGCGGCGGCTAGAGGACCCTCACGAAAGACGCCGGTGGACTCGATGGCGATCTGAACGCCCAGTTCAGCCCACGGCAGTTGGGCAGGGTCACGCTCGGCGAGCACTCGGATCTTCTCTCCGTCAACCACGAGATCGTTCCCGACCACTTCCGCAGACCCCGAATAGATGCCGTAGTTGGTATCATACTTGAAGAGATGTGCGTTGGTGGCGGGATCGAAAAGGTCGTTGACGGCCACGACTTCCAACTCTTCCGGGTAGCGTTCGCGAACGATCCTCAGCACCTGTCGCCCGATGCGGCCGAAACCATTGATGCCTACCTTCGTAACCATAGGGACTACTCTCTCCTTTCCCTAGACACTCGAATCCTGCTCTGCTGAGGTCATGGCCACTGCTGCTGCTCCAAGCACTCCCACGTCGCTGCCCAGTTGCGCTGGGCGTACCTCCACCGTGTGGGCGGAGGTGGGAAACGCTCGACGGTCTATCATGCGGCGAACGGGGTCGAAGAGGCGCGCACCCATGTTGGTCAACCCGCCACCGATGACAATGATCTGAGGGTTGAAGAGGTTGACCAGATTGGCCACGCCGACACCGAGGTAACCCATTGACTCATTGAGGATCTCTTGGGCGTCGATGTCCCCCTGGTCGGCGGCTTGAGCGACGACCTTGGCGGAGATCTGGGTCAAGTCTCCGTTGACCAGCTCTCCGATCAAGGTCGGCACACCTCGCGACACCCGCTCACGGGCCTCTCTGGCGATGGCTGTGCCCGAGGCAAGGGCTTCTAGACAGCCTCGGTTTCCACAGCCACAGAGCGGCCCGTTGGGCACAAGAGTCATGTGGCCGATCTCTCCTGCGGCTCCGGTGGCTCCTTGATACAGGCGTCCGTCGAGGACAAGGCCGCCGCCGATCCCCGTGCTGGCGGTGACGTAGATCATGTGCTGCGTGCCGCGACCGGCGCCAAAGGTGAACTCGGCCAGCGCTGCAGCGGCGGCGTCATTCTCTAGGTAGGTGGGCAGCGAGACACGCTCCTGGATAAGTCTTGCCAAGGGTACGTTGTGCCAACCGGGTAGGTTGGGCGGCGCAGTCACCGTGCCCGAAGCCACGTCTATGGGACCTGCGGCAGCAACACCGATGGCTGTGACTTCGCTGAGATCCATGCTCCCAGCAGCCAGCACCTCTGTTGTAGCCTCGATCAAACGGTCGATGACCGCCGCCGGTCCTTCCAACGCCTGCGTCTCACGATACTCCTTGGCGAGAATCCGTCCGGTTCGCTCGACCAGGCCGGCGATGATCTTCGTGCCGCCGAGATCAATCCCAAGGAAGAGGTCCTTGTCCGATGGTTGCTCCTTGGCGACGTTCAACTCTCTCGTACGTCCCAAGCGTTCTAGCGGCTCACACCAGCTTCAAGCAGGACGTGAAGCCGACCATTACCATTTTATCCGCGAGGGAGCAGTCTTGTCAAGGATTGTCCCACGCGGCCGCGTGTGGTGAGCCCAGCGCCGTAGAATCGATATCAGAAGAACCGTGGCCAGGCGTCGGAGCGGCAGGTGGTGGAGTCCTGACTGCTGGCTCAGCGGGTTGAGACAAGGGTCTCGTGAACCGCCGTGCGCGCCACGAGGCCGCCGGGGGCACTGGGATGGCCGGCAGAGGTGGGGAGAGTCGGGACGGTGTGATGGTAGAGGTCTGGGTAGGCTACGTCCCTGCGGTGGGGTGCAGTGGATACTTGACGGGACGGACAGAACGGGGTATAATATGAAATGTACGTTTCATTGTAACGAACATGTAATCGTCAAGCATCCGGCTCGGTAGTCCCTTTGTCTGGTGATCCAGTGTGGGCAGACCTGCCGCGTGATCGCGACGGCTGCTGGATATGCAGGCGGCTCCATGGCGGATACTTCCGGTACGTCTGATAGTAAGTCGCCGACCATCAGGGATGTCGCAGAGTTGGCAGGCCTGTCGGTGGCGACAGTGTCTCGTGGTCTGAGCAAGCCTCACCTCCTGAAGCCAGAGACGCACGAGAGAGTGGTGTCGGCCGTCCAGCAACTGGGCTACGAGCCTCGGCGGAGGTACGAGCCTACGTCCATCGGTCTTGTTGCTCCCCAGGATTTCCCCGAAGGTCGCGTGTTCGGCAACTACGTGGCTGGCGTGATCCACGGCGCGGACAAGTACTGCGCTCGCAACGGATTGCTGCTCTCCTTGGTTGATGGTGGCAGTCCCCTCGTGCACCACGTGGTCTCGGCCTATCGCATGTCCGGCCTCCTCTATCTCAACATCTTCGTCGATGATCCAGTGAGAGACCGGCTCCTGGGAGAGCGAGGCTTGAGGACCGTGCTCGTCGGCTACCCTCCCGACAGAGTGAGAGAGACTATGGATTCATCACTCTCCTGGGTGACCATAGACGACGCGCGGGCCGCTCAGACAGCGATCCAGTATTTGCTGGGGTTGGGTCACCGGTGTTTCGGTGTCATCCAGGGGGACAAGAGACACGTTTCCAACGAACGACGCCTGGAGGGGATTCGTGCTGCCCTCGGTGAGCAGAGCGTGGAGATACCCGATGCTTACTTTGAATCTGGAGATTTCCAAGGCAAGAATGGTATCACAGCCTACGTTGAGTGCGGGGACTATGAGGCCGAGGCCGGATTCCAGGCCATGAGTCGTCTGCTGGAGCGCGGTTCTCCCCCGACGGCGGTGTTTTGCTTCAACGATTTGATGGGCTTTGGAGCCTTGCAGGCGATACGTGAGCGAGGTCTCGACGTGCCGGGCGACATCTCTCTGGTGGGCTGTGACGACGTCATCGCCCGCTTTCTGCGTCCAGAGTTGACGACCGTTTACCAACCCGCCATCGAACTGGGGGAGATGGCGGCCCGTGTACTGACTGACCTAGCCGCAGGCGCCAGGGTGGTGCGGTCGCAGTTGGAGGCCAGGCTGATGAAACGGAGGTCTTGTGGACCTCCGCGCGTATCCCGATAATGGGGTCGAAGTGGCGCGCTGACGGCCATCTCGCGGGCACCGTCTGCCATACGCAGACATAGGGAAAGGGGGTGGTATGCAGTAGGCGACGGTAATAGAGGGTGGCTAACTGGTGAGAGTTGTGTTTATGTGTAAGGAGGAAAACGAATGTCTAGAAAGTTGATGCTCCTGGTGACAGTGTTGGTCAGCGTATCGCTGATCCTATCGGCGTGTGCTCCGGCAGAAACGCCAGAACCGACTGCACCCCCTGCCGAGCCGACGACTCCTCCCGCAGAGCCAACGACCCCGCCTGCCGCCGAGCCGGTGGCGTTAACGTTCGTGACGCGGTTGGCGGAGGCGGAGTTGGCGGTGGTGCGGGACGAGGTAATCCCGATCTGGGAGGCGCGAACGGGGAACACGGTGAACATCGCGGAGATCGCGCCGGAGGACGTACCGACGACGCTACAGGCGCAGCAGGCGGCGGGCAGTGTGGAGATCGACGTGATCGCGCAGGACAACGTGGCCCTGGCGCCGTTGGTGAGTCTGGACCTGATGGAGGATCTGACGCCTTATCAGGACCAGCTACCGTCGGAGATCTACGCGTATCTGACGGACCAGATGACCTTTGACGGGAAGCTGATGTTCGTGCCGTATCGGGGCAACGTGCAGATCGCGTACTACAACACGGCGGTGTTCGAGGATCTGGGATTGGATTCCCCGACGACGATAGGGGAGTACCAGGATGTATGCCAGGCGCTATACGACGAGTATGGCACTGGCAAGTGCATCTTCAAGGGAGGCGGGGACCAGCCGGCGCCACTGCCGACGTTGTTGTGGGAGTGGATCGTCTCGAATGGTGGGGACCCGATGGTGCTGAACGATGCGGGGTCCGTGGAGACGTTCCAGTTCTTCCAGGACATGTGGAATGCGGGGTTGTTGAACCAGGCGGCGACGCGGGATGCGAAGTGGGACACGTCGAACGAGTACTTGGCTCGGGGCGAGGCTCACATCATGCAGAACTGGCCGTTTGGGTACAGTGTGCTTCCGACCGACTACGGGTTCACCGACTTTGCGGTGTACGGAGGGTGGTTATCGGCGCACGTGATGGGGGGAGAGGTTTTGGGCATACCGAAGGGGACGGAGAACCTGGAGGTGGCTTTGGACTTCATCGCCTTCATGACGTCGAAGGAGGCGCAGGAGATCTTCGTATCCGAGCTATCGTGGCCAGCGGTGCGTGATGACGCGTTGGGTCAGGTAGCGGAGGATCAGAAGCCGTTGTGGGATGCGATACAGGCGGCGGCGCGAGACGGAGTGCTGCGGCCGAACGTGCCCTACCTGACGACGGACGTCTTCCCGTTGATCACGGAGGCATGGGATCGCGCGGTGTACGACGGTGAGGACGTGGAGACCGTGCTGAACGACGTGGGAGCACGTCTGGCGACGCTTGTCGCTGCCAACGAGTAGACTTCTTGGGGACTGGGCCCGTCCGAGGGCCCAGTCCCTGCTTTCCTAATGATCGGAGTGGGATAGCATGACTACTGCCGAGCTGGCGCGCCCATACACTCCCAGCGTGACCACCAGGGCCAGGCGGTTTGTCAAACGATACCGCTTTGAGATAGTACTCATCAGTCCGCTATTCCTGTACGTGTTTGGGACAACGCTGGTGCCCGTCCTGTCCTCCATCATCCTGGGTTTCCAGGATCCTCCTCGAGGAGGGGGCTTCCCCTCACTGGCGAGCTACCTGCTGGTGATCGAGGACTACCAGTTCGTGTCTGCTTTCACCAACACGCTGGTCGTCACCTTCGCCAGCGTCAGCATGGAATTAGTGCTGGGGTTGATCGTGGCCATGATGATGGCCCGCTCCTTCAGGGGGAGAGGCATTTTTCGGGCTATAATGCTCCTGCCGCTGGGCATACCCGTGGTGGTGGCCGCGTCGAACATGCGCTACATCTTCCTATCGTCTGGATACCTCAACGAAGCTCTTATTGATCTCAATCTCCTAGCGCAGCCCATAGACTGGCTGAAGGCTCCACTGGCCTTGTTCACGGTGGCCGCATCCGACATGTGGAAAGTGACGCCGCTGGTGATGCTGATCTTGCTGGCGGGTCTGGAATCCATTCCCACGGAGCTGTACGAGGCTGCGGAGGTAGATGGCGCCGGTGCGTGGCAGCGCTTCCGGAACATAACTCTGCCGCTGTTGAGACCGGCCATCACCTCGGCGGTGGTCATCAGGGGTATCGACGCCTTCCGTATCTTCGCGCACCCCATGGGACTTGGCGTGGGACGAACTGTACCCGTGTTGTCCACATTTGGGTATTATGAGTACCAGCGCGTCTACTACTCGACGTCGGCGGCTACGTCAACGATCTTGCTGGTGATGATTCTGGTCGCGGTGGTGCTGTACATCCGCCTTGCCGGGACGGAGGAGATAACAGGATGAGTGTGGTCTCGGGCGCGGACAGACAGAAACGTCGAGGTTTCAACTGGAGGAAGCTAGGTAGCGGAGTCGGATTCGGCCTGCTGGTGCTGGTTGTGGTGGCTATGACCGTTGCACCGGTCTATTTCATGGTCTCGCTGTCTGTGATGGATCCCAGCGAGTTCTTCAGGCCCCACCCTGCCTACTTCCCCACCAAGATCACGACCCAGTGGTGGGAGCGGGTGCTGAACAGCGAGACGCTGTATCCCGCTTTCATGAAGAGCTTGGTCGTGGCTACTGTGACCATGGTCATTGCTGTGGTAATCAGCGTTCCTGGTGCCTACGCCATCTCCCGCATGGCGCCCAACATCAAGTACTTGCTGATCCTCAGCCTCTTCTTCACCAGGATGTACCCAGAGATCGGCATCGCGCTACCCGTCGCTGTCCTGTTCTTACGGCTGGGGCTATACGAGAGTATCATCGGCCTCGTGTTTGCGCACCTGATCCTGGTGTTGCCGGTGTGTGCTTGGATACTGGTGGGGGCCTTTGAGACCATCCCGCGAGATCTGGAGGAGGCGGCCAGCGTTGATGGAGCAAGCCGCCTGAACACCCTCTGGCGCGTGGTCATGCCCCTGGCCGCGCCGGGCGTTTCCGTAGCTGCCATCTTCTCCTGGCTGCTGTCTTGGGATGAGGTGACGTACGCGAGGTTCTTGACACTCTTGCATCCCACCCTTCCCATACAGCTTCTGGACATCATCGGGCGTTCGGGCCCCACGGTGGTTGCCACCTGGGCCACCATCGTTACTATTCCCGTGGTTATCGTGACCTATCTGATGCAAAAATGGCTCCGGGCCGATTATCTGGCCGGGGCGGTGAAGGGGTGACAGATTGAAGAAGGCGGTTGTCGTGAAGGAGCATGCTTAGCAAAGTCGATGTACAGTCTAAGTCCCTGGAGTCGTATCGCGCCATCGTTGGCGATGCTTTGATCGAAGAGATCCTTGATCTGGCTGGCGAGTTGACCGGGGCTCGGGTGGTCCACATCAACGCCACGGCATTCGGAGGCGGAGTCGCGGAGATGCTCCAGAGTCTCGTGCCTCTGATGACAGATGTGGGACTCCGAGCCGAGTGGCGGGTGATCGCCGGCGAAGAAGAGTTCTTCAACGTAACCAAGTCCTTTCACAATGGCCTACAGGGTATGGACCTGCGGCTCACGCCGGAGATGAAGTCGGTGTGGGAGAGGTACAACCTGACCAACGCCCAGGCGTTCGAGGGAGATTACGACTTCGTGGTGGTGCACGACCCACAGCCCGCCGGGTTGCGTCACTACTATCGAGATGGTGCGGGCGGACGCTGGATCTGGCGTTCCCACATAGACACTTCTCATCCCAACATGGAGTACTGGGAGTTCTTGGTCCCCTTCCTGCGCAGCTACGAGGCCGCTGTGTTCAGCATGAGTCAGTACGAGGGTCCAGGGCTCGAGTTCCCCGAGTTAGCCGTGATACGTCCCTCGATCGATCCTCTGACTCCCAAGAACCGCACCATGGGTCTGTTTCAAGCGCAGCAGATTGCAGGAGGACTTGGAGTCGACTTGGACCGGCCGGTGATCAGCCAGGTGTCGCGCTACGATCCCTGGAAGGACCCCCTGGGAGTGATAGATGCCTATCGCATCGTCAAGAGGGAGTTCCCTGGCGCCCAGTTGGTGCTCATGGCTTCGATGGCCGGCGACGATCCCGAGGGGTGGGAGTATCTGGAGTTCACCAGACGGCACGCCGCGGATGACGAGGACGTACACCTGCTCCATTTCGAGAGAAACAACGATCTGGAGGTGAACGCCTTCCAGAGGCTTTCGGACGTGGTTGTTCAGAAGTCGGTGCGTGAGGGGTTCGGACTCGTGGTCACAGAGGCGATGTGGAAGGGGCAGGCTGTGGTGGGCGGTGCTGCTGGCGGCATTCCCCTCCAGATTACCGATGGTCAGACAGGCTTCCTGGTGCGAAGCGTCGAGGAGTGTGCCGAGAAGGTGATCTATCTCCTTCGCAACCGGGAGGAGGCCGCGCAGATGGGAGCCAGGGCCAAGGAACACGTCAGGTCCAACTTCCTGGTCCCGCGCCATCTCAGGGACTATCTGCAACTGTTCAAGCGGCTGTCCTCTGCGAGACAGGGCCAGGAGGTTTGTGCCGGTTGATGTTGCTGCCGCGCTTCTGGTGGACCAGGTGGATCCACGCAGTGGTGCGGTCGCGGGAGAGAGTCTCGAGATAGTCTTCAACATGGATGGCCTGTTCATCTTGGACGCCTCGACAGAGAGGGTGATAGTGTAGCAGCGCTAACTGCCGGGCGATTCAGTTTTCTGCCAGCTTCCCTAGCCGCACGACGTTCCGTGCGGCTAGTCGATGTCAGCGGGATCTGTCAGGAATGGCAGATGCCCGCCTGCGTTGAATCGCCGTCTTGTGTTAGAATAGCCAGTGGAATCTGGCGAAGTGATCGGATGTCGGAGGTCTTGGATGTCCTTGTTGGAGTTGGATAGCAGCGGCCATCGGGTCCTCATGTTCGGAGGGAAGGGAGGAGTGGGAAAAACGACCTGCTCCGCGACGACGGCCTTGCACTACGCCTCCCTGGGCCGGAAGACCCTCATCATCTCCAGCGATCTCACTCCCTCTTTGTCGGACATCTTCGAGATGGAGATAGGTCCCGTAGAGAAGCCGGTGGAGGGGGTGGAGAACCTGCACGGCCTCGAGATCGGCCCGGACGAGGTGATGAAGAGGTGGAAGAAGAAGTTCGGCCCGGAGATCTACGAGGCGGCTTCGTCTTTGATAGACATGGAGTACGACGAGGTCATAGACTACGTGGCCTTGGCCCCTGGGATTCAAGAGGAGTTCATGCTGGACTACGTGTTGGAGCGGGTCAAGGACGGGTCTTACGACCTGATCGTGTGGGATACAGCTCCGGCGGGGGACACCCTGCGGCTACTGGAACTGCCCTACAAGTTCATCGCTCACCTGCGGACGGCACCCAAGATCTACATGAGAGCCAGGGATGCACTGAAGCTGAAGAGGATCCCCTTCCTGGAGTTGATCGAGAGCTGGAAGGCGCTGGCTGAGGAAGTGACCAGTTTCATGAGGGACCCCCAGAACACCGAGTTCATCCTGGTTACCATCCCCGAGGGACTGGGCGTCTATCAGGCCAGAAGGTTGATCACGGAGTTCGAGCGTTTTGGGCTGGATATCCACTACATGGTGGTCAACAACGTCATACAGAACGCGGACAGCGACTTCAACCGGGAGCGGATGGAGATGCAGCAGGGGTACGTCCAGATGCTGCGAGACGAGTACGGCGAGCGTAGGAAGATCCTGGAGGTGCCCCTGTTTGCCCGTGAGATCAAGGGCGTGGAGAGGCTCAGAGAGCTGGAGCGGGTGCTCTTCGCGGGCTAGCTTCAGGGGGGTGTCCAGCTCGACACCGCCCGGTCTGACTCTTGCGCCATAGTAGGCTACTGCTCTTCCACAGGCGCGAAGAAGAGCCGTGTGCGGGTGATCCCCTTCACGTGCGCGGCGAGGGCCAGTTGGTCGAGGACCTCGTCGGGGCGGCCTGTGCCTCTCTCACCTGCTCGTAACCTCATGCCCAGGGTGTACTGATGCTCGTCCCTAGATTCCAGCCACAGCTCCTCTATGAGAGGCCGTAGGTCGTACTCCTTGTTGCGGCGCTCCCGCGGCAGGCTTTCGCTGCTGAGGAGGCCGTCGAGCCGCGCCTCTATCTGCTGCACCGTCTCACAAGCTTCCACGGTGGCCAGGTAATCCGCTGCCTGCACCTGGGTCTGTAGCGCGGGCAGGGTCGGATACACCTCTTCCACCTCCGAGAGGCTGATGCCGGTGGGAAGCTGCCTCTCGACGGCGGAGGCGAAATCGCGGGGGGCCAACGGTCTCTCCAGGGTGACGTCCAGCAGCTCCTCTTGCCCGGTGATGCCCACCGCTAGGGGGAAGGCGATGGAGATCTTGGGCCGGGGGTTGTAGCCTTGGGAGTAGACCAGCGGCACGTTGGCTCGACGCAGCGCCCGCTCCCAGAGACGCATCAGGTCGAGGTGGGAGATGTACTTGACCTCCTCACCCTTGGCGAAAGTGACTCTGAGGCGTTGCGTCGAATCTGTCGACGGTCTCAACGAGCGACTCTCCTCCGGGCGTTTCTCACCGGGTGTGGGTCTTCTCCTCACTCAGGCAACCCCACCGCCCGTTGCGCATCGATTGAGTTTCTCTGGGGAAGGACTCCAGAATGCCGCAGGTCCGGCACGGCCCTTCGCGACAGTCGAGAGTCGTCTCTTCATTCAGGCTGCGCCGGTACTCGCTGATCAGGTACTCCTTGCTGACCCCCGAGCTGAAAAGATCCCAGGGCAGGGTCTCTTCGAGGGACCGCTCCCGGTGGGCGTAGAAAGCCGGATCCAGCCCCTGGGCGGCGAAGCCCTCCCACCAGGACCGGACGTTCAGGGCCTCGCTCCAGGCATCGAACCTGGCCCCGCGTCGCCAGGCCTCCAGGATCACCCCGCCCAGGCGGCGGTCTCCGCGAGAGAGGGCCGCCTCCAGCAAACTCGTCTCCGGGTCGTTCCAGCTCAGTTTCAGGCCTCGACCCCGGATCAGTCGCCTGAGGAGATGGTGCTTCTCCTCCAGCAGAGCTCGTCCTTCGAGAGGCTGCCATTGGAAGGGGGTGTGAGTCTTGGGGATGAACGTTGCCACGCTCACGTTGACCTGAGTCTTCTTCCCTCGGGCCTGGCGGCCGATGCGGAGCACCTCCTTCACCATCTGGGCGATGGCCTCTACGTCCTCCATGGTCTCGGTGGGCAGGCCGATCATGAAGTAGAGCTTGATGCGCTGCCAGCCGCTGGCGAAGGCCGTCTCTGCGGTACTCAGGATATCGTCGTGAGTGATCACTTTGTTGATCACGCGCCTCAGCCGCTCGCTGCCCGCTTCGGGGGCGAAGGTGAGGCCGGTCTTCCGCTGGCCCTGGAACATCTCGGCCAGCCTGAGTGAGAAGGAGTCCATGCGCAGGCTGGGCAAGGAGATGGAGGTGTGGCTGGGGCCGTGGCGCTCCAGAAGCTTCTCCACCAATTCCTCGATGCCCGAGTAGTTGCAGGAGCTGAGGGAGACCAGGGCCAGTTCCTCGTAGCCTGTGGAGGCCAGGAGTTCGTCGGCGGTGGCGAGGATCTCCTCCAGCGGCCGTTCGCGCAGGGGACGGTAGATCATGCCCGCCTGGCAGAAGCGGCAGCCCTGGGTGCAACCCCGCAGGATCTCGATGGAAGCCCGGTCGTGGACGGCCTCCACGAAGGGGACTATCACCCTCGTCGGTGCGGGGGGCAAGGCATCGACGATACGCTTGACAACCACCGGCTTGGCGTCGGGATGGGTGGGCGTGACCTCTTGCACGGTGCCGTCGTCGTGATACTTGACCTCGTAGAGGCTGGGGACGTAGAGACCCTCAATACGAGCGGCCCTGCGCAGGTACTCCTCCCTGTTTCGCCCGCACTCCCGATACAGGTCCAGCAGCTCCAGGGTGACCTCTTCTCCCTCGCCGACGACGAAGAGGTCGAAGAAGTCGGCCAGAGGTTCCGGGTTGTAGGTGCCGGTGCCGCCGCCGATGATGAGAGGATGGCTGTCGTCCCGCTCCTCGACCAGAAGGGGAATACCTCCCAGGTCGAGCATGGTCAGGACGTTGGTGTAGTTGAGCTCGTAGGGGAGGGTGAAGCCCACCACGTCGAACTCGTGGAGTGGGTGCCGCGTCTCCAGGCTGTACAGCGGAAGTCCCGCCCCACGCAAAGCGGCTTCCAGGTCCATCCACGGCGTGTAGACCCTCTCGGCCAGGACGTCCTCCCGCCGGTTGAGGAGGTCGTAGAGGATGATCAAGGCCAGGTTGGACATGCCCACTTCGTAAACGTCGGGATAGGCCAGGGCGACCTTGATGGTTGTCTGGTCCCAGTCCTTGACGCAGCTATTCCATTCCCCCCCGGTGTAGCGGGCGGGCTTGATCACGCGGGGGAGGAGTTCACCGAGAGCGGCTTCGATAGTCGTGTCCATGCCTATGTGGATTGTATTCGTGCAGCGGTGGTTCTGCCAACTGAACACGGGACCCCGCAGCAGTCAGAGCCACGTTGTGCCTGGCGTAACCGTTGTGGTAGAATGGGGCCAAGTGGCAACGGCGCGTGTCAGCGGCGGATGCACAGCGGTGGAAGCAGCCAGACTCGGCACCGCACGATGACGGAGTGACTGGGCGTGCGGCCCAAAGGCGGCCGAGAGTGGCACACGCGAAGAGCACACGACAGGTATGTCATTGGGGGAGGGGGAGAGCGGTATGAGGATTTCGAGCCTCGCCATCGGCAACTACAGAAACTTGTCTGGAGCCAGTATGACTCTCAACAACGAGATCACTTTCCTAGTGGGGGAGAACGACTTGGGGAAGTCAAACTTCTTGGACTTGCTCGAGACCATGTTTGCGCGCAGGCGGTTCCGCGAGGATGACTTCGCTCAGCCGGCCCAGCCCATAGAGATCGAGTTTTGCCTAACACTGAGCGACGCCGAGCGGGGTGCGTTTGAGGACCTGTTCGATCCCCACGATAGTCACAGGATCAACCTGGTCGCGAAGCAGGAGTCTCCAGAGGAGGACCTAAGGTACTTCCACGAGGAAAGCGGAGAGGAGATACACTACGGAAAGCTCCGCTGTGTGAATCTAGTCAAGTACGACTCGCTTCGTACACCGAGGGAAGAACTCAGCTTCCACCGGGGACGCGGTGTGGGGAGGTTCTTGGCATTCGTCGTGGAGAAGTTCATCACCGAGAACCCCGAGAGTGACGGACCAGACTTCGTGAATGCGGATATCGCCAACCGTGTTGTGGATTACGTCAACGAGCGTCTCGGCAAGATAGAGTTGGTCCAAGAGTTGGGCATAACGGCTCGCGTTCAGGACGACCTCGCAGACTTGGTGTACAGGGTTCTCGCGGTCAAGGACGCGAGTGGGTT
>Ga0315539_1001466_pt1 | contig 17403 bp, 10 predicted proteins | sample SalMarSW160150MG_FD_203097 | JGI IMG/M metagenome (GOLD analysis project Ga0315539, IMG submission 203097) | Salt marsh sediment microbial communities from the Plum Island Ecosystem LTER, Massachusetts, United States - Salt Marsh Sediment SW1601-150 ... | reverse complement strand
GCTAAGTGGAAAAAACAAACCCAATTCAAACCCAATCAAAGCCTGTCCTGAGCGCAGTCGAATGGGCCAATCTCCGAAAAGCCCAAATGAATGTAAAGTCACTTATAACAAAGGATTACAGAAAAAAAGATGATTTCGCAGTCCGAAAAAACAAACCCAAAACAAACCCAATTTCTTCAAAGGCCAAAATGAACGTAAGTTCTGTTTTAACAAAGTATTATGAAAATGTACCACTTCGCAGACGCGGGGAAAACAAACCCAAACAAACCCAATCTCAAAATCCCATCTACCCCCAAAGGGCTAAGATAAAGCACGCGGTTGCGACTGCCGAAGCCGCCAAGCTACTGCCCTGGCTCGATTACGTGGTTTGTTTGAGGGTGAGCGGTTCACTTACGACCAAAAAGCACAAGCCTTTCTGTCCGAAGCGGAAAAACTCTTGGCCGGTGAAAAACAGTAGAAATCCTGGATGCTGCTGGAACGAGCCGCTAAATCTGTTCCCTTCGTTCTTGCCGCATCAATGGAACGGACGTTCTCCGCAGTCTCAAAGTTTACCGGCCCGGGCCAATACAGTAGAGATTATTCTCCGACCGAATGAAAATGTGCTTACGAGAAATAGCGGGACTGGCGCAGCACTTCTCGTTGAGTTCATTCTCGGCAAGGACCTTAAATTCGCCCCCAGCCTGGACAACCGTGGTCTTGCCTTTCTCGGAGAGGAAATATATCCTGCCATCCGCCCAGACAGGCGAGGCCGAGTATCTGCCCTCCAAACGCTCTCTCCAGAGAACTTCGCCGGTTTCCGCCCTGAGGCACTTGGCGACACCGGTCTCGGTGATAAGGAAAATGAAAGGCCTTACATAAAGCATTGAAGGTATCTTGGAAACGTCATCCGTGGATTCCCACGCGATATGTGTCTTCGTGACATCGCCTTTGCCGCCGGTGCGGACGGCGCGTATTGTTGAATCGCCGAATCCGGAGGTAGTGAAAATCAGGCCGTCGCCAATAACGACGGAAGGCACGACACCTTCACCCGGGCTTGAGACCGTCCAAATTCTCTCGCCGGTCTTGAGATTAAAACACTGCACGACATCACCCGCCGAGCTGACGAGCTGGTCCCGGCCATTTTCAGTCAGGACCTGTGGTGTGATATGTGCGATACGGGAAGACCCCCGCCGGCCCCTCCACTGCACTTTGCCTGTATTCTTGTCCAGGGCAAGTATAACGGCCTGGTCCCATGGTTTTTGCCATCCGAGTTTCTTGTCCGGACCGCTGCTGCTGCCATCAAAGGGAACGATTAGCAAATCTTTGTACAGTATCGGCGAAACTCCCAGCCCGTGTTCACTGTAATATTCAAACTCACGGTGACTCCAGATGACACTACCTTCCATCGAAACTGCCGCAAGAGTTCCATCAAAGGCCAGAACATATACTCTCTGGCCGTCGGTTACCGGTGTTGATGAGGCATATGAGTTGAAATTCTGCTTGTGTCCCGGCTTTTGCCGGAGCACTTGTTTGTTCCAAAGGACGGTTCCGGTCAGCCGATCGAGGCACAACAAACGAAATGATGCGCCTCCGTCCGTTGCGGTCGTCACAAACACGCGGTCATCGAATACGATAGGCGATGACCAGCCCTCGCCCGGAATCGGTCTCTTCCAGACAATGTTGGAGGTTTGGCTCCATTCGATCGGGACATCCTTCTCATTTGATATACCTTGCCGGGTCGGTCCTCGAAAACAGGGCCAGTTCTCGGCCAGAGTTGTGTTAAACGCCATAATCGCCAAGGTGACCGAGCACCATATGCAAAAAAACTCGTTTCGATAGTTAGTTCTCATGAGCTATTAATCCTTCTGAGTAAATTGGGCCGGCAGAACGCTGCACTCTAATAGTTTTCATTCGTTTCTATGCCGAACTACTAATTCAATACTTCCTGAAGTAGCACCTTAACGACAATTCTAATCCTCTTCTGGTCACCATACTACCAAATCTTCTTGCTTTATGCAATTGCCCAGAACTTATGAGAAACGACCGGCTCTTTAACTACAACGATATTCGGTACGAATTCTTCTTGAAGTGAGACGGCTAATTTGGTATAAAATAGTCTGTGGAGCCGACTCCGCCGAAGCGGCTTCGGCGCCTCGCGAAGGCGGACTCTGTGGATTTTGGCTTTCTCTTCTACAGAATCCTTGTTGTTTTCCGACAATGGATACACTGCCGAAGGAAGGAGGATTATTATGTATAAGAAATTGATTTATTTAGTTTCTTTTGCTTTAGCGCTTGGTGCTGCTCTGACGAGCACAGTAAATGCTCAGGACCCCAGTCTTGTCGGCTGGTGGAAGCTTGATAATGAGGGTACCGGTAATGTGCTTGATTATTCCGGCTATGGCCGGGACGGCACACTCATCGGTAGTCCGCAGTTTGTGTCCGGGGTTTACGGGCAAGCTTTGGAGTTTCACGGTGACCCTGATTACGTGAGCATAGATGGTTACAAGGGTCTTCTGGGCGGACACGCTTTTAGCATAACTGTGTGGATTAAAACCACCGGTAACGGTGAGATTGTGGGCTGGGGCAATAACGTCGGCACCGAAAAAATGGAATTCCGGGTCAGCGAGTACAGACTACGCGTAGAGCATGGTTCGGGTAACAGGCAAGGTGATACCTTTGTGAGCGACGATGAATGGCACCATGTTGCGCTGACGGTAGAAGAGAACGCCACGATTTCATATCCACAGGTGAAACTTTACGTCGACGGTGAAGATGACACCAGGTCCGGCACAAGCTCAAATGCCTTCAATATCGTCTCTAACTATGATGTCAAAATAGCTCGCCAGTACTCTGGTTCCAACAGATGGTTCATCGGGCTGATTGACGATGTCCGTATCTACGACCGGGTACTGTCAGCGGACGAGATTAAGAATCTGGCGGTACTTCCGGTAGCCAGTAAACCATCGCCTGCTGATGGTACTATACATCCGGAGACATGGGTGAGCCTTAGCTGGTCGCCGGGCGGCAATGCGGTCTCACACGATGTGTACTTCGGCGACAATTTAAACAATGTTGCTGCCGGCACAGAAACTTTCCAAGGTAACCAGACAAAGACTAATTTTGTTGCTGGCTTACCCGGATTTCCTTATCCCGATGGCCTCCCAATAGGCACGACTTACTACTGGCGGGTCGATGAGATTGAGGCCGACGGTACTACGATACACAAAGGAGATATCTGGAGCTTTACAGTTCCCCCCATAACTGCCTCTAACCCCGAACCAGCTGATGAGGCCAGATTTGTGGACCCCAATGTAATCCTTGGCTGGACGGTGGGTTTCGGAGGTAAATTCCACCATGTATATTTCGGCGATAATTTTGACGATGTAAACGCCGACACAGGGAAAGGCCCCATAGTGGGCACGACCTATACCCCCGGCACCCTTGAGGATGATAAGGTTTACTATTGGCGGGTTGATGGATTCGATGGCATAACTACACATAAAGGTGATGTCTGGAGCTTCAGAACAACACCCTTTATCTTTGTTTATGACCCTGACCTCGTCGCGTGGTGGAAGCTTGATGAAGGTTCCGGTATTGTCATTGACTATTCCGGCTTTGGTCACCATGGCACCCTCGGCGGCGATCCGCAGCTGGTAGCCGGGTATGACGGCGATGCGCTGGAGTTTGACGGCTCCGGTGACTATGTCAGGATTGACGGCTACAAGGGCATTATGGGTACACAAGCTTTCAGCATAACTGCGTGGATTAAGACCGCCGGCAATGGTCAGATTGTCGGCTGGGGCAGCACCGGTGCTGGTCAAAGAGTGGAATTTCGGGTCAACGGCAGCAGGCTGCGCTGTGAGACTAATGGCGGCGATGTCCAGGGTGACACCAATCTAATCGACGATGAATGGCACCACGTTGCAGTCACGGTAAAAGAGAACGCTACGATCTCAAGTGGAGATGTAGTGTTTTACCTGGATGGCCAGGATGATACGAGAGCCAGTACGGACACCGATGCGTTCAATATCACTTCCAACTTTGATGTTAAAATAGGCCAGATGTACGACCTGAGCAGCTCGAGATGGTTCGTTGGGCTGATTGATGATGTCCGTATCTACAATAAGGAGCTGACACCGGAAGAGATTGGCAAGGCTATGATGGGTGACCCCAGACTTGCCTGGGGCCCGAGCCCGGCTGATGGGACAATACCGAATATTGATGTAGCCAAGTCCCTTAGCTGGACGCCGGGGGATAATATAGCTCAGCACGATGTTTACCTTGGGGCCGATGAACAGGCCGTGACTTACGCCAACGCGTCCGATACGACCGGCATATACCGGTTTCGCCAGGATGCCAACAGCTATACTCCCCCTGAAGCTCTCGAATATGACCAGACATATTACTGGCGAATCGATGAGGTTGAAACTGACGATACGAAGGTATATAAAGGCCGCGTCTGGAGCTTTACGGTAGCCAACTATATTGTCGTGGACGATTTTGAGGATTACGACACTGGTGAGAACCAGATATGGTACACGTGGAAAGACGGGCTTGGCTATGGCACACCGGAAACTTCGCCCTACTATGCCGGTAACGGCACCGGCTCAAGCATAGGTGACGAAAACACGAGTTCTTACACTGAGGAAACTATCGTTAATGGAGGGGGCCAAGCAATACCGTACTCGTACGACAACAATAAGCAGGGCTACCTCAATTATTCAGAAGCACAGATGACGTTAACTTCCCGACGTGATTGGACAGCACAAGGCGTTAAAGCACTGTCGCTGTGGTTCATAGGTTATCCGGAATCTGTCAGCAGCTTTGTAGAAGGGCCGGCCGGCACCTACACGATGACCGCCAGGGGCACAGATATTACAGGCCCATCCGACGAGTTCCACTTCGCCTACAAGCAGCTCTCCGGCCCGGGTACGATTATAGCGAAGGTCGAGAGTGTTCGGAACACGAACGACTGGGCCAAGGCAGGCGTGATGATTCGCGATAGGCTTGAGGCGAGTTCCGCACACGCGATGATGGTTGTAACACCCGCTCAGGGAGTTTCCTTCCAGCGTCGCGCCCTGACGTTCGATACCAGCTTTGCTACGACAGAAGCCGGGCTCACAGCTCCACAGTGGGTGAAAATAGAGCGTGATATGGGCGGCAATGTTAGGGCCTCTTATTCCAGTGACGGCAGTTCGTGGACACAGCTCGGCGGTGAGCTTATCACCATGAGCACACCTATGTATATAGGCCTGGCACTAACGTCCCATGACACTAACAGGACGTGTGAGGCTACATTCTCCAACATCCAGATCACCGGCACGGTTGGCCCGCAGTGGTTGCACCAGGATATCGGCATAACCAGCAACGACCCTGAGCCGATGTATGTAGCTCTGACCAATAGCAACGGCACAACCGGCGTGGTGTACCACGATGACCCCAATGCAGCGAGAGTAGATACCTGGACGGAATGGAATATTGAGCTGCAAGCATTCGCAGGGCAAGGGGTAAACCTCGCCAATGTCAATACGATTTCTATTGGTTTTGGCGATAAGAACAATCCGCGTGCCGGTGGTTCAGGCAAGATGTACTTTGACGACATTCGGCTGTATCGACCCAGATGTGTTGCTTCTTCACTTAAGCCTATGGCCAGTTTCAATAACGACTGTTTTGTAAACTCTTTAGACCTTGAGATGTTGGCGGGCGACTGGCTCAAAAGCGATGCCATTATTGCGACAACAGCCCCCGATGCTACTGGCCTGATGGCACACTACAAGCTTGACGGCAACGCCAACGACAGCTCCGGCAATAACTACCACGGCACTGAAAAGGGCGGCGCAAGCTATGTGGCCGGCAAGTTTGACCAGGCAATTCACCTTGACGGTTTCGACGACTATGTAGCCATTCAAGAAATAAACTACGCCAGTTCCGGCCATGCGGAGGTCAGCGTCAGCGCCTGGATTCGCACCGGCAATGAGGGCAGCCAGATAATTGCCTCTTTTGACCGCAATGAGTATTGGCGGTTGGAGATTAACGGCGATGGTGCCGGTCCCGGTCAGGTAGGCTGGGATGTGATGACCGATTCAGGCCAGGTGGATTATGGCAGCAGCAGGCGCGTTGATGATGGGCAGTGGCACAATGTGGCGGGAGTGTTCGACAACGGCACGCTGACTATCTACATCGATGGTGGTCCGGAGACATTTGCTTTTGGCGGTCCCACTTTCGGAACCGGAACAACACGCTACGGCTTCCTGGGAATCGGCTCGGAGGCGACTGAGTTCAACGGCAGGCCAAATGCAACCGGTTACTTTGACGGCGAGCTGGACGATGTACACATCTACAGCCGTGCTCTGTCGCAGGCCGAGATTGCATACCTCGCTGATGCGACCCCTGGTGACGGCGAGTCGTATATTCCGGTAGCTTCGGCTGCTAATATATACGATGAAGAATCGCAGGGCTTCAAGACAGTTAACTTCAAGGACTTTGCTGTCCTGGCAGACCAGTGGCTCAATGAGCAACTCTGGCCTGCTCCATAACAGCGTTGGATAGGTTAAACAGGTGAGATAATTTCATATCTAATCTGTTAAAATTGTCAAGTGATTTAGTATTAGTTCGGGGCCTATACCCATTGACCAGGTATAGGCCCCATTTTTTTCATAAGTATTAAGATTGACCCACCACGCGCTTACCCTTTTTTCGGCGGCTGGATTGGCGGTTTTCAATGAGTTGTGAGCATAGGGCAGACTTGTTTATGCAGAGTTTTGGCTAACGTATATTTACGGCATATAGCGAACCTGTTATTGACTTTATCAAAGATTTAATGCAAAATAGAGTAAAGAATTTTAAAGATTGTATATTTCGAGAAAAGGGCTGCTTATGAAAAGCGTAGGCATTTTTATCTCTATGATACTAACTCTGACCGTAGTGAATGGTACTGAGCGCAGACCTCTCACTCCAAAGAGACAAAACATGAGAAAAGTACCATCACAACGAGAGGAGCTGAATCTTAAAAATGTTTCATTTAAGATAGTGTACGAGACGTACCGGGAAAGCGAGGCCCGACCAAACTGGGAATTATACATGATGAATGCCGATGGCTCCAATCAGATTAATCTAACTAACACCCCTGATTTGGATGAGATGTATCCCCATGTTTCTCCTGATGGTACAAAGATCTGTTTCGTTACTGATGAAGGGGAAGGTAGAAGAAAGGTTCGAAGTGTCTATTATATGAAGATAGATGGCACCGAGCGTGTCAAAGTCGCCGAAAACGCCCGGCAGCCTTGCTGGAGGTTTGACAGCAAAAAAATCGCTTATTTAAAGGGAGAGTATGAGCGCTATAGCGACAGGCCGTACGCAACCTCTGATCTGATAATCTATGACCTTCAAACCGGCCAATACACTCCTCACCCTAATAAAAGTTTACATCACATTTACGCTATTTGTTGGTCACCTGACGGCAATTGGTTTGTTGCCGCAGTACAGGGAGGTATGGAGTACAGCGATGCTATCCTGGCTTTTGAAGCCAATGGTACAAATCTATTTGACCTGGGATGGTGGGGAGTCAAGGGCTGCCGACCCGACTTTAATCTTAATGGCACAAAAATGGTGTGGGGAGAGACCGACTGGAATCTATGCCTGGGCGATATCGACCTGACGGGCCGTACACCCCGGGTAACTAATATCCAGGATGTTGTCCAATGCCTGCGTAAGTCTAAAGTTTATCATGTTGACATCTCACCAGATGGACAGTACATCGCTTTTAGTTATGGCCCTTTCGGGGGAGCACAACAGGTTGGTGGTAAGGCGAGAGGCTGGGATATCTGTGTGGGTGATATGTCCGGCAAGTGGGTAAAAATCACAACTGACGGAAACCACAATAAGGAACCCGATTGGGTGCCTATTCCATCGACAGGCCAGTGAGCAAAGGAGATATTATGACAATGAAGCAGTATGTAGTTTTTATTCTTGCGCTGAGTTTGCTTATAGTGAATGAAGCTGTTTGCAGCACAGGGACGCAAGATGCACCAAAGCCACAGCAAATACCTTCACCAAAATCTGAGCTTAACCTCAAAGAAATCCCCTTTAAGATAGTTTACGAGACCTACCGTAAGACCAACGGTAAGGAAAACTGGGAGCTGTACTTAATAAATGCGGATGGCTCCAATCCTGTTAATCTCACCAACACCCCTGATGTGGATGAGATGTATCCCCACTCCTCTGGTGATGGTTCGAAAATTTGTTTTGTTGCTGATGAGCTGGTAAGAAAGAAAAAGGTTCGAAATGTCTATTACATGAACATTGACGGGACAGGACGCCTCAAGGTTGCTGAAAATGCTCGACAGCCGTGTTGGGGTCCTGATGGCAAAACTATCGCTTATTTAAAGGGAGAAGTCGCCCGTTACACCATTAAAGACTATGCCACCAGGGGGATTTTCTTTTACGATATAGATACGCGCAAACACAGAGAGCATCGAAATAAAAGTCTGTATCATCTTTATAATATTTGTTGGTCGCCGGACGGTAATTGGTTTCTTGCAACGGTGCACGGAGGGATGGGTTTTAAGCACGCCAACCTGGCTATCGAAGCAAACGGAACCGGAGTCTTTGATTTAACAAAATACAAAGTTACAGGTTGCAGGCCTGATTTCAGCTTCGATGGTAAGAAGATAACGTGGGGATTAACCGATTGGGATTTATGCACGGGTGATATTGACTTGTACGCCCCCGAACCCAGAGTAACGAATGTTAAACGTGTCATAAATTGTCGAAAAGAGTGCGAGGTTTATCATTCTGAATTTTCACCTGATGGTAAATACCTCGCTTTTAGCCATGGACCCGAGGCGAATGAGATGGTGGGCGGCAAAGCGCCGGGCTGGAATATCTGTGTGAGCGATTTGACAACAGGAAAATGGGTAGAAATCACCAGAGACGGGAACCACAACAAAGAGCCCGACTGGGTGCCGATTACAGCAACGAATCGTTGAGACCGGTGATTCGTTTTGCCTGCACTTACAAAGAAGCTAAAAAAAGAAGAAAGTTTATGACCATGCTGTCCAGAGAGTTGATGAGTAAAACCGTTTATCTGCTGCTTGTATTGGCAATTGTCCCCGGTTGCCGCCGTGCTAAGGACACCCCCAGTATGCCGGAAGTTATAAAAACAAAAACGGGAATCGAAATGGTGAAAATTCCTGGAGGCTGGTTTGAGATGGGAAGCAAACGGGGAGAAGCCGATGAGTCACCGGCCCACAAGGTGTGGGTTGATTCTTTTCTGATGGACAGATATGAGGTGACCCAGGAGCAATACGTCAAGTTAGTCGGTACCAATCCTTCTTCCTTCAGGGGACCCAAGAGACCTGTGGATACGATAACCTGGACTGATGCGGCTTTGTATTGTAATCTTCGTTCCCGCGCCGAAGGCCTTCAGCCCTGCTATGATGAAGAAAGTGAAACTTGGGAGTGCAGTTTCCAGGCAAATGGATACCGGCTCCCCACAGAGGCGGAATGGGAATATGCCTGCCGAGCGGGTACAAGCACAAAGTACAGTTTTGGCAACGATGTGCGAAAACTGAAAGCCTACGCCTGGTTCACTGGGAACTCGGTCAAGAAGACACATCCGGTGGGACAAAAAAAGCCTAACAGATGGGGCCTTTATGACATGTATGGCAATGTTGCTGAATGGTGTAATGATGTATATGATATAAATTACTATAAGAGAAGTCAGCCAAAGAATCCCCGAGGGCCAAAGGAGGGAGACATAAAGGTTTTGCGTGGTGGGGGATGGCAGGACCGCGCAGACAGTCTTCGGTCATCGTGGCGGGCGGGCGAGAATTTCAGTTTTGTAGATGCTTGTATTATGGATAGTTTGGGGTTTCGTTGTGTAAGAAATGCGCCTCAAAACTAATACTACAGCACAATTAGATTGTACTGTGGTGTTAAATATCAGGATTCTGCAAAATTGAGGTTAGGCATACTTTGGAAAGAAAAAAATCGTTTTTTAATTTTTTCTTTTCAAACAGTATGTTGTTGTGTAATAGACAGTTAGCTACTTATTCAAGAAAATCAAAGACCTGATTTTCTTAAATAATATATGCCTAACCTCAATTTTGCAGAAGTCTTGTTAAATATTTTTTAGGAGAATAAGGATATGAACATTTACTTGAAGCTCAGCTTGTTGTTTATATTGAGCATTGGTACGATCTGTTATGGTGAAGAAAAACAATCAATCAGGGCAAAGTGGGAAATGCCGCCGAACTGCACCCCATTGGCCCCGCCGAGAATTCAGGATTTGAAGGAGGAGTTACGCAGGACAGGATATCGACTTGTCATCGCCATCCATCCGAAGAATCCTGACGAATCAAAAGGAGAAACCCTGTCGCGAGATCTATACATTATCAATGCTGATGGGACTGGACTCAAGCAACTCACGAATACACCGCACAAGGACGAATACATGCCGCGCACCTCTCCAAACGGGAAGTTTTTCACCTACAACCAGGGCAAGTATCTTGTGGATGTAAAAACTCTGAAGACAAAGAATATCGGTGGAGATTATGTCTGGACACCGGATAGTCAAAGAACCGTTCAGTGTGACAACCAAGGTATTGTTTACACGGACATCCACACCGACAAGAAAAGCTCACCCATCCCTGTTAAGCAAAAGGTATGGCTTACCGATATGACATTTGACGGCAAATGGTTTATTTTTGAGATTCGCAACTATCTTGGCGAGAAGTACACGATAGATTTTATGTCGTCAAATGGAGGCGAAATACGAAAGATGCCAAATTATCCAAAACGTATGGGCGAGTGTCATCCTGCTTTTTCCCCGGACGGTAAGTGGATGTGCTGGAATGCCGGGGGAGGCATCGGTATTCGCAAGTTCGACCCAACCTTACCAGGTGGTACGGACGGCAAGATAATCAGTCCGCCCAACAATGCAAAGGTTATGGGCCAGGACCCTTGCGGCCGTTGGTCGCATTGTGGGCGATACATAGCGTATGTTAAGATACCTTCCAGTGGTAGCTGGAGAGTGCACAGTCCTCTCTGTATTCTCCGTATTGCTGATAGTAAAACCATCACCATCAGTCCGCCAGGATGGGTTGGGCATCACTGGGACTACGATTGGATTGCTCCCGCTGAGAGCTCTGATCCCTGAAGAGAAAGAGAGCAATGACAAATGAGAAAGAGACCTACGAAACTGACGGCAGGAATCTTGGCTTCATTCCTGATTTTCTTCGTCCTGTTTGGGATGTCATGTGAGAAGGTCGATAACTCCAAAGCTAAAGCCAGGGCGCCAACGGTTGTAAAGACGAAGAGCGGGATAGAAATGATTGCAATTCCTGGAGGCTGGTTTGATATGGGAAGCAAGAGCGGCTCACCGGACGAGTCGCCGGTGCACAGGGTATGGGTTAGCTCGTTTTGGATGGATAGATTCGAAGTGATCCAGGAGCAGTTCAAGAAGTATCAGCTCCCTGACCCCTCTCATTTCAAAAATCCGAAGAATCCCTTAGAGCAGATAAACTGGACCGATGCAGCTCTGTATTGCAACGATCGTTCACGAGCAGAGGGCCTTGAGCCTTGCTACGATGAAGAAACCTGGCAGTGCAACTTCCATGCAAACGGATACAGACTTCCGACAGAAGCCGAATGGGAGTATGCCTGTCGGGCGGGCACCGGCACAAAGTTCAGCTTTGGTAACGATGTGCAGAAGCTGAAAGCCTATGCCTGGTTTGCTGAGAACTCATCCGGAAAGACACATCCTGTTGGACAGAAGAAACCTAATCCCTGGGGGCTTTATGATATGTATGGAAATGTGTCAGAATGGTGCAATGATTTTTATTCTGAGAATTATTACAAAGATAGCAAGGAAAAAAATCCAAAGGGGCCGGCTAAAGCCCAGGAGAGAGTCTTGAGAGGCGGCGCATGGAACTCCAGCGCCGGTAGCTGCCGGTCATCATATCGCACGAGTGACCCTTCCATTGATGATACCTGTCTTGCGAGTGACGCTATAGGATTTCGCTGCGTAAGGAGTGCTCCGCCTGGCGACAACCCAAATGCACATCCCAACACATCCACCGGAGAAGATATGACAAAGGAGAATCCAAGCAAAAAAGTGTCAAAAACGGGATTTGTTTACGATGATATTTACCTTGAGCATAAAACAACGCAAGGCCATCCGGAGGCACCTCAGAGGCTTATCGCAATAGTAGATAGGTTGAAGGCAAAGGGGCTATACTCCCAATTATTCAAGCTCTCGCCAAAGCCAGTCTCTTCTGAATGGCTCACTACGGTTCACACACCCGAATATGTAGAACGAGCCAAAGAAAGTTGTGAAGGCGGCGCAGGATATCTTGATTCAATGGATGTTCCTATATCATCAAAATCCTATGAAGCAGCGCTGGCAGCCGTGGGAGGAGTGCTCTCGGCCATCGATGCCGTAATGGAAAAGAAAGTCACGAACGCCTTTTGTGCGATTCGTCCACCGGGCCATCATTCCCTAAAGGATAGCGCAATGGGATTCTGCATCTTTAACAATATTGCTATTGGCACCCGCTATGTTCAAAAGAAACACAGCCTATTGAGAATACTCATCGTGGATTGGGATGTGCACCATGGCAACGGAACCCAGGCGGCATTCTACAACGACCCTTCAGTGCTGTACTTCAGTGTTCACCAGTACCCCTTCTATCCAGGCACCGGAAGCGAAATAGAAAAGGGTAGCGGAAAAGGTTTGAATTATAATATTAACGTGCCCTTGCCGGCCGGTTCCGGAGATGCCGATTATGTGAGGGTCTTCAGAGAGAAACTTGAGCCCGCGGCCCTTGCCTTTTCCCCGGACTTCGTGCTCATATCTGCGGGATTTGATGCCCATAAGGACGACCTGCTCGGTAGAATGAAGGTCACCGCTCAGGGATTTGCAGAGATGACGCAGATCGTCAAAGAAATAGCAGAGAAGTGCTGTGAAGGTCGTCTCGTTTCTATTCTCGAAGGAGGGTATCATCCGGACGGTCTGGCCGATTCGGTAGAAGCACACATTCAGGTCTTGATGAGATAAAGGGGCGCAGGGAATGTTATTTCATACTTGGCCGTTTGCATTATTTTTCATTATTGTTTATCCCACCTACCTGGTCCTCAAGAACACCAAGCTTAGACTTCCCTGGCTTTTGGCTGCTTCATATTTCTTCTATGCCTGCTTTAACCCGCTATATCTGATTCTAATTTCGTATTCGACACTGCTGGACTACACCGTAGTTATGAAAATGGCCAAAAGCGCACGGCGAAAGATGTGGCTTTCCATAAGCATTGTAAATAATCTCGGGCTGCTTAGCTTTTTCAAATACGGTGGATTCGTCACCGACAACTTAAACCTTTTATTGTCTTCATTGGGTATTTCTTATGCACTCCCTGCTCCCGGTATACTTTTGCCCGTGGGTATATCGTTCTATATCTTCCAGTCGATGAGCTACACCATAGATTACTATCGTGGTAATATTGAAAAAGAAACAAGCCTCATAAGGTATGCTACCTTTGTCTCACTCTTCCCTCGATTGGTTGCCGGGCCAATCGAAAGAGCCAAAAACTTACTCCCCCAGCTGCAGAAACCACCCAGGGTCTCCATACAGGATATAACGGACGGTCTTTCCCTCTTTATTGTCGGGTTTTTCAAGAAAGTCGCCTTGGCAGACTATATGGCTCTTTACGTTGACAAGGTGTATGACGCTCCTGAGCAGTTTCAGGCGCCTGCGCTGGTCCTGGCTACTTTTTTGTTTTCCTGGCAGATATATTTCGACTTCAGCGGCTATACGGATATGGCACGAGGCGTGGCGCGAATGATGGGCTTCCGCTTAATGCTTAACTTTAATAATCCATACTTGGCAACGGGCCTGGGTGACTTCTGGTCCAGATGGCATATCAGCCTTTCCTCCTGGTTCAAAGACTACGTCTATATTCCCCTGGGAGGCAACCGCAAGGGCAAGTTTAACACGTATAAAAATATGTTTTTGACTATGGTGATTTCAGGATTATGGCATGGTGCGGCCTGGACATTTGTCATCTGGGGCGCGTTGCATGCGCTCGGGCGTTTTTGTACCAGGGAGTTGGAAAGAACCTCCTTCTACAAAGAAAGGGTGCCGAAAGTAGTGAAACAACTGCTCGTGTTTGTCTTTGTCAGCTTTGCATGGATTTTCTTCCGAGCTGCAACAATAAGTGACGCATGGGTGATTGTAACAAGAATATTCAGCTCAGGACTTGCAAATCCTTATTGTCCGTTGCCGGCTTTGGCCTTGACCGTTGCTGTGTGGCTCTATCAGTTTGCTTATGAATCCAGACTTAGGAGTGTTCTTGAGCTAAGATACGTCCGCATAGGAATTGTTCTTTTGATGATTATCTACCTAACTGTTTTTACACCTGCAAGTGAGAAAGGATTTATCTACCTGCAGTTCTGAAATTAGTTAGATTTTAAGAGGCTTAAATAACTGAGGCAAAATGCGATGCCTGAAAGTAACATCTTAGAAAACCGAAAAGATTTTTGTCCGCCTAATAAAACTGAAGTTGTATTCAGTTCCAACAGCGTGCGTTTATCCGGCTACGAATGGATTTTCGTTGGAATTGTTGCCCTGGCATTGTTTTGTTTCGGGCCGGGACTCTGGGAGCGGATGGAAAAATTTAAACCTCAATCCAACTATCGCCTGCCCTTTGAGTTAAGCAATGATTACTGGTTGTACAGCCGCTATAGTCGGCTTGCTTGTTCCCGGAACGAAATTCTTGTGATTGGGGATTCGGTCATTTGGGGGCATTTCGTGTCCAAAAATGACACGTTGTCCGAGTATCTCAACGAAATTGCGGGCCGCGAGAAGTTCGCTAATTTGGGTGTGGATGGCATTCATCCCGCGGCGTTGGCGGGTTTGCTGAAATACTACGGCCGCGATATATCGAATAAAAAGGTTATCCTGCATTTTAATCCGTTATGGATGAGCTCCAGGAAACACGATTTACAAACAGAAAAAGAGTTCCGCTTCAATCATCCCAAACTGGTACCGCAGTTTATTCCAAACATTCCCTGCTATAAGGACCCATATTCTAAGAGGTTTTCCGCTGTAGTAGAACGCTATGTGCCTTTTTTAAGCTGGACATCTCATTTGAAGATTGCCTATTTCAAGAACATGGACCTGCCCACATGGACAATGGAGCACCCCTACGAGAATCCCGCCCGCACCGTCACTCTCGAGCTTCCCGCCTCTGCCAACAATAGTCAGAACGAACATATTTCCTGGACGGAGAAGGGGACATCCAAAACAGATTTTCAGTGGGTTGAGCTCGAGACCTCACTGCAATGGAACTTTTTCCAGCGGTCGGTTAAGCTGCTGAAGGAAAGAGGCAACAGCGTATTCGTCCTCGTTGGCCCATTTAACGAGCACATGCTCAAGGGCCGGAGCATCGAGATTTATCGAAAGATGAAAAGTAAGATTGAAGACTGGCTGCAACAAAATAATATCGCCTACTATATGCCTGCGACTTTGCCCAGCGAGTGGTATGTTGACGCCAGTCACCCGATGAGCGAAGGATATGCCATGCTTGCGAAACAGCTCTTTGAAAATGAGTCTTTCAGATCCAGCATCCTCGCTCCGTCGCCGAAGCCTTAAAGCGTAGGCGACTATTCCAGCGGCGATTTTGCCTCATCTGATGCAGTTACGCACGCTTTCCCCTGCTGGGAAGGGTCTTCGACTTACAGGCGCGCTAATATGAACTTTTCCCGCTGAAGCATTGCTTATCTGTGTTACTTTTTATTATCTGTCTCTACAGACCGGGCCACTCGGAAACCTATAAAATCCATTTCAGGCAGCCACCAAATGCTCTTGGGTATCTGTGGGTCGCCAGAGCGCCACCAATCTTCCTCAAAGCTTCTGGCTGCACCGCGCAGCGCTTCTACAGAGCTGCTATAGTCACCGCCGCGAGCTACGTGCACTTTGCCGGTCTTTGGTCCTTTCGGATTGACTGCCGGGTTTTTCTTGGCAGCTTCCTTGTAAGCGGTGGGACTGTAAAAATCGAAAACCCACTCGCGAACATTGCCTGACATATCATAGAGACCCCAGGCATTGGGCTTTTTCTTGCCTACGGGATTAGTCTCACTATCGGCATTTGCTTCATACCAGGCAAAATCTTTGAGCCCGCTTGGGTCATTCCCGACGCCGAAGATATTCGTGGTGCTGACCCGGCAGGCGTACTCCCATTCGGCCTCTGTTGGTAAGCGATAATCCTTGCCGGTTTTCATTGAAAGCCACCTGCAGAAGGTCATGGCGTTGTGCCAGGTCATCCCCATGGCCGGGTGTGTTTCCTCGTATCCCATCGTCATGTCACCATAGACAGGTGTAGGGCCTGTAATCGCATCAACTTCATCCTTGCCCTGCTGCTCTGTGTCCTTTTTTGCCTCCTGTACCTCAATGAAGTCCCTCTTAGCACTGACCGTTTCTTGATAGTAGGCCAGAAAAAGCTCAATGGTGGTCTCTTTCGTACAAAGGTAAAATTGTTCGAGGCGCACCTCGTGCTGTGGTCCTTCATGGTCCTCACGACCAGCCTCATCCACCGGGCTGCCCATTGTGAAACTGCCTTTGGGAATGAGGACCATATCAAAAGAGACTTTCTCGCCGTCTTTGGTCATAATGGTCTCGGTATATTTCTTCAGGGGTCTATCTTGCCAGGCCGCGGTATCTGAAGCCATCGTGACCGCGAGCAGGCTCGTTAGGGCAATAACATAAGTCAGTGTACGACTCATACTCATCTTCTGTCTCCTCAAAACGTTTCCTTAAAAAAAGCAAACAGCCATTTCGGCAAAAATATCTTTGACGGTTATATCTACTTCGTTAGGCCTATCTTTGTTTCAGTTTTTTTTTGTTTGCGGTGAGTGTCTTTCGCCTCAAATCATTTTCGTAAAACCCGGCTTGGGTACAGGATAGCTGCCATGGGCACCGGCCTTAACCGGCGGCTCCATGTCATCGCGGCAATCCTCCGGCTTAGGCGGATAATAAAAATCGGACTTGTTGATTTGCTCCCAGGTAACCTCTTTACCGGTGTAACACGAGATTTGTCCCATCACGCCGACCATCGTGCTGCGGGCCATGTAGTCGCCGTTGTTGACGGGCTTGCCGGCGCGAATCGCCGCAAAGAGCACATCGTGCTCTATCTGATAAGGATTACATCTTCCCTTCCAGCGCCAGTTTGTCTCACCCCAGATTCGGCACTGCTTAATGTCCGCCTTGCCTTTGCTGCCAAACACAATGCTGGAATCTTCGTTGTAACACCCGTTCGTCGTACGGCAGAAGGCGTAGATGCGCACCCCATTGTCGCATTCGTAAATCACCGAATGATGGTCGAATACATCACCATAGATAGGCTCGGTCATAGAAGAGCGTCCGCCCAAGCCGT
>Ga0315539_1001463_pt1 | contig 17427 bp, 17 predicted proteins | sample SalMarSW160150MG_FD_203097 | JGI IMG/M metagenome (GOLD analysis project Ga0315539, IMG submission 203097) | Salt marsh sediment microbial communities from the Plum Island Ecosystem LTER, Massachusetts, United States - Salt Marsh Sediment SW1601-150 ... | reverse complement strand
CGGGAAGGGTGTCAAATCTTGAATAGTGAATTAAAACTATTTTGACTATAATATCAGCATGTTATTGTCTCAACAAAACCTTGATTTGTGGTTATATACAGCATGATGATGATAAGATTTCTCAGTCCCATAGATGAATCTGGCTGTTCACTGAAATGGCAAATTAAGCGGTTATATTGGTCAGGCGCAAGGAACTGCGGGGTTTGTTGGTTATAATCCTATATGATTTGATGTTGCAATTCCCTTGAACTTCATAGAGTATGGTGCTATAGCTAATTTATGGAATTTACGAAACATTTTAACCAGATGCTCGAAGAAAGGACTATTTATCGAGAATGGGTTGAGAAGGCCTTACAATCCCCAGATAATATTGAGGATCATGAAGATGGTACCCGGCATTTTATCAAGCAGTTTCCTGAATACGAAAACCGTTGGCTTCGAGTTGTGATTAATGTGAGGACAAAACCTAATCGAGCTATACCTGCCTTCTTTGACAGGCGTTTAAGGAAAACCAAGGTATGAGAATTAGAGTTGACAAAGAAAATGACAGCCTTTATTTCCGTCTTGATGAAAGCCGGATAGTCGAATCGGAAGAGGTCCAGCCCGGCGTTATACTTGACTTCGATGAAAACGATCAAGTTGTTGGTGTTGAATTTTTGCGTATTTCATCGAGGGCTTCCCAAAAAGAGCTATCCTCTATCCAGTTCCAGACAGCGTAAAAACCTTTTTTTATCTGGCGGAAACGGCTTATAATCGGGTAGCTGAGGGTTTTTCTCCCTCAGCCCCCACAACAACCCAGCATGCGGATCTCCTTCGGCAGGCTCAGGACAAGCTCACTTAGGCGTTTCACAAAGCTTATCGGGCTGTGGCCGGATAGTGAATCCGCCTGAGGCGGATAAATGTCCACCCACAGTTCTTTAATGGATATCAGGGATATGCTGTCAAATCTTGAATAGTGAATAAAAACAATTTATAGTATAATATCAGCTAGTTATTGTCTCAACAAAACCTTTATTTGTGCTTATATGCAACATGATTATGATAAGATTTTTCAGTCCCATAGATGATGAATCTTGCTTTTTACTGAAATGGCAAATTAAGCGGTTGTATTGGTCAGGTGTGAGGAACTGAGGGACTGTTCTTTCAATTTTTGGATACGGTATCTTGAGGGCAATATTTTTCGGTGTGTGCCGATGAAGCGTCAAAAAATGGTAAAATTGCCTTAGGGCCCAGACCCGGGATTTTGTGACATGAATAGAGGGAGCATTGAAGTCGGCTGTAAAATCGATTAGATGCCGATAGCGAATATTTTTAGCAGACCGAATTTTTTGTATTTTTAGAAAGTTTGCTAATTCGTTGAGCCTGATGGTTAAAGCCCGGATGGAACGCGCCGAGAAATCGGCCAACTCACAGTATGCAAGAAACTGGCTGCAATACCGATGGAGCATGATGCCACCTTCCTTTTGTGATCATGCTCCATCATGAAACACCCATTAATAAAAGGCAAATTGCGCTAACTGCGGGGTTTGTTGGTTAGGTGGCATCTTTAGGATAGACGCAGACGCATCTTTGCATTACCGAAGAGGACTTTGTGCCAAGCTATGAACACAAAAAGATAATCGAGGAGATAAAAAGCCTCGATGAACTGCCTCCCGACCGTGACAATTTCGCCACCTGGATTAAGGCTGGAGCGCACCTTGAGTTCCTACGCCGGAACGCTCGCTCCGACGAACTCGTGATCTACGGAAGCGGCGACTACAGTTTTGTACATGCCGCGGTCGTCCCAAACGAACGATTGAAAACTCTTAGCCAAGACGACTTGCTCCACTGGGATGGAACTCCGTACAATTCAATTGCAAGCTACGTCTGGGGAGGCGGTCGGGATGATGTCTGGATGGAGCGTCTCTCGGACTCCCAGGGCTCGTGGACGTTGGATGGCTCCACACAACTGGTTTTCGGACGAACCTTCGAGGGTTGGTCCGGGTCTGACCGAAACTACTTCGAGATCAATCAAGAGTACACGCATTTAACAGGCATTCATTGGCGACCTGAGCAGCGGGCTTATTGCCGCTTCGACGGAAGAGGGGACCTTGAGTCGGTGGTGTCGGTGACCGCCCATTCGGACAACGTAGAGGATGTCTTGTGCGTGTCCTTCGCCTGGGCGCCGTTAGAGGAATACCTGGCAGCGACCAACTCCAGCCTTGTTCGCAGGTTTGATTTCACACTCCTTCGGAGAGACAGTTTCGGCATGTGGCCGGAGGGGCCGGAGACTGTCATCTGCGAAAGCGAACAGCTCTTTTACCGGCAAAAAATCGTTCCCGGGGTGGCCGCATATACGACCGGCGTGCAGCTTATCACCCCGCGTCGCCCAAATCGCATCATCTTCGCTGACATGCGCGGTGGGCGGAAAGACAAGAAGTACGTCGAATTCATTGCGCACGATTGGCGGAACAAGCGAATGGCAAAGATTTCCACGGACCCAAGGGCTACGACGAATTACTTCGAAGCACACGTCAACTCGCTGCCCTTCGAGTTATCGCCGGCGTTCTTCCGACCTGATGTCATCCTGAAATACAAGACAGATAAGGACAAATTCACCGTTGGTGAACGGGACATTACGTGTCGCGCTGCGTGGCGTCTGGAGGCCTTCGATGTAAACGAGGCTGGTCAAGTCTTCGCCTACATCTGCTACCTGCGCAGGCTCCCGTACGCCGAACAGCTCCACTGGCAGTCGTACAACGAGGCGCCTAAAGCAGGCATTTCGGAGCGTGCAATAATCAATGACTTTAAGGGTGAATTCACAACCTTCAAAGATCCACTGGGGGAGGTGCTATCGATTGTAAAATCTTGGCGGGATAGGAGTGTTCCTTGGTGGACGCTGCGTAACGACCGGCTGATAGAACGCGTGAGTACACCTTTAACCACAAGTCGCGACGAGTGGGCTGAGGCGTTCATGGATCTCGCCAAGCTGGTGGTGGAGGGCTTTGTGATAAACGCGATTCGCGCAAGGCTCGAGGAATTGGGCATTGAGTATGAAAAAAAAGAGCAAAGCATCGTCTTGCTTGAACGTTTGATCAATGAACGGGCAGAGTCGACCGAAAAACAACAATTGACCGGGCTGCGAACCGTTCAGCTCCTACGAACGAAGGCGAAGGGGCATGCTTCCGGACAGGAGGTCGAGGCCTTGGTGCAGGAAGTGCTCGCACAGCATGAGAGCTTTACGAAGCATTTCAAGCACATATGCGCAGCGCTCACGCTCGAACTGCAAACCATCGCAGGGGCGTTGGCTTAGCCCACTGGATCGAGAGGACCTGCCACCTATCGGGATAGGGACGCCCATCGCTGAGCGCTCCTCCCACACAACCACGCATACGGGTCACGTACGTGGCGGTCCCCGCTTCGCTGAAGCTACTACGGGACAGGTCGGCTGATCAGGCAGAAGGAGGTCCTGGGAGAAACAAACCAAGTGAGATAAAATGAGCCCTTGGTAAAGCGAATGCTACCCATTTAACCTTACTCATACGCCAAGGGCCTTTTCGAGAGCAACCAACACGAATGGCTTTGGAATGGGGAATTCCGCGTTTCTTTAATTCGCGAATGCGGGTTCGATAATTCTTCCAATGTTTCCAAACGATTGCTCTTATACGGCAGATGATCCAATAGTTGATTGATTTGAAGCCTGCGGCGATTTCGGCCTTACCGAAGTAATTCCACCAGCCTTTCAGATACTGATTCAGCTGGTCAATTACCTGTTGAAGGCTTCTGCCACCGCTTCTTGAAGTCAACTGCCGTACACGCTGTTTCATTCGTTTAATCGAGATGGAATGAATGCGAATCCGGGGATTATCCCTGCGACTGGTAAAGCTAAAGCCCAGATATGGGCGCCACCAGGGGTGGCTGACAGCGCTTTTATCCAGGTTGACTTTCAACCGCAGCTTGCGGGCAATGTAACGAGACACGCTTTCCATCACCCGCTCGGCAGCCCGTTTGCTGCGAACATAAATCACACAATCGTCCGCATAACGGACGAAGCGCAAGTTGCGCCGTTCCAGCTCTTTGTCAAGTTGATCCAGCACAACGTTGGAAAGCAAAGGCGAAAGTGGTCCGCCTTGGGGGGTCCCCCTGTCGGTGGGTGAGACCAGGCCGCCGATCATCACACCAACGGTGAGATATCGGCGTATCAGTCTCAAAACACGCTTATCGTGTACCTTTGTGGCCAAGCGGCTCATCAGTTTATCGTGGTTGACCTGGTCGAAAAATTTCTCCAAGTCGATATCTACGATATACGGATAACCGTCCTGCACATAGATTTTGGCGCATCTCAAGGCGTCATGGGCACTGCGTCCCGGACGGAAGCCGAAGCTTTTGTCCGAGAACGTCGGGTCCCAGATGCCCTGCAGCACCTGTGTAATGGCCTGTTGAATCAAGCGGTCCACAACGGTTGGTATTCCTAAAAGCCTTACACCGCCATTCGGTTTGGGAATTTCCTTTCTCCGAACCGGTAAAGGTTCATAGGTTCCGTCCAGGAGGGCCTGTTTGATCTTAGGCCAACATCGTTTGAGAAACGCTTTAAGCTGTCCCACCGTCATGCCGTCCACGCCTGGAGCACCCTTGTTGGCCAGAACGCGGCGGTAAGCTCGCCACATGTTTTGGCGGGTAACAATGATCTCCATCAAATGGACACTCTCTGCCGGGCTTTGGGTCTTACGTAACGCTATGGTCATTTCAACTCCTGTTGCTTGATGATCATAAGTACACGCGGCCTGCCGGCCACTGCCATTTACCCAGGTATTCACCTGTAGTACCGTTTGGGCCTTTGCCGGGGTGAGTCCATCCCTGCTGCTGTCAGGGCTCGTTTCCAGTCACACCAAGGGATGTGACGTCCTGCGGCTACTATGCCCTCTGCTGACTTCTGTCATGCGATCAGGGTTCGATTTCTCGATCCCTCAGCACGAGGCAGCATGACAGATCTCCCGGGGTGAACACGTATCTTTCCGCACACGAGCGCCGAGTATACCTGCCTGGCCTAAGATGGATAGAGGACTTTACCGTGTGTTGCCGGCTCGTCCCACCAGACCCGCCTGACTCGGTTCTTGTTCATCGCCCCATGCGTTTGCGGTACCCTGCCTCGGCAGGGCGGCCTCCTCCCCGAGCACCGTCACCGGATACCCGGTTGCCTTACCGCTACATCCTTCGCCTCCATCGGGCTGGATCAGGGACTTGCCAAGCTCCGTCACACCCACGGAGCTCGGCTCACCCTTAAGAATACGTGCCGTGCCCGGCACACAACCTGTCAGTTCAGTGGACAGCTAGGGTCGGGCCGTTTCGGCAGGCAGTGGTATCAAGAAAAGAATCATTTTTAGGAAAAGGTAGTGGGGGGTCCTGGCTGCCCCTGACTTCTGCGGCGGTCAGAATTGAAATGAAGGTATAAAGTTATGGAAGATTCATTTTCTAGACGTCACGGATATCATCCAGAAGAAAAGGAAATAAAGGTACGAAATGATGCGCCTTATGACCTACGGGGAGTGATAGTGGATATTGCATACGGTAAGGGTTTCAGTCCAAAAACTCTTAGGCCCGTCGTTTGCCGCGCGTTGCTTAAACGTCCAGATCCCAATAATTGGTCAGAGTATCCAAATATAGATGAAGAAATACGGAATCTTCTGGATGACTGCGAATGGTATAAAGTTTATGATGTAATCGAAGAAATTTACCATAGCGCATATCCTGCCCAAACTCAAAGTTTCGAGACAGATATCAATGCTTTCTTTCGAGAAGAAGGTATTGGATGGCAATTGATTTCCGGAAAAATCGAGGTGCGTGGCGAAGAGGGATTTGAAGTTGGCTTAAAGAAAGCCCATCAGACCTTAGACCAAAGCGGCCTGCAAACAGGAAGCAAGGAAATTCATGAAGCAATATTGGATTTGTCTCGCCGTCCCAGTCCTGATATCACAGGAGCCATACAGCATTCTATGGCTGCTTTGGAATGTGTTGCGCGAGAAATCAGCGGTGACCAGAGAGCCACACTTGGCGAAATATTGAAGAGATTTCAAGGTTTGGTACCTAAGCCGTTAGATAAATCTATTGAAAAAGCATGGGGTTTTGCCTCGGAAATGGGACGACATCTGCGTGAGGGCCGGGCACCGTCTTTTGAAGAGGCCGAGTTAATACTGGGCCTCTGTGCGACAATTTCAACCTATCTTGTTAAGAAACATAATCAACATTGATGTTGATGCTCGCCCAACATTCTGCTTCAAGTGGAACATTGGGGAAGAGTATATCTATGGAATTAATGACAATTGTTGGGTTATTTTTAGGGGTACTTGGTGTATGGTGGTGTTCCGGTTCTTTTTTTAATAATGTTGGCCGATTTGCATCTCGAGCCGGTGAACACTCCATGGCAAGGTTTCTTTTCTGGATATCTGGTTATATTGGGTTTCATAGGCATTCCAGAGTAAATGTAAAATATGAAGGTTTTTTATTAGGTAAAGTTTCTGCTCAAGAAGTCCTTGAAGCTCTATATAAGAACGGAATACAGCACACAACCCACGGTAAATGGCTTATCGGAAAACTTAACCACCATTAGGGGGACTGAAGTCGCCCAACCTGTCAGTTCAGGTGACAGCCAGGGCCGGGCCGTTTTGACAGTTTGTTGGAAATTGAAATTTATCTTTTTTATTGAGAGGTCAGTGGAAGCCCTGTCTGCCCCTGACTTCTGCGTTATCCGTTGGGAAAAGATTTAGGCAGATGCTTCGGACTGGATAGATTGAATAGCGTTCTGTGCTGCATGAACTAAGAATGACGATCTGGACATACCACGTTTTTTAGCAGCGGCATCGATCTGTTTTAACGTCATTTCAGGCACGGTAACATTCACCCTGACCGTGCGGGGTTTGGCATCAGGTACAGAAACGACCAAATAGGCGATTGCATTGATGTAATCGGGGTCGCTCATGATTTCTTCGAGCTTAGAGGGGCCGGGCAATTGTTCACCGTCTTCGAGCATACCCTGGATGTGAAGCGTGAGAGCTTCCTGAGCCATATCCTTGGCTTCATCGATATTTTTCCCAGCGGTAATACACCCGGGAAAGTCTGGAAACGATATGCCGAAATCTGATTTGGCTTCTTTATGAACGATAGCAATATAGTTTGCCATGGTAATACCTCAACTGAATTTGATACCTGACTGGTGCTCAATACTTTTTAATGTGCCAATCGGTATGTCTTTTTTTGGATGTGGAACGGTGACTCGTCCTTTTCGTTCTGGATGCCGGGATTGGGTATGAGAGCCAACCTTTGCAATTTCATACCACCCGTTTTGTATGAGTATTTTGATGATTTTTCGGCTATCCATAGTGTGTATTAATACACACCCCGGCACAGTTTGTCAATATTAACAATTTGCCGGATAACACTTATAAGGCCTCCTGCTGTCAAGGGGTAAATGTATCCATTAACGAAAAAGGCATTTAATTTTTCGTTTAACCGAACAACGAACCATTTAGCCGATGGGCAGGAAGACACCGGGGTCAAAGACAACCGGGTCAGGTCTTCATTCTTGACAAACAACTTGGTAAAAGGCTAGGAACTTGTAGAACGCCCATAAAATTAGAAGTTTCCTCGATGGATGGGGAGAATTATATATTTATAGGGGCGTCTTGCTGATTGATATCGCCCAACTTGACGCCAAAGGACGGCGCAAGTTAGCATGGGATAGTAACTCCACTTACTTTACAAGAAAAACGGCAAGTAAATTAAGAGCAATCGAGGAAGTTAATGTCGCCGGAATTGAGAAAAGCGATTATGAAGTTCGTGCCTGATTATTTTTCCTGGGATAAAAATCGCCAGGAACAATACCGCGTTGACGCACCGAAAGAGGATGCCTTTAAGATCATGCAGTTCCTGTTGAGAGAGCTGTTTGATATTTCTGTTTCCAACGATGATGAGGTAGAGGACGCATGGCGGGCAATGAACGAGGTGCAATGTTCAAAAATTAACGCCACATTGCTCCCCATAAAAGGGATTGGTGAAGATTTCTTTTACTTGAATGAAGTTTTCTGCGGTCAAAAAAACCTGTTCAGTTTTGAGACGCTTTATGATTACGATTTTGATGATTATAAGTTCCAGGAAGACTCCCGTAAGAAGGAGCAAAAAGATTATGAAACAAAACCATATAGAGGGTCACTGTATTTAACTTGGGCACGTTTGATGATAGACGACTCTTTCAGCTATGGCTTGCTAAGCATGGTTGCCGGCTACCTCTACTGTCAGCTTGATGAATACGGGAATGATTATATGGAAAAGTTGATTCCGCACGAATTCATACATGGAAAAAACCATGGAAAAGCTCAGGGTGATGGCTATCTGTTTGATCTTAAAATTGATGCCAACGGCCTGCAATCGCAGCTGAACGAACTGAAACATCGTTTCTGGAAACACCTAAGCGAGGTGTATGAAAGGCTTGTGGATGAATTTGACAAAAAGTCGAAGCAGCGCGTGTTTATTCTGAATCAGAGTCAGGTGGGCAATCCAAATCATCACTTTGTGTTTACCGACAAGGAAATTTTGAAACGCATTCATTTCAAAACTTTCATGCGTTGTTGCCGTGCCGCTGAACAGACCGATCACTCTTTGCTTTCTCATAAACTGGAAGAAGAAAAACAGTTGTTAACAAAATATCTGGATAACCAATATAAAGACATTATGGAGAATTTTGATCCCAAAATCGTAAGGTTCCGAAAAAAATACAAAGTGATCTTCCACAGAGATTCCGGTCTCGACGAGCTACTGGATTAAAATTTTCTTTTCTATGTGTTAAGAGCGTGTCCATGATGACACAAATGGCCCAAAATTGTCTAACATCTGCCCTTAACCAGACTGCGAGAACGGGAAGCGCTTTCCCGTAAGCCATTGGCGCGGCTGGTTAGCTTAGCATTCGACAGTCAAGGAGAAATAACTTCCCGAGATTGATGGGCCCATGAAATCATCGGAATATAGAGCCTACGAAAATATAGGCTGAAGGGGATAAGGTACCTATTTGATGGCCAGCTATAACCAGATCGTGTTTCTACCGTGGGCCGCCTTGCACAGCGAGCTCCAAGTTGGCCCGGTCCAGTTCTGGCCTTTCAACCGACAGACTGGGAATGGTGTCAAACCTTGAATAGTGAATAAAAACAATTTATAGTATAATATCAGCAAGTTATTGTCTCAACAAAACCTTTATTTGTGCTTATATGCAACATGATGATGATAAGATTTCTTAGTCCCATAGATGAATCTGCCCGTTCACTGAAGTGGCAAATTAAACGGTTGTATTCGTCAGGTGTGAGGAACTGTGGTACCGTTTTTTCGATTTTTGGATATGGTATACCGGTGGCGATATTTTCAGGTATGATCCGGTGAAGCGTCAAAAAGTGGAAAAATTGTCTGAGCGTCCGGACCCGGGACTTTCTGACATGGACTGAGGGTTCTTTATAATCGGCGACAAAGTCAATAACCACCCCTAAAAAGGGTGGCTTGATGGTGACCCCAAAAGGGTCTTCAATAAATAATTGTTCACCGCAGAGTCGCAGAGGGCGCAGAGTTTTTGGTTTTTATTTTGCTTTTCGCTGAGACGCCGAAAAGCAAAATCACACAACTCTTCGTGGAATATAAAATCTGAGTTCTCGTTGTTTTGAAAGCATCTATCATTCGCTGATTTCTTGCAGCATAAGCTGCTTAGTGCTTTTCCATTGCCGTCCTCTCAACGGCAATGGAAAAATTATTATTCTCTGCGCCCTCTGTGGCTCAAGCGGAGCGGGCGGTAAATATAAACTCACATACCTGCATAGCAAAGCTGGGACCTTCAGCTTAGCTGAAGGTTTAATGGATTAATTAATCAGATGCCGGTATGTAATCTTTTTAACTGACCGGATTCTTTGAGATTTCAGGAAGGCTTTAAATTCATTCAGCCGGATGGTTAAAGCCTGGATGGAACGTACTGAGAAATCGGCCAGTTGCCAATATTCCAAAAACTGTTTGCAATACGATGAAGCATGATGTTAACTCTCCATTTTTATTGGATCATGCTTCTTAATTTATAAGCCTGAGGCTTATTAACCGCGTATTAATAAAAGCCAAACTGCGCTAACTGCGGGGTTTGTTGGTTAACTCGTCACAAACCACCTGCCTTCACGTTTAAGTGTAGCTTTGTCCATGCGTAATATGGAGGTGCGAAGATGAGACAAATTGACTTTATGGAAATCGAAGCCATTAAGGTTGGGCACGCACAGGATTTGGAAGCAGCAACTGGTTGCACTGTCATAATTAGTGAAGAAGGGGCAACAGTTGGAGTAGACGTGAGAGGTGGTGCTCCTGGAACAAGAGAAACCGATCTCTTGAATCCAGTTAATCTGGTGCACAAGGCTCACGCAATCCTCTTGGCAGGGGGGAGTGCATTCGGGTTAGATGCGGCCGCTGGAATAATGCAATATCTTGAGGAGAATAACATTGGTTTTGACGTTCAGGTTACCCGGGTTCCCATTGTCTGTGGCGCGGCGCTATTTGATCTGACGATCGGTGATCACAAAGTCAGGCCAGATAAAGCAATGGGTTATCAGGCCTGCTTGAATGCTAGTTCTGTTGAGTGTAGGCAGGGATGTATAGGGGCAGGCACAGGGGCTACGGTAGGCAAGATTTTGGGCATGGATCGAGCCATGAAAAGTGGCTTGGGGTGTTTCGCCCTGCAGGCTGAAAGTCTTAAGGTCGGCGCGTTGGTGGCGGTAAACTGCCTGGGAGATGTCATGGATCCTCTAACCGGAAAGAAGCTGGCTGGTCCACTCAAGGATGACATGCAGACCCTGGCCGACACTGAAGAAATTATGATCAAGTCATACACCGACACAAAAAGCCTTTTCAGTGGTAATACCACTATTGGCGTTGTAGCCACAAATGCGGCCTTTACAAAAGCACAAGCCACAAAGCTGGCTTCCATGGCGCAAAACGGATATGCCAGGGCCATGAGACCTGCTCATTCAATGTACGATGGTGATACGATATTTGCCATGTCTGGCGGCAGCATTGAAGCAGATCTTAGTGTGGTGGGCTTACTTGCCGCAAGAGTCATGGAGAGAGCGGTGATTGCAGCTGTTGAGAATGCCAAATCGCTCTGCGGGCTAAAGTGTTGCGCAGACCTGAAAGCGAAAACGAGTTAACCCTTCAGTTGTATAAATAACATAGCAAAACAGGCTCAAAAACAGCGCCGGCCAAGGTATTCAGCCATATTGCCGGTTTTGCAGGAAATCATTCCAGGTGACATCCTGAATAAAACCTCGTGTCAAAGCTTGAATTGTGAATTAATAAAACCTTGTGAAACCTCGTGTCAACGCTTGAATTATGAATTAATATTTGACAATTAAGCCGCTGTCACTTTGTAGAATTAATATGGGCAGAGCATGGCGAATTGAATATGAAGGTGCATTGGATAATTTAATGTGCCGGGGAAATGACAGGCAGGATTTTTACTTAAACGATACTTATCGAAATTTGTTTTTAGAAACGATTTCGGAGATATCGGAACGTTTTGAAGTAGATATTTTTGCCTATGTTTTGATGTCCAACTATTATCATCTTTTGGTAAAATCGTTAAAATCTATCTTGATAAATTTGTTCAGGCAAAACGATTGCATGGCATAGCTAAACACAAACGTGATTTAATTGTTTATTTGCTTTGGAATAAAGAATTAATGACCAATGATAAGTTAGGGCGTTTTTTCAATATAAGTTACTCCGCTTTCAAACTGAAGCAGAAACCGGATAAAATAGGCTACATTCTTTGCTACGAAATGGATACCTGTCCGCCGGGCAAATCCAGGGTCTGCCGTAAAAACCGGTCCTCCTGCAATTATATTTGTTTTCGACGGGAGGTTTTTGCTTATCATTAAAATGTCTTCCTCTGAATCAAACTGGAGTACGGTTAATCCTAATAAATCAGGTTTATTTTTTTTACATGCGGTTATGATTTTTTCAGGCGTCACAAGTAGCCCGAGTTCAATGATTTCAAGACCAGCTGTTTCAGAGAACATCCGAATAACTTCGAGACCCTGGGCCAGGCCGTCGTCAAGGGTTGCGGTAATCATCAACGGAGGGTTGTCCCACAACCCCGAACCACCTGTTTTCACTTTCCATTCCCGCAACTCTCCGGCCACTTTTTCAAGCCCTGACCTGGAAGGCAACCCGTTTAATTGCCATTTTCTTGACAGGCCCTCCAGTTTTTCCCATAACTGTTCTCTGTAATCAGAAATTTAATTCACCCTTTGGCTATGTTAAAAATTAAAAATATATAATATGGTAATGAAACATTGTCAAAGGTGAAGACCATTCAAAATCCGTCACCTAAAAAAATTAAGGTTGTTTTGGAGATGAAGAAAGCGAGCAAAAATTGTTACGATTTAATCCAAGCGGACTTGCCACCGGCATTGGTAGTCTTCCGTTTACCGATCCAGGTCAGGCCATAAAGCTCATTAGGAGATACTTTCCTGCAATTCCCCACTGGCCGCAGATGCCGCGTCGGGGAATGGAAGAACATTTTGTATTTCAGTTCCTCCAACCCCTTGTGGAAGCCGGCCTGCTGGTGGCGAAAAACCACACGTATTTCTTTGATATGAGTCGACAGAGCTGGCCGGATCGCCTTACCGACTTTTACACAACCTGCCTCTCGGCTGAAGAGGGTGACCCTACCGCCCTGAAAAATTTTGTCCCTCCGAAACATGCCGCCAGAGGATTTCATGTGTTCCTGGAAAATGCGCAAAAGATAAGCGCCAACGCCGTTAAATTCTTGAAAGGGCAAATAGTCGGCCCGCTGTCCGCTGGTTTGCAGTTAAAAGACGAGAAGGGCCGGATTGCCTATTACCAGGATGAGTTGCGTGATGTCATGGTCAGGACGCTGGCCCTGAACGCGCGTTGTCAGGCAGCCGCCTTGTCACAATTCGGGAGTCCGGCAATTATTTTTGTAGATGACCCTGCCATCAGGGCATATGGCTCCATGCATCATCTTACACTGAGGCGAGACATGATCATTGAAGACTTAAATACCATATTCCGTGGTGTTCTTTCTGAGAATGCCTTGGTAGGAGTGCATTCCTGCGAGGCTGTTGATTGGTCGTTGCTTTTTGAATCAGAACTGCAAATTGTCAGTCTGGATGCCTATCGATACGGAGATTCTCTCTTTGCCTATACATCTCAGATTAAGGATTTTATTGAGCGCGACGGCGTAATGGCCTGGGGCATTGTTCCGACTCTGGACGACCCTTTTGCAGAAGGGGCAGACACGCTTTTTAATCGTTTGAATCTGCTTTTGTCAGAACTGGTTGGTAGCGGCTTAGATCAGCGACTTACATTGCGGCAAAGCATGATCACTCCTTCTTGCGGTACAGGTCTTTTGTCTGTTAGAGAGGCGCAAAGGATCTATGAACTGACATCTGCCGTGTCAGAAAAATTTATGTCTATAACTTAAAGAACAACAACCTAATTATAAGGATATTAAAACCCTAAATGAGCGAAAGTCGAGGATGCCCCAGATTTGAGGCATCAAGGGCGAAGTCGAGTGGGAATGGTGTCAAATCTTGAATAGTGAATAAAAACAATTTATAGTATAATATCAGCATGTTATTGTCTTAATAAAACCTTTATTTGTGGTTATATACAGCATAATTATGATAAGATTTTTCAGTCCCATAGATGAATCTGCCCGTTCACTGAAATGGCAAATTAGGCGGTTGTATTGGTCAGGTGTGAGGAACTGAAAGACTGTTTTTTCATTTTTTGGATACGGTAGCTTGAGGGCAATATTTTTCGGTGTGTGCTGATGAAGAATGATGGCAACTCCCCGTTTTCATAGGATCATGCTTCTTAATTTATAAGCCTGAGGCTTATTAACCGCCTATTAATAAAAGGCAAACTGCGCTAACTGCGGGGTTTGTTGGTGGGACTCATTTATAAAATATCAGACCTATTGACTGAAAAGGTCTCTTTTGTTATCTCTTATAAATCGGAGGTTACTATTATGAAAGAAGAACAATTGCTCGAACGAATCGTACTGAACCCAAAAGTTATGGTAGGTAAGCCTGTCATACGGGGAACTCGTTTAACTGTCGATTTCATTCTTAATCTCTTGGCGCACGGGGCTACAGAGAATGAGATTTTAAATGAATACAAAGGCCTCACCATTGAAGACATACATGCTTGCTTCCTTTTCGCCACCAAGTCCCTCAAGAACACTGAATTTATGCCGCTGATGGCGGAGTATTCCTAATGCGATTCCTCGTGGATGAATGTACAGGTCCAACTGTTGCAGAGTGGTTACGCAATCAAAAGCACGAAGTATTTTCGGTTTTTGAAGAGGCAAGAGGTATGGATGATGATGACATTATCCTAAAGGCACTTGAAGAAAATTGGATTTTGATCACAAATGATAAGGATTTTGGAGAAAAAGTATATCGAGATGGCCGACTTCACAGGGGTATCATCTTGCTTCGACTTGAAGATGAACGATCTCAATCAAAAATCCAGGTACTATCTCGTCTTCTCAAGATATACCCAGATCGACTGTCAAACACATTTGTCGTAGTCACAGAAAAGCAGGTCCGTTTTGCCCGAAGGTAGATTAAAAAAAGACGTCCCATCGGGATAGGGAGGAGCCTCGCAGTTCCACCCTCCCACACCACCGGACTTACGGATCGCGTATCCGGCGGTTCGGCTGGTCAGATCAGACACCGATAATACTTGGCCTGACGGGCCTTGGGAACAAAACGCTACCGGCATTTCAGCAACTGCTGCACTATGCCGGTAATAGGAATGGTGTCAAACCTTGAATAGTGAATAAAAACAATTTATATTATAATATCAGCATGTTATTGTCTCAACAAAACCTTTATTTGTGGTTATATACAGCATGATTATGATAAGATTTTTCAGTCCCATAGATGATGAATCTTGCTTTTTACTGAAATGGCAAATTAAGCGGTTGTATTCGTCAGGTGTGAGGAACTGAGGGACCGTTTTTTCAATTTTTGGATAGGGTATCTTGAGGGCAATATTATTTGGTGTGTGCCGATGAAGCGTCAAAAAGTGGAAAAATTGTCTGAGCCTCCGGACCCGGGACTTTCTGACATGGACTGAGGGTTTTTTATAATCAGCTACAAAATTAATCAGATGCCGGTATGTAATCTTTTTAACTGACCGGATTCTTTGAGATTTCAGGAAGGCTTTAAGTTCATTCAGCCGGATGGTTAAAGTCTGGATGCACCGAATTGAAAAATCTGCCAACTGGCCATAATCTAAAAACTGTTTGCAATAGTAATGAAGCATGATGGCAACTTTCCGTTTTCATGGGATCATGCTTCTTAATTTATAAGCCTGAGGCTTATTAAACGTCTATTAGTAAAGAATCCTGGCCCAAAGGACCAGGCTTTGGTTTGCCCCTGAAAGGGTCTGTTTTACTTAAAGCCGTACAAGTTAAAAGTGCCTAAAGTGATCTAAAGTGCCTAAAGTTATGGTGTCGCTTCGCTCCGCTGATTTTATATAATTGACAGAATTCCTTAACCCTGGCCCAGACCGATCACCAATACGCTATATTCAAAAAAGCAGGTTTGCAATGATGTATAGCCGATATCAACATACATGGACGAGTCGCACCAGGGCGGGCTTTAGCTCACTTTAAACTTTAGTTCACTTCAAACTCTTGCAGCGATTCTTCAGGCAGAGGCGGAGAACTCTGACCTGGCCCAAAGGACCAGGTTTTTCAGGACAAAATAAAAGGCAAACTGCGCTAACTGCGGGGTTTGTTGGTTAGAATGACAAATACAAAACTATCATAATTTTACAGCCAATTAATCAAGGGTGCTGGGTTATTGCCTGTCCTATTATTCATAATCGAGATCATATATGACTTTTTTTTCAGACGAAAACAAATTGGCCGCCGCACGAAAAATCTTTGAGTATGTCGGCGAAATAATCAATGTCCGCTTTTCCATACGCCTCTGGGATGGGTCCATAATCCCTTTGGGTAAAAATGTCGATTCTGAATTCTTTATTGCCATTAACGGACCAGGAGTGATAGGAGCACTATTACGCAGACCGACTTACGAGAACCTACTCCTTCAATATATAAATGGCTCGGTAGATATTCATGGCGACCTTATTGATTTCGTAGCTGTTGCCCGCAAAAAACGACCCACCAAAAAATTAAAAAAAATAAACAAGTTCTTCTTACTCAGACAAGCTCTGCCGCTCTTATTATCTTTTTCTGAAAAAACAAGCGTTCAGCATGAATACCTATATGACGAAGTGGGGCGAAAAGAGTCACGAAGGGACAACAAGAAATTTATTCAATTTCATTACGATATGAGCAACAATTTTTATGCCCTGTTCCTCGGCGACGAGATGCAATATTCATGCGGTTATTTCACTGACCCCGACAATTCCCTTGATCAGGCTCAATACGACAAACTTGATATAATATGCAGAAAACTGCGCCTGAAACCGGAGGAAAAACTGCTAGATATTGGCTGCGGTTGGGGAGGACTTATCTGTCATGCCGCTCAAAACTATGGTGTCAAGGCACATGGTGTCACCTTGTCTCAAAAACAGTTCGACTATACAGCGGCAAAGGTAAAAAGACTCGGCATAGAGGACCGTGTAACAGTCGAACTCCGAGATTACTCAACTCTTGAAGGTACGTATGATAAAATCGCCAGCATTGGTATGTTCGAGCACATCGGCCTTGCCAACATGCCCAAATATTTTCAAAAAATTAATTCTCTTCTCCGGGACAGGGGTATTTTGTTAAACCACGGGATTTCTCGCCATGCAAAACCCACAAGGCGAGCAGCCCGTAAAATCAGGCCCGAGCGCCGTCTGCTCTTAAAATATATTTTCCCCGGAAGTGAAATAGATAATGTAGGACATACTATAGACTTACTTGAAATTAACGGATTTGAAGTGCATGATGTTGAAGCCTTGCGCGAACACTACGCCCTCACCACCCGTCACTGGTATAAAAGGCTCATGGCGCGCAAAGAAGAAGCTATCAACTTTGTAGGCATAGAAAAATTCCGTATATGGGCGCTTTATCTTGCAGGAGTCTCAATCGGGTTTACAAATGGATCAATTCATATTTGCCAGATCGTTGCAACCAAGCATTCTGCCAAAGGAGCATCAGGCCTTCCTTTTACAAGGGCAGATCTATACGTCAACAACGACGGGTAAGCCTAAAGAAAACAACGGGGTCAGGTCTTCATTCTTGACAGTTTTTCGCCACAATGTGAAGAATGAAGACCTGACCCTTGGGCTTTTCTGGAAGTAGGAACCCGGCTTTTCGCACATGTTCTTACTCAATATATGGAAAGGTCGTAAGAAATCCGATCTGATGCTGATAATTAAAAAAAATTA
>Ga0315539_1001453_pt1 | contig 17482 bp, 16 predicted proteins | sample SalMarSW160150MG_FD_203097 | JGI IMG/M metagenome (GOLD analysis project Ga0315539, IMG submission 203097) | Salt marsh sediment microbial communities from the Plum Island Ecosystem LTER, Massachusetts, United States - Salt Marsh Sediment SW1601-150 ... | reverse complement strand
GGCCATTTAGTTTTTTCCACCCTCCATACCAATGATGCCGCCGGGACAATTTCCCGCCTGGAAGCCCTGGGAGTGAGCAGCACGGATATTGCTCCCGCTCTTAATGTTGCCATCGCCCAGCGGCTTGTTCGTCGAGTCTGCCCTCACTGCTCTCATCTTTCTTCCCCAACTCCAGAGGAAAGGGAAGAGATAAAAAAGGCTTATGCTCAAATGCCAGCTTTAGTTTCCCTTCCGCCTTTCAAAGAGAAGATAAAGATTCTTCAAGCCAATCCGGCGGGTTGCTCCACCTGCAACTTTACTGGCTACCAAAATCGAATTGGCATTTTTGAGGCCTTCCGCGTCGATGACGAGATGGAAAATCTGATTCTGCGCTCCCCGTCTATTCCTAAGTTAAGGAACAAAGCTACGGAAAAAGGAATGCTTAGTCTCTACCTAGACGGCATCCTGAAAGTGCTTAACCATCAGACTACCTTGGAAGAAGTCCATCGGATGACTTAATCCATGATGACTAAACTTTTCTGGTTCATTCTTGCTCTTTTCTCCGTTCCCAGTTTAGGCGGCTGTCAATCCCCATCCGCTAGCAACCAATTATTGATTGTGGAAATTCAGATCGCTGGTTCTCAATCTTCTCAGGATTATCTTCGGCTTTACAATCCCAGTAATCAGACAGTTGACCTCCGCCGCTTCCAGTTAAAAAAGAAAACTCAATCTGGGCAGGAATATTCTCTCTTCTCTTTTCCGGAAGGAAGCCAGATTGATCCCGGAGAAAGCCTTGTTTGGGCCAATGCTCAAGAAGGGTTTGCTGATTTTCTTTCTACTCCCTATCAAAGCCAAGCCACCCTGGCAGCCGATAACAGCGTTGCTCTTCTCGACCCCCAAAAAACAATCATCGATGCTCTCGCCTGGGGCAAAGGGGATGATCCCTTCCAGGAAGGAAGCCCCTTTCCGCAAAATCCTTCTGCTTACCAGCGCCTAAAAAGGAAACAGTTTCAGGAGGAGTATCTTGACAGCCATAATAACCAGGCTGACTTTTTCCTTGACGATTATCAGTTGACAGCTAACCAGCAACCAGATAATCTAGCTTTAGGCAGTCAAACCCCCAAACCACTTTCTTCACCGACCGTCCTTGCTTTCGGTTCAGGACTAGGGATCTTCAGTATTATCACTATCTTGCTTTTAAAAAGGAAATTATAAGTCTTAGGAAATCCTTTTAATAATAATTATGAGTGGACATTCTCATTGGGCTTCTATCAAGCACCAAAAACAAGCGGAGGATTTAAAGAAGAGCAAAGCTTTTTCCAAGATTGCTCGGCTGATTGCTGTTGCTGTGCGCCAGCAGGGGCCGGATCCCGTTGGGAATCCTGCTCTTCAGACGGCTTTAGAAAAAGCAAAAGCGGCTAATATGCCGGCAAAAAGCGTTGAAAAAGCCGTTCAGCAAGCTGATCAACAAGGAGAAAATTTAGAGGCGGTTACTTATGAAGCCCTCGGTCCGGGGCAAATTGCTCTCATTATTCAAGCGATTACGGATAACAAAAATCGCACCCGGGATTTTCTTCGCAAGACCCTTAGCCAGCATAACGGGAAATTAGCTGAAGTCGGAGCAGTAAAATGGCTCTTCCAGAAAAGAGGAATTATTCATCTGCCGGATTCCTACCATTTAAGCGAGGCACTAGAGTTGGAATTCATCGAAGCCGGGGCAGAAGACATCCGTCAGAAAGACGACCACATCGTCATCTATGCTAAACCTCAAGACCTGCAGCCTGTAGTAAACTCTTTAAAGAAACAGGGCTATCAAATTGACTACTCTTCCCTTGGTTGGGTGCCGAAGGAAGCTATTACCTTGAATCCAACGGAAAAAAAGAAACTGGAGAGCTTACTTCAGTCTTTAGAAGAAGAAAATATTCAGGAAATTTACACCAACGCCGATTAATGGTTACCATCCTTGGTATTGATCCGGGAACCGCCGCTGTCGGTTACGGGCTAGTCAAAACTAAAATCCCTTTCGGGAAAGTGGCTCTCGTTGATTACGGAGCCATTACCACTCCCGCTGAGAGGGAAGCTCCTTTCCGCTTAAGATTGATCGAAAAAAGCCTTTCTAAGATCGTCCGCAGTTATCATCCAGATCTTTTAGCCGTTGAGAGCCTTTACTTTTTCCAAAACCAGAAATCCGTCATGAGTGTCAGCCAGACAAAAGGAGTCATTCTGCTGATAGCCGAGAAAGCGCAGCTCCCAATCTATGAGTTTTCTCCTCTGGAGATCAAACAAGTGCTGACGGGTTACGGACGGGCAGAAAAAGAAGAGATTCAAGAAGCTGTCCAAAAGATTCTCCGCCTAAGCCAAAAACCGCAGCCCGACCATGCCGCTGATGCTTTGGGAGTTTCCCTTTGCTTTCTCTGCAAAAACCAATGGCTGAGGATTGAAAACCCCTCTCATTGAATCTGAACCAGTTTTCTTTTTCCCCGCTGAACAAGCATCCCCTTCACTAGTTTAATCATCTGCTCTCCATCCGTCTGCACTTCTTGGTCAACCTTAATCCCTCCCTGGGTAATTAACCTTCTTGCCTCGGCCCGAGAAGAGGCAAGCTGCGTCTGGAGGAGTAAATCGATGAGAGAGATAGTTTCTTTCGGCAGCCGCACCAGCGGTATTTTTAAAGGGAGGCGCTTTTCTTGAAAAACACGAGAGAATTCTTGAGCCGAACGTTCGGCTTTTTCCCTTCCCCAATTGAGAGCCACCATTTCCCAGGCTAAACGGGCTTTAGCATCGCGGCGATTAACCTGTTTTTCTTTCATTTTTTGCCGAATTTCTTCCACCTCGGCCCGGGGCACTCTCGTTCCCGAATAAAAAGCCGGCTCCACTAGCTGGTCAGGAAAAGACATAATTTTCCCATACATTTCCTGGGAAGAATCACTCAGAAAAACAGCGTTGGCTGCTGTCTTGCTCATTTTATCTCCCTTGGCGTCCGTTAATAATTTTAAGGTCAGGACTATTTTTTCACGATGCTGAAGATCTTTAACTAGAGACCGTCCGCAGAGCATGTTAAAGGTTTGGTCATTGCCTCCGACCTCTAAATCTGCCTCCAGGGCGACGCTATCATAAGCCTGAAAGAGAGGGTAGAGAAATTCATGGATAAAGATCGGCCTCTTCTTCTCTATCCTTCTTTGGAACATATCCCGGGCCAGCATCTGCTGAACAGTAAAATGAGAAGCCAGTTCAACTATGTCTTCTGCCTTTAATTTCCCCAGCCATTGGCTGTTAAAGACCAGCCGGGCTGAATTATTTCCCTGGAAAGATAAGATTTTCGCTGCTTGCTGATAAAAGCAGCGGCCGTTAGCGGTTATTTCTTTTTTCGTCAATTGGGGACGGGTCGCAGAGCGTCCGCTCGGATCACCAATCAAAGCGGTAAAGTCTCCGATGAGAAAGAAAACTTGATGGCCTAATTCCTGCAATTGAGCTAACTTATTCAAAAGGGCTAAGTGTCCGAGATGAAGAGAGGAAGCAGTGGGATCAAAACCGGCATAAATTTTCAATGGTCTGCCAGCCAGTAATTTTTTCTTCAGGAAAGACGAAGAGGGATAAATTTTCTCTATTCCCCTTCCCAAAACCTCAGCCACCTTTTCTGCCCGGGTGTCCTTTTTCATCAGTTTCTATTATAATGTCTAAATAATCAGGAGTCCAATGAAGAAAACTAAAATTAAAAATTCTCTTTTGTCGGGCCTTCTCTGGACGGGGAGAATTATTCTCATTTTTATTCTTTTCGGTTTATTGATCGGGGCAAGCATCGTCCTCTATTACCTACGCGATCTCCCCCGTCCGGAAGACTTCACCGAAAGTCAGTTTAACCAGCCAACTAGGATCTATGACCAGAGCGGAACAGTTTTGCTCTATACCATTGTCGGGGAAGAAAACCGGACCGTTGTTCCTCTAGATGAAATTTCCCCCTATTTAAGACAGGCGGTTATTACTGCTGAAGATCGGCAGTTTTACCAGCACTCGGGATTAAATTTTCGCGGTCTGGTCCGAGCCATTCTCGTTGATCTCAAATTACAGGAAATAGCCCAGGGAGGATCGACTATCACCCAGCAGCTAATCCGCTCTCATTTCTTGAATAGCCAGAAAACCATTAAGAGAAAAACCGAAGAAATTATTTTATCTTTGGAGCTAGAAAGAAGATATGAAAAAGACCAAATCTTGGAGTGGTATCTTAACCAAGTTCCTCTCGGTTCTAATTTTTACGGAGCAGAAACTGCCAGCCAGGGTTATTTCCAAAAATCAGCTAAGGACCTTTCCCTTAACGAAGCCGTCATCCTGGCCGCTCTCGTCAAAGCTCCTAGCTATTTTTCTCCTTATGGTTCTCATCTGGATGAGCTTCTCGCCCGAAAAAATTATATCCTGGAACAAATGGCCGCTCTCGGCTATATCGGCCCGGAACAAAAGGAGGAAGCCCAGGACCAAGAACCGGAATTTTCCAGTTGGAAGCATATTCTGAAAGCGCCTCATTTCACCCTCAATATCGTCAAAGAATTAGAAAGCACTTATGGCTTAAACTCTCTTCAGCGCAACGGTTTTAAGGTTTACACCACTCTCGATTGGACCCTCCAGGAAAAAGCGGAAACGGTTATCCAAGAAGGAATGGAAAGGAACCAGATCTATGATGCCCATAATGGCTCCCTCATCGCCCTCGATCCCCGAACCGGAGCTGTCGTCGCTCTGGTCGGATCGAAGGACTATTTCGCCCCCGAGTCTTTTCCTCCCGGCTGTTCCGTCGATCAAAATGGATGCCTCTTTACTCCCCAGTTTGACGTTGCTCATCTCGGGTTAAGACACCCGGGATCGTCGCTAAAGCCTTTTATTTATGCAACCGCTTTTGAAAAAGGATTTTCTCCTTTTTACACTGTCGTTGACGAGAGAACTAATTTTGGAAATTGGGGAGGCAAGGACTACCTTCCCAGTAATTATGATAACCGCTTCCGAGGACCAGTCACCCTAGAGCAAGCCCTGGCCCAATCCCTGAACGTTCCCTCAGTGAAAGTCTTTCTCCATCTAGCCGGGATAGAAGATAGCCTAAAAACCCTAAAGGCGGCTGGCTTAACCACTGACTTGCCAGCCGTTCCTTCCCTGGTTCTTGGCGGAGGAGCAGTGAAGCTGCTGGAATTAACCAGCGCCTACGGTATTTTTGCTACCGGGGGCGATAAGGTAACTCCTTTTGATATTTTGAAAATAGAAGACAGCCGGGGACAAATTATTTTCCAAGCCCAACTTCAAGAAGAAAGAAGACAGGTTATTAGCCGCCAGACAGCGCAGACCATTACTGACATTCTCTCCAGTGAAAAAGACCGCGCTCCCATGTTCGGCTATCAGTCCAACCTCTACGTTCCCGGCTATCAGGTTGCCGTTAAAACAGGAACCAATGAAAACTTCCAAGATTTCTGGACTGTCGGCTATACTCCAAAAATCATTGTCGGCGTCTGGCTGGGAAACAATAACCAGGCTCCAATGGCAAAAGTGCCGGCGGTGACTGCCGCCGGCTGGATTTGGAACAAATTCATAAGAGAGGCTCTGGCCATTATCCAATGATTCTAGGCCGATTTAATCGGCATCAGAACATACTGGTAAGAAGAATCACCCGCCGGCTTGAGGAGACCGGCTTTCCCCTCGTCATTAAATTGCAGGATGACTTCCTGACTGCTGAGGTTGCTTAAGACGTCTATAAGATACCTGCTATTGAAAGAAATGGTGAGATCTTCTCCCTGGATAGTAGCGGGAAGAAAGGATTCGCTCTTCCCAATTTTGGTACTCCGGGATTCAACGGATAATTGACCCTCTTTCGATCGCACTCCTAATTGTACTTCATTCACCTGATCACTGAATAAATTAGCGGCTTTAATTTTATTCAGCAGCCGGGAACGAGATAATTGGGCGGAAACCTGAAAACTCTTGGGAATTACTCCTCGATAATCGGGGTAAACTCCTTCAATCAACCTGGAAACAATGCGCCCCTGAGGATGAGAAGCGCTGTCAACACTCACCTCGAAGACCATCTGGTCCTCAGAAAGATAAATCTTTATTGTCTTGCCCGTCGTTTCAAAAACAGAAACTACCTGCTGGACTGTTTTCGCCGGCAGAATAAAAGCAAGCTCTTTTTTCAGCCCTTGGGATTTTTCTACCGGCTCTGCAATTTTCTCAGCTAAACGAAAACTATCTGTCGCCGCTAGAGTCAGGCGCTTCGCTTCAAAAAGAAGGTAAACTCCGGAAATTTCCGGACGGCTTTCCGAAGAAGCAGCACAGTAGAGAACCTGCTTCAATCCCTGACAAAACTTAAAGCTGTCAATTTCAACCCAAGTTTTTTCTTCCGTCTGAGGCAAGAGAGGAAAGTCGTCTATCTCCAACCCCTGAATTTGGTCCTTCCCGTTTTGATACTTTACCACCAAGCTGTTTTGCTCAGATTCAAGCTGAATTTTTTGGTCATCAATGAGCTTTACCAAATCAGAAAAAATCCTGGCAGGGACAACTACCTTGCCCGGTTTTTCTACTTTTGCCAGGCTCCACCATTGAGTGCCCACTTCCAGATCGGTGGTAGTCAAAGAAAGGGAACTCTTTCCCGCTTCCAAGAGTACTCCTTCCAGGATGGGTAAGTTAGGGTTGCGAATAGCAATACGACTAACGATACTAAGAGCAGAAGTTAACTCTTCCTTTAAAATTTCTAATTTCATAACAACATTAACTATGTTTAATTAATTACTTAAAAAGTTGAGTTAGTTGTTAAGGAGTGAATTATATTGAGTTTTCGTTTTTGATCAAGAGGAATATCATTTTCAACAAAATTTTAGAGGGGATGACGATGGGATAAAGACTGACTAACTTGAGGAATTCTGAAACGGGTTTTTAAAACTTTTTCTTTTTCCCCTTTTTATTCAGCATAAATCCTCTGCTTTATTAAGTTAATTTCCTCTGCTATTTGTTCGTCATTAGCCACTTGATTTTCAACCTTATTGCAAGCGTAGAGGGCGGTGGTATGATCCTTTCCGCCGAAGATATCTCCAATGTTAGGAAATGATTTTCTTAATTCTTTCCTTAAAAAATACATCGCCACTTGTCTGGCCCAAGCTATCTCTCGGCGGCGGGTGGGAGCAAAGAGCTGATCGGGGGGGAGACTGTAAAAACTAGCTACGCAACTAAAGATTTTTTTCGGAGTAGTAATCTTTCGTGGTCCTCCGGTAAGATCTTTGAGAAGAATTTTTGCCCGGCTTACCGTCAAAGGGTCGGGATGTAATTTTTGGTAAGCCCGGATACGATTAATTGCTCCTTCGAGTTCCCGAATGTTGTGCTGAATATTATTGGCGACGTAAGAAAGAACTTCCTCGCCTACTTCTAATCCTGGGATTTTTGACTCTAAAATAGCTAAACGGCTTTCGTAATCAGGCTGGCTGATATCCGCTACCATTCCTCCCTCGAAGCGGGATTTTAATCTTTTTTCCAAGGTAGCAATAGCGCTTGGCGGACGATCCGAAGAAAGAACAATCTGTTTATTATTATCGTAGAGAGCATTAAAAATGTGAAAGAATTCTTCTTGGGTTTTCTCTTTGCCGGCTAGAAACTGAACATCATCGACGATCAGAAGATCTAAATGATAAAACTGATACTTCAGTTCTTCAATGCTGTTGTTCCGAATCGAGGCGACGATAGAAGAAACCAGTTTTCCCGCTGGCAAGTATTGGACCTTGGCCCGGCCGGTACTATCTACCTCGTTGCCAATGGCCTGAAGGAGATGAGTCTTTCCCAATCCGACCCCTCCGTAAATAAGCAGGGGATTGTAAGCTTTCCCTGGGGATTTAGCCACTGCCCAGGCACTCGCCTGGGCTAATTCATTAAAAGAAGCAACGACGAATTGCTGAAAGATATAACGGGGATTAAGATTGGTCTGAGGGTTAATACTCAACTCTTCAAAAGCTGGTTGTTCTTCATCTTGAGAAGCCGACGCCGATCCAGTGGAGGCCTTAGTTTCTCTGGGAGCGGGGGCGGACTTCTTTTCAATAATGTATTCTATTCTCTTAACGTCGGGAGCAACTTCCCTTAAGACTTCTAAAATCAAACGGTGATATTTTTTACTGAGCCACTCACGGGAGAAAGTATTAGGAACGGCAATAAAAACTTTCTCTTCTGTTTGTTCGGCCAAGCGTGTATTCTTCAACCAGGTAGCAAAATTAGCTTTAGAAACCTTAAATTGAAGCTGGGCTAAAACTGACTCCCAAAGTTCTTCTTTGGTCATGATTTTTTCTTCAGCTTTCGTTTTTTTATCTTAGCATAATTTATTTTCTAAGGGAAAGGGATGGAGAATGCTTTGTAAACTCGCCTCCTTTTTCCACCTGTCAATTCTTAGTGGATAAAAAGTGAGTAAAGACGATGGCCAGCTAAAGATTGACCTTTTGCCTTTGCCCTGTTATCCTGTTAGTCAATCTCTTGAGAATAATGTTGTCGAAAATTAATCGCTTAAGGAAGAAGAAGGATTTTACTAAAGTTTACCAGCAAGGTCGTTCTTACTCTTCCCCTGTTCTCTGGGTTAAGGTTCTTCCTAATCATTTAGACCACAGTCGGATTGGAATAGTCGCCAGCCGCAAGACCTCTCGTCGGGCAGTGGCTAGAAACAAAATTAAACGCCGCCTTCGGTTTTTAATAAAGGCACGCTTCTCCTCATTGAAACCCGGTTATGATCTTATCCTGACAGCCCGTCCCGAGATTCTTCACCAATCTTATTCAGAGCTGGCAGGAACCCTAGATGGTCTTCTCCAGAGAGCGCAATTATTTTTATCTCCCCTAACTTAATTATGCTTGGTTCACTTTTCCAAACTTTTCTCCATCAACCACTGCTAAATTTTTTGATGCTCATTTGTGCTTATCTCCCCGGGCATGACCTCGGTTTAGCGATTATTCTTCTTACTGTTTTTATCCGCATCCTTTTATATCCCATTTTTCGCAAATCACTACGTGCCCAAAAGGAAATGAATGAATTGCAGCCGAAGGTTGAAGAATTACGCCAGCGCTACAAAAAAGATTCGGTGAAACAGTCCCAGGAGTTGATGGCTCTTTATCGGGAGCACCACGTCAATCCGCTGAGTAATATAGGGCTCCTGCTGATTCAAATTCCTATCCTTATCGCTCTTTTCCGGGTATTCGGCGGCGGCTTTGAGGCGGTCTCCATCACCCCACTTTTGTATTCTTTTGTTTCTTTGCCTGTTATCGAACCCACTTTTTTAGGCATGTTCTCTTTGGTTCATCCTAATTTGATCTTAGCCTTACTGGCTGCTCTGGCTCAATTTTACCAAGGGAAGCTATCCTTGGTGAAAACTACTTCTCGGCAAGCAAAAACCGGCCTGATGAGTTTAACCCAGAAATCAATGATTTATTTCTTCCCTTTCTTAACTTTTCTTCTTCTGACTAACCTGAATGCGGCTATTGGCTTGTATTGGCTGACGACGACTGTCTTTTCCGTCGGCCAACAATATTTCCTCGCTCATCCCTTATCCTTCACCCGCCTAAAAAAATGATTTCCCCCCGCGAACTTAGAACGATAAAAACCTATCTTCAAGAATTCTTCAATTTGGCCGAGATTGAAGGGTCTTTGAGAATTGATTTTCAGGCACCGGAGACAATTAAAATAGACCTCCAAACGATAGAGGCTCCTCTCCTTATCGGAGAAAAAGGGGAAACTCTCTTTGGCCTTCAATCTCTTCTAAAAAAGATATTGACTAAGCGATTGAACCAAAGACTATTTGTCGAGCTGGACGTTAATAACTATCGGCAAAAGAAAGTGAAATACTTGCAGGAATTAGCAGAGACCATAGCGGATGAAGTAACTCTCACTCAGCGGGCGAAAGCGGTCGAACCAATGAGTGCCTGGGAGAGGCGTATTATTCACTTAACGTTAACTGACCGGCCGGATGTAGAAACAGAAAGTCAGGGCCAGGACGAGCAAAGATATGTTCTCATCCGTCCCCAAGGGTAATTATATTTCTCCGGCTGGGACGATAGGAATAATAGCAATAGAGTGAATGGCAGTGGAGAGGAGGGACTCGGTGCTGCTGAGCACATATTCGCTTTTTAGATCCGCGGGAGAATCGGTGAAAACCTGGCATCGGCCGTCAAAATCTTCAGCATCAGTCATCACCGCCCAGAAGCTTCCCTCGATTCTAACGGAATAAATTTTCTCCTCAATTTCGTGCCAAGGATAATCAAAGGTTTCATGCCAGATGGTATTGCCAATTTCCGAAGCAGAAATAGTGTGGCAATGGCCTTCAAAATTGGGCTTTTCGCAAAAAGTTACCGAGCCCTGTAAGTCATCCTCGTAATTTAGATAGAGGTTAAAGATATCAACGCTCCTCACTCGGTCAATGGGTTCGACAATGGGTTGGAGATCAATATCACTCAAAGTGGGAACTAGGCGGTTGCGAATATTATTGGTGCCTAACCCGCTTGGATAGACGATACCGCATCTTCCTTCGCCGTTGGTTGAAGTGTGGAGTATTGTTCCCCAGCAGTGGTCGGGGAGATGTGGAAGGCCAAACAAAGATACGACATCGTCAACGCTGGCGAAAGAAAGGTCGCCGAACCCAGGGGTTGGGCCGCCGACGCCGGTGGTAAAAGAAAGGTCGCCGAGATCGAAGTCCCCGAAATCAAAGTCCCCGAAATAAAATAGGCCGGGATCAACATCCCCGAAGGAAAAGTCATCGGCTAAGCCAATAGCGACTTGTTGACTCCAATCCTCGTAGGTGTAGTGAAGATACAGGGACCGCGTCCGGTCGTTAAAGTTTTCTAGATCAGTAATAGGACTATTTAAGACAACGGGCAGATTTTTTGGGAAATCTTGGAAGGTCTCCTCGGTATACATTCCTCCTTCATGCGGGAAAAGGTAAATACCATATTCATGATTATCAAAGTAGAGAGAGCGAGGAGAAAAACTTAAGCCGAGGATGGGACGACTTTCGCCAGCAGCCGGACGGAAGAGAAGGGGGTTTTCCAGCTTTACAAAGCTTTCTTGGTAATCTTTCTCGGGAAAAAGAAAAACCGTCTGCCATTCACTCCGCGGAGCTTCAATTTCAATTTCCTCGGCCTGAAAATCCTCTGGAAGCACGTTGGGAGTGTTCTCCTGAAAGCAATGCATTTCTTCTTCATCCGTTCCCCGTTGAGCATAAAGGCAAATTCCGTGAAGGGGAATAGGCTTGATTGGCTCCAGCCCTACTAATTGAGGATTAATAGTTCTCAAAGTCATAAAGGCTCCGAGGACAATAAGAAGACCTGCTCCTCCCCCGATTATCCGGTGACGAGCAGCCTTGGCTTTATCTACGGAGCCAGCCGAGGTTAAATGTTGGATTCCTCCGACGATCAGAATAACGAAGGCGATCACCCCAACAATATCAACCACTAGATAATAAAGATAGGCGAGATATTGAGCCAGGGGGCTTTCACTCGTCGGGACGCTTTCTATGCCTGGGATTTTAGGGTAATTGAGTTCCAGCCGAGCGTGGCTTACCAAGGGGACGGCTAGAAGACCCAGGAGGAGAAGAAAACTGAAAAATCGAAGAGCGTTTTTAGAAACTAACATTTTTTTATTAATTGTTATTAATTATTATTTATTATTTATTAATTACCATTTATCCAGATTCTCTTCCTTCTTCAATAAAGAAAAAGTTTTGCATTAAATCTTTGATAGCATCGCGGCACTGAACGCTGGCCCGGTCCCGGCGGCAGGCTTCTTGTTCTTCAGCCGTTAAGTCGGGACTATTATAGGGGTAACAATCGTCAAATTCCGGGAGAATAATCAATTCTCGTAACTCCATTCTCTCGAGAAGAGTGAGGCAATTGTTCAGATCAACAGCTGTCATTTCTCCTTCAGGAATATGACCAAAACCAGGAATTGCTTTATCAAATTTTGTTCTAGAATCAACTAATTGGCAAATCAATTCCCGGCGATCTTCGTCATCGGGCAGAAGGTTTTCTGCCTCGATAAGATCAATAACGCGGTCTGTTTTCGGCTTAATCGCCTCCTCGTCTTCCTCAAACCATTTTTGAGTTTCCTTGCGCCGCTGAAAGATGGTCCTGATGGGGCAAGGGCTAATACTGCCTGGGCAGAGACAAGTGGAACAAGGGCACTGCGGGCAATTGCCACAATTATTACAACGACATCCGTGTTGCTCAAAGCAACCGGGACCACAACCAGCGGAGTCTTGGGTGACTTGGCAGCCATCACACCGACATCTTGGAGGAAGATGAAATAGTTTACACTGATTATCAGGATCATTTTTATCGTAGGAGGGACAGACAATTTCTGGAGTAGAGGTTTTAATGATAATAGCCAGCTCTTTAGTTAATTGAGGAATGTAATTTTCGGCATTGTCTATCATTTCTCCTAGAAAAATAGTCCCAATAGGAAATCCCTTTTCCGTCAGGGGGTCAATTACTCCTTCCTCGAGAAAGGATCGTGAGCGGAGTTGCTCGGCTTTTTTCGTGCCGACATCCGGGCAATAGAGAGTCAAAGCGTCTTGATCATAAAAGTCGTAGCACTGGCGCTCTTGGTCGGTGGCCTCGGCAATTTCTTCGCTTGGCGGCATGATTCTGCACATAACGCCCATTTGATCGGTAGGATCAATCTCATCTTTTCCTTCTTCATTATTAATAAGGAATTTTGAGCATTGGTAGGTGGAGAAAATCTGATCTTCCCAGGACCATTCTACTAATTTCCCCTTCTCAAGATCATCGAGATTACATTTTTCACAGAACAACTTTTTCCCATTCTCTTGGCAGTCTTGACAATTAAAGTCCCGACAATATTTAGAGATGCCTAATTGCTGTTCTTCGATACATTCTTCTCCCCACTGAGCGTCATTACTGTTGACACAAAACTTAATCTGGGTAGAAGGCTCTCCCCGGTTTTTTAGGTCGTACAAGGAAGAATGGCTGATAGTCGCCCGGTAGGGGCAGTAGTTTTTGTAACTGTTTTCTGCCTTAACTAGGTAGGAAAGGTCGGTTGTTAAACTAGCGGAATAAGGAGGGAGAAAGTGATCAGTTAACCAGCGGATTTGGTTGACGACGGTTAAATCTTGATAGTGATCAACATCCACTTTTACTAATTCACTATCTTTTAAGCAGTCGTGTCCCTGAATAACTTGATTCATAAACAAGCCACAGCCTCCCTCTCGGAAAAGTTGTTTTCTAATTTGTATCATTCGGCCCCGGCCGGGGCAGGGGTCTCCACCGCAAGGAGCGCCGCAGGGACAGGTTCCAAATGGAATACAGGGGCAAGTTCCACAACCACAAACGCCACAGGCGCACTGGGCACTAAGCTGAGCTAATTCCTTGACCCGATCGCGAAGAAATTCTGATTTGGCCTGAATGGCTTGGTTAATTTTCTCTAGGCAATCTAAACGGTCCCGGTGAAGCGTTGGCTGAATGCCTGGCTGGTTGGGGTCGGCATCGATAAATTCTCCATCTTCGTCAAAGGCGTAACATTGATAGGCGATTTCTGCATCTTCCGGCTGAGCGTCTGGCCACTGTTCCGGAAATTCCTCGGTCATCTTTTGAGCGATGGTTTCCTTTTCCTCCTGACTGATAGCTGTTTGACTGTGGCAATCAACCAATTGGTTGCTTTCATTAAAACAGCTGATGTTTTTGGCTAAAATTCTCGTTTCCAACAAAGTCCCAAAAGGAATTTCTTGATAGACGAAAGGGACGACTTCTTGTTCTGAAGGAGGAGCAGAGGGAGAAGACGTTCCGGGAGCAACCTCTGCCTCCGGAATTCCCCCCAAAATTTGAGGGTTAATAGTCTGAAGAACGATATAAGAAGTGATGATTATAAGCAAGCTTCCGAAGCCAGCTATCATTTGCTGCCGGGCTCTCTTCATAGCGTCGACAGATCCAGTTGCCAGGAGATAACGCAGGCCGCCGTAAACTAAGGATAGAAAAGCTACCAGGCCGGCGATACGGATGGTCCACTTTACTAATCCGGAAACCCAAGAAGTAAGCGCCTCCCCTTTCCCGCTGGAACCAGCGGCAAAAGCAAAAGCGACCATGCTCAATAAAACGAGAAGGCTGATAAGAAAAAGAAATAATTTTTTCTTATCCATTTTTCACTTCTAAATAAACAGTCAAGATCCAGCTAAAAGCGACATCTCCGAAAATAGGGATCGATTCCACTAAAAATGGCAGGCCAGCCCTCTTTAATAGTTTCCAAATTACCTTGACACTCTTGCCGCTGATAGTTCCCGAGCGGAGAAAAAGAGTCCAGGCCGAAAAAATGACCAAGCCCACGATATCAAGAATAGTAGAAATAAGGAGGCCGACGGGGGCAGTAATAACACCGAGAATGAGCAAAAGACAAATTGAACCCCCTCCGAGGTCAAGCATTCCTCCAATAGTCATCATCAATAAAGCATCCGGAGCAAGAAAATTAGAACTTGCCTTAGAAGGAGCGCCCTCTTTCATCTTCTTTCTCTTTTAAGGCTTTTTTTGCTTTTTCAATCTTCAAAACTTCTTCCGGGGAGGTGGTAATAATCTGGTCTTCGGCGTAAGAAGCGACTACTTGGATAGCTACTCTTTTTACCCCGGCAAAAAAGATTCCCTCTCCTACCTGGGTCGAAAGCAGAAGGTCTCTTTCTCCCTGGGTAAGATTAAAAGTATCCTGGATAAATTCAATGGAAGCCGGAGACTGCTTCATTAATAATTGGAGGGAAGAGTTATTAATAATCGGGCGTCCGTAGGCGGAATTCATAAAATCACTGACGTCTTGAGTAATGGTGGTCAATCCCAGCCAATACTTACGAGCGCGTTTGGCGATGGAGAAAAGAAAGGAAGCTCCTTCTTCCGTTTTCATAATCCACCAGGCCTCATCAATGGTAGCGATTCTTTTCTTCAGCTGGGAGCGAATAGTGTTCCAGATATAGTGGAGGATAACATACATTGCCATCGGTCTTAATTCGTCTTCCATGTCACGAATGCCGAAAACGACTAATTTACTATCCATTTTGATATTAGAATACTGGTTGAAGAAATTGGCGTAGCTGCCCTGAGTATATTTTCTCAGGCGGCGGACTAATGACTCTCCTCCCTCCATACTTTCCAAAACGGCCTCGAAATCACTCATCCGCGGCGGCTGGATTTGAGAAAAATCAGATTCTGGGGTGATGTCTTTGGCGGCATAGGTCTCGGTTAAGGCTTGATCAACGATGGAATCTTCTTCCGGAGTTAATCCGCCGAGCATGAGACGGAAAAGGCCAACAAGTTCAAGAATATTATTCCGGAGAACGGAAGCCGGCTCTTCGTCAGCTCGAGGAATTGGTAAGTCGAAAGGATTGAGATGATGAGGGGAAGAGAGACTGATTTTGAAGAAAGACCCTCCGACAGCTTCAGACAGAAATTTATACTCATTTTCCGGGTCAATGATAATTACATCTACTCCCTCCATGAGATAACGGATGATTTCTAATTTGGCGAAGTAGCTTTTTCCTCCTCCGCTTTTTCCGAAGATAACTTCATTGGCGTTTTCCAAAGAGAAACGGTCAAAGAGAATGAGGGAATTATTATGCCGGTTAATGCCGTAGAGAATACCTTTGCTCGAGCTCAGATCAAAGGAGATGAAGGGGAAAACGCTGGAAAGAGGGGCCGTATTCATCAGAGTGTGGACCCAGAGCTGATCTAGGCCGTAAGGGGAATTACTGACAAATCCCTCTTTTTGTTGGAAAGCGGCTGGCTTCAGATATATAAGTCTTGACTCCAAGATGGCCCGGATATCGGTTTCTACCTCTTTTAACCCCTCTTTTTCCCGGGCATACAAAGTGAAGTAAATACTTACCCGGAACATTCTTTCTTGAGCTGTCTTTAACTGATTTCGAAGTTGTTCGATGTCCTGGAAAGCGGTTTCCAGTTCTGGACTCCTGACCAGCCCTTTTTCTTCTCGGTCAAGAATCTCGGCTTGGATTTCGGTCGTTTTTTTCCGGAGCTGCTTGAGAATAGGGGCGGTATCTATGGGATGGAAAAAGAAAGAGATGTCCAGGGTCTGGGGAAGGTTGACAATCGGCGCCAGCCAGCCGACACTGAGATAGCGGGGATAGGAGAAGACGAAGAAACTTTCTAAATACCGCTCTTCCATCATAATATAGTTGGCGGTGATCTCTACCGAGGAGGGAGCAACCAGATCCTGCTGGCTAACCAGCTGTTGCCGGCCGCCAGAGGCAGAAGAGGCAGTGGAAGAAGAAAAAAGTTGTCTCAATTTCCCCAGCATATTATTTGATTAATTCTGGCATAATAGAAGGATAGTAGCCAACCTCGGATGACTGGGGATGGTAAGTTGACCACAGAAGTTCAATTAATTCGGAAGAGGTCAGAGGAGCAGCCAGCAAACCGCATCGCCGCAAGCCGATAGCAGTAAATTCCATCCTTTGGTAAAGCTGGCTTCGGGCCCGGCGAAAAACAACTTCGCTCATGACCACTTCTTCTTTTTTATGGCGGAAAAGTTCTTTAATAGGAGCAGAAATTTCTAGCTCAGCCAGGGTATAGGGAAGAACAACAAAAAACCTTTTATTCATAATAGTCCCTTGCTGGATGAGGCGGGCGATAAACCGACGGTAATCAGCGGTTTGAATTTTTAGCAGTTTATCGGTCTGGTTTTTTTCAAGGTCTTTTAATTTATCCAAGTAACCGGTTAAATTTACTCGTCTCGACTGGATAATGATCTGGGTGGGAAAATCTAAAGAGTTCAAAAAATTCTGGAACTGAAAGACGATCGCTTCCTGTTCGTCGGCTGATTTCAAAGCAAAGTTAAGGGAAGAAACCATCAGTACTCCCCGTAAAGCGTTGCTCTTTAAGATAATAACTCCTTCTCTTATCTCCTTGAAAGGAAGAAGATCTTGGGCGGAAGCAGCTGACATAAATTAAATTCTTTTCGTCTCGATTTTTGTTTCGAGACGGCTTAACTGGCTACCAGAAGAAATTCCCAAAAGTTCTTTCTTTTTTTTCTCGATGAGCGGCGCTTGTTTCTTTTGGATAACAACTTCTAAATTAGGGGTAATCGTTTTTTTCTGCCAGATATAACGTTTTGGGGCGACGAGAAATTTTCCTAAATGCTTGACAAGATCAAACAAAGAGCGCCCTCCCGGTTTGATAAAAACAAAAATAGCGCTGATTATTAGAGCTAAGACGACGACGACCCAGAAGACTGTTCGAGGGAGGAAAAAATAGAAAACAAAGACGAAAATTCCCTCTCCCACTAGCCAGAGGAGTTGCTTAAAAGTCAATGGTCCCACGAGGGTCGTTTCTCGTTCAATAAACTTAGGAACTAGGAACTGCATAACTATTGTTAAAAGGATTTACCAAGACTTATATTTTATTCAACGGGTTCTCCGTAGATATCTTTTAACTTTCCGGGAGAGGAGGGCTGCAAGTAGTTTAACTTCTTCAGGTTGCCCTGTAAAGGTTGAAAAATTAAGTTCTGCAGATC
>Ga0315539_1001452_pt1 | contig 17485 bp, 18 predicted proteins | sample SalMarSW160150MG_FD_203097 | JGI IMG/M metagenome (GOLD analysis project Ga0315539, IMG submission 203097) | Salt marsh sediment microbial communities from the Plum Island Ecosystem LTER, Massachusetts, United States - Salt Marsh Sediment SW1601-150 ... | reverse complement strand
GACGCCGCATAGAATACAGAAACCATAATAGAGGCCCTTATACATCGGCACCGAATCCAAAACCACTGCACGAACATTTATACCCCAGAGATAATCAAGCAGGATAAACAACGGCGTAACCGCGTAATACAGCTTCGGAATTAATTGTCCAGCACTAATACTCATCCGGTAACACAGCTCCAAATGGATATACGCGTATTCATTTCAGGCCGAGTTTCTTACCTTGTTCGAGTAAGGTGATTGATTCGGCTATTCGTCGCTTTTTGGTCTCCGCCCTTTTTGCAACAGTAATACAACCGATATAATGCCTGCGATAAGTACGTGCAAGTTTATCGAAGTTCTCTTTTGCCTTTTTATTTTTGGCCAGCGCTGTGGCAAATTCATCAGGGATATCAAGTGATATTTTGGGCCGGGGGTCCTTATCCCACAATCCAGTCTTTTTGGCGCTTCTTATCTTCGCAAGTCCGGCCTTTGTCATTCGGCCCTGTTTTATCATCCTGCAGGCGCGTCTTTTATTCAACTGAGACCACATGCTGCCGGCTTTTCGAGGGGTGAATTTTCTGGCATATTTTACCTCGTCAATCTTTTTGATAATACTGTCGATCCAGCCGAAACAGATGGCTTCTTCGACTGCATGTTCGTATTCGAGTGTCGGTTTATTCGCCTTTTTCCTGTAAAAGACCAGCCATATGCCGTTTTCCTCCCTGTCATGGTTTTTAACAAGCCAGCTCCGCCACCGGCTCCTGTCGGGAATGTATAATTGCTTCATGGTTTACTTCCGAGAAGCTCGGTCTTCTAATAACATTCTATTTGATCCAGCTTACGAAGTTCGAGAGTCACCATACCACGATTATTCGCAGGACCAGCCGGGAAGTGATACAGTGGCCTGATAATTCGAATAATTGTATAACGCATTTCTGATCGGTTTATAGAGCTTACCCTGCCTGGGATTATCGTCCTGTGTATATACCCAAATCTCCTTCGGATCCCAGACAACCACCTCGTCCCGGCAGTCACCGGTGATATCCAAAACGGCATTGCACATATCCGGATGGCCGTCGTCGGGAAACTCAACGACTTTCCGCCCCCAGCCGTCATACATTCCGCCTTCGTCCACATTCGGATTATGTACAAAAAATTCCTCCGATCGGCCCGTCCAGTTGATCGGCAGGCACATGCTTCCATATTGATTCGGCTCGAAACTGTAATAGAGGTTACCATCGGCGTCAAAATATTGAACAATGCCCTGATTACGCCAGAAATTGATAGTCACCGTTTCCAGACCCGGCAGGTCGTCTCTGAAATTCGCCACGGCGGGATTCTGAACATGGCCGAGATAGTGATGCTTTAAGATGTTCCCTTTCATATCCGTGAAGAATATTCCCTCGTCGCTTGCGGCACACAACAATCTCAAATCCGAATCCGGCCGGAATTTCAGGATAGCTACACCGTCGGCATGGTCGGTTATGGTATCATCCAGAGTCCATAATTTTTCGCCGTTATCGTCAAACAGAGTGTATCCCATCATCAGCTCATCTTTGCCGTCGCCGTCCACATCATAAGCGAACGGATAATGGCCCGTATTACATTCGGCGTGCCACAACAACTCCAGCTTGTCACTGAACGCCCAAAGATATCGGTAACGATCTTTAAAGATGATATCGCCGTCGTATCCTTTGCCGCTCAGGTCGCAAAAATAGATACAGTCGCCAAGTATGCGGGGGAAGATATTATACTCTGTTCTATAGGGCTTGCCGCCGGGAGTCAAAGGTGTCTGTGCCTTATATTTCGTTGTTCCCGTTGCACCGTCGGCGACAATAATTTCAAAATTCCTGCAGTAAACAACCTCGTTTTTCCCGTCTGCGTCAATATCGTGAATCTGAAAAGCCACATCATTAGTCAGATGATTCTTCCATAAATCAGGCTGTCCGATCTGCCAGAGTTGCCTGCCATTGAAGGTCACAGCGGTCAAACAGCTTAATTCACTGTTCCGGTCCTTAGGGCCGTGATGAAGCACCTGGCCGATGAGCACATCAATGACACCATCGTTATCGAGGTTGCCGAAACGCAGATTCCTGCCGACTCCGAAACCCTCTGTCCTGATTTTTTTCCAGACAACCGGCCTGGGATTATTCGCCTGAAGCTCTTTCTCTAATTTGTTAAATTCATCCCTAGCGGTTTTGTATCGTTTTTTCTTTTCCTGAGTTGTTGTCACTTCAACGGCAAAAAATTTGGTCGGCACGTTCGCGGTCAATCCGATTTTCCCTTTTTGATATTCCGAGTCCATCGCCTGCAGGAGAAGTCCTCCATTGAGCCGGGCACTGATTCGATCTGCCTGTACTGAAACCTCCGCCGTCAAAGTATCACCCGGCTGCCATTTGCATTCGGCTTCAGATAAGATTTTTTCGTATGGTTTGTGAAATCCGACAGCATGTTTGACCATCTTCAAAACTGCTTTATCACCCACCACACCGAAGAAATAATAGCACCGGTCGTTCTGGTAGCGAAAGACAACACCGCTCTGATACTCTTTCGATTCCGGCACAAAACGAACAACAAATTTATAATCCTCCCAGAGTTCATCTCCTGCAACAATCATCGGATGGGAATAATTGATTTGGTCCGTTCTGCTTTGATAAATAAATCGCTCGCCATCCACCTCGTGCATACTCCACCATCCCCGGTCATTCGATACGGCCCAGTTTCCCTTCGGCGCCGCTTCCGGCAGGTAATGATATTCCGTGTGAGCGCCAAGGTCCGTGCTCAAAGAGCCTCTCTTTAGTCCACGATAATCATCATACAATAAACAGGAATCTCCGCTTATTGACGTGCAGGATGAAAACAGACAACAACATAAAACTATAAATAAAATCAATTTGGAATGCATAACAATCCTTCCAGACTATAATAACAGCTTTATCAATTGGATACCATCGCAGAATTAACTCAGGTTATCAAGATATCAACGACAGTTAAATATTCGACCAGGAAAATTTTTAACCGATTCTGCCGTCGCCATCGACATCCAGACCGTGAATCTCCTCAATCTTTTTGACCAGATTTCGTAGTGTATTCTGTGTTAATTGAAGCTGATCTTCAAGCGCCCGGACTCTGTCCTCAATCGTATCGGATTTTCGCTTCTGGCCATACATAAGGCCCGTTTGTACGACTTCCCAAAGAACTCCCATATCTATCCTTTATCTATTTTTAACATATCGAATAAATTCTATTTACAGATCGACCTAAACAAACGTTTAGAAAAAGGGACCGGCCATATTTAGCACCGCCTTCTATTCCCCGGATACTCTGGAAAACTCAAGCAGTTCGACCGGAGCACCGTCATCAACAATCATCGCAACCTTCACTCCTTCCGAAGGCGAACTTATTTTACCTATTTGTTCCTTTCCTTCTAAAGCGGCATCGAGATTATCCACTTCGAAGGCGATATGTGGTACAGTTCGCACAAGTTCGGACACAGGGCAGCCCTGTTCGAAACGCATCCATTCGATTCCGTAGGGACTTGTCTCGAAACCTGAAACATACATCTTCAAGTGCTTTAAGTATTGCTCGCCCGGCCGGAGTGTCTCGGTAGGTATGCCAATGTGGTGGAAACGCCAGCCGTATTCGGAGATAACCGCCGGGGGATCATGATCCTTACGATTCTCTGTATAACTTTTTTGTGATAGGTCATCCATTCTCTTTCCTTAATGATTACATCTGGCAATAAGCTCGGCAACAATATTTTAACAATCAAAATCCAAGGGTCATGTTCGACAAAGTCTCAATTGTTATTATTACAGAGCCTGATTGTGTGGTCAATCAATTCCATCCCACCCGGCCGACCATGTCCCGGTACGACAATTTTCGAATACGGAAACGCATCTTTGACCTTTTGTAGAGTTTTCGGCCAGCTTTCCACATCCGCATCGGCGGTATTACCAAGATTCCCTGCATTTTGAGATTTGACCATGCAGCCGCCAAACAGAATCTTCTTTGAAGGTATCCATGCCACGATATTGTCAATCGTATGACCAGCACCTAAAAAAGACAACTCCACCTGTGTTTCGCCACATGCAAGACATAAGCGGTCGGTGAACCAGTTTTTGGGTACGGGTTTATTCGTGCGTTTTAATATTTCAACGGTCTTATCCAACGCAAAAGATTCGGCGTTCCTGCGATGCGCCTCGGCCAAACCGCCCGCGCAATCTATATGTGAATGCGTGGGTACGACTTTTTGAATCACGGCTCCATGTTCTTTTACTACCCAATCAAAAAGAACGCCCGTCTGCTCATCCGTCCAGGGCAAATCAATCATTATTGCATTTTTGCCGTCGATAACAATCAGCCCGTTGGCAGGGACATTCTCAAAGCCCTCAATATCGAAATAAGTTGTATGCCGCCAAACGCCCTCGGCAAGTTGTCTTACCTCGACATCGTCGCTAAGCCGTACTCTTTCATTATCAGATTGCCCATACGCTGTGACTCCCAGACCAAATACAAAGCCAAGTAACACAATTAAAACCTTGTGTTTTATATGCATTACATAATCCTTTCATTGAGTATTATAGTCCAATAGCCATATACAAATCTCTGGTCTGAATCAGTGGCTTGTCAAGGTTCAGAGGGATTATCCTGCTCTAACCGCTTTCCCATGCTGACAACATCGTCTCTCTTGAAACCTATCGCTTTATAAAACTCAATGACTCCGGTGTTGGATGACCGGACTTGAAGATTGATTTTAGGACAGCCGGCACTTCTTAAGATTTTTTCCGCTTCCTGTATCATTTGAGTTGCAAAACCCTGCCGCTGATACTGTGGTAAGACAGCCAGATAGTTGATCCAGCCCCGATGACCTTCATAACCGACCATGCACGTTGCTATAATCCTGCCGTTAAGCTCTCCTATCAGGAACCATTCCGGATTTACCTTTAGCTTTCTTTCGATATCTCGTTTTGAATTATTCTGCGGGGCAATCAGGCCGCACTTCGACCATAGCTCTATCACATCTTCCTGGTCATCTGTATGAAACTGTCGGATTATAAAGTCACTCATATTAATAAATCGAACAACCAGTTCGGCGGGCGCATCACCAATATCTTGCCGAAGCGGCTTGTTTATCCATGCGAGGTCATCGTCAAGGATTCTTTTTGAGAGCAGGCCATTCTGAAAATGCAATATAGAAAGGTAAAATGATATTTGCAATCGGAACAATCATAAGCAAAGACAACGGACCGGGAAAGCCCGCCTTTGTACATATCTTCCAGAATGGAATCACCGTCAATGCCGCTACAATGATGCCTCCCATAATGATAAATAAAATGACCAGGAGTTCATAAGGACCGGGTCCAAATCCCTGTGCAATCATTTTCTTTCCTTTCGTTTAGAACCTTATGGATATTCCTTGATTGGTTGGACTTTTCCCAATAACCATACTTACCAGTAATGATGGACCATTTCGCGAATGTGGTGGTCATAAATATCACGGACCTGTGCCATCGTCTTTTCAGAGAGTTCGGGCAAATCCGAAGCGGAAAAGTTCTCTTCGGCCTGTGAGGGCCGTTTGGCGCCGGGGATTGTACATGTCACGGCATCGAACATCAAAATCCATCGCAGTGCAAACTGTACCATACTCATACCTGCCGGGCATATCTCTTTGAGCTGCTCGACAACCTGTAATCCGAAATTAAAATCAACGCCGGAAAAAGTTTCGCCCCTGTCAAACGCCTCGCCGTTGCGGTTGAATTTTCGATGGTCGTCGGAGGTGAATTTTGTATCCGGTTTGAATTTGCCCGTGAGCATTCCCGATGCCAGCGGCACACGGGCCAGGATTCCCACCTTGCGCTTTTTGGCCTGCTCGAAGAAAAGCTCCGCCGGTCTATGCCGGAACATATTGAATATCATTTGCACGCTTTGCACGTTCGGATATTCGATGGCCTTGAGGGCTTCTTCGACCTTTTCAACGCTCACGCCGTAATAACGGATTTTCCCCGCCTCCACCAAATCATCGAGTATCCCGAAGACCTCCGGCATATAATAAACTTCGGGACTGGGACAATGCAGTTGCAGCAAATCGATAGCTTCGGTATCCAGGTTCTTCAGGCTCCGCTCGATAAAAGCCGTCAGGTTCTTGCGATTATACCCCGCCGCGGTGTGCGGATTCAATCTCCGACCGGCCTTGGTTGTCACATAGATTTTCTCTTTATGCTTACTGCAGAGCTTAGCCACAAGCTTTTCACTGCGACCATCGCCATAGACATCGGCGGTATCAATAAAATTGACACCCATCTCGACAGCCTTGTGCAACGCCGCCAAAGATTCGCTGTCTTCGACCGGACCCCATGTCCCGCCTATCGCCCAGGCCCCGAAGCTCACCTCGGAAACTTTCCAGCCCGTGCGTCCCAATTCTCTATACTTCATAAATTCACCTCTTATTGAATTTAACAGACTATTTACAAACTAAAAAAATAATCCATCCGCAAAAGGTTAATGGATTGTCACCCTCAAATTATTTACAAACCAACCGCTTTAAACATTTATCATTTAATCATTCTGAATCTTTACCATGATTTCCATAATAGAGGCGTTATCAGCGAAAACCTGCCAGTGTTTGATTTTGTCGTCAGCAACGATGGCTTTCCATGCCGTCGGTATTTCCCAATGGTTCTCAGCCTTCAGATTCCCATCGACGGAACATGTGCCCGATGCCTTGCCCAGCAGGATAATATTGTCACCGGAGATAACAAATTCAGGGGCATCAATCCTGTAATCCGGGAACATCTTAAAATAACCGCCCCAGGACTGCCGCATCTTTTCGATACCTTTATATACATCCCCTGACGAATCGATGAAGGTGTGATCTTTGGTCATCAGTCCGCAGAGAGCCTCGACGTCATGGTTATTGATTGCTTCTATAAATTGATTGGCAACACCTTCGATATTCATCCCGCTCCTTTCTAACTTCGCCTGTAAACGGCATTATAATCCGAACCACCTGATATAGATGATAAATACAACATTAATTAACTCGGAATCCCCTCGAGCCTGCCGGAAATCTCAAGCAGGTTCTCAAGGCTCATTTGGCAATCTTCGTCGCTATAAAACTTTGGTCCCATACCGCAGGGCAACGTCAATAAGTCACCTTCCTGAAAATCCTTAACATCTTCGGATGTTTTTATTCCCCAGGCGATTCTTTTCCCTTTTCTGTACTGTGGATATTTCGTAATATCAAATTTCGAGGCATCGAAACTGATAATATCAAGCCCGGAACAGAATAATTCATCCCAGTTCATATTGCCGCAGACATGAACGCCGAATATCACATCAAAGCTATCGAAAATCGGCGACCACAACTGCTGATAATCGAAACCGGCATGGCCCAAAGCAGGCTCATCCAGGAAAAGAATAATCTCACGTACGTGTAAGCCGTCAACAATGGCGGAAATATGCTCGTATGTCCTGGCAACCGCCTCATCTTCGGAATACCCGCTTAAAATTAACGTCGCCGGGCCGACACATTGTATTTTCACTATTTCGTAGCCATCCACGTTCTGACTGAACGTTTCAAGGCAGCTAAGCCGGCCGGGATTTTTTATATAATCAAGCATGGCGTCACCCAGCTTCGGCAGTTCGGGCAAAAACGGTATATCATGTCGCAGACTGTATTCGACGGCTTTATCAACGTCATCGTACGGTAAAGACCCAATCTGTGTCACTATCTTCTTTTTATCCATTTGAATAACTCCCTGTTTCACTGAATCCGATACGAGCCGAATATTCGAATATTATCGTTCTCTGGTCTCTGAAATTTCGCCTGAAAGCATACAGCGGATTATAACATCATTGCCGACTATTGTCATGCCGGAAAAGCAAATGCGGTTCATCTTTATAGATTATATCTCGCTCAAATTCAAAACCGGCTTTTTCCATAACACGCCGAGAAGCAAGATTATCAGGATTTGTAACACAAACGAGGCTGGATAGCCTTAGTTCAGATAATCCTATACTCACAACAGCCTTGACAAATTCCGTCGCCAAGCCTCTATTCCAGAATTCAGGCAGCAAACCATACGCAATCTCCACCTCATCCTTTTGGCCTATTACCGCGTTTCGCAGTCCTCCCCGACCGGCAAGAATTCCCGTTGCATTTTCCCGTAATATCCAAATGCCGTATCCGTATTCCTTCCAGTGGGCCAGGTTATGTTCCATATATTCCAGCGTCTGTTCGCGGGAACGTTTACAGCCGAGGTATGCCATCACCTGTTCGTCCTGGTGCATTTGGTATATGAATTCAAAATGACTCTCCTCCAAACGCTCTGCGGAAAGCCTTTCGGTATGAAAACCATCCAAAATATTCATAGATATAACGCTATCCTACTTATCACGATTTTTCATCCGGAGCCGGAAGGTGTGGACCTGTTCGTAATCTCTGCCCATAGCAACCTGAATATCACCTGTGCTGAGATTATAGACGACGGACCATACGGTAGTATCCTGCGATGTACCTTTTAGCAAGCTCATTGCTTCATCCTTCGATAGATGTCCCTCTGTTTTACCGAGATGCTCACTAAGTTTATTGTATCTCCAGTAGTCCAACGTCTCCGGAACCGGCACGGTCTCTGAAAGTAAAAAGTTGGTCGAGACTTGCCAGGATTCATCGTTTCGAACCAAAACCATCCTGCCGTCCACGTACTCGACTACCGCGGAGCCTCCCGATGCATCGGCGATGTGAAGATGGCAGTAAACAACCGGAAAGAAAGGATTATACTGCTGAATCAGAGCCACCGCCTCGTTTACATCCTTTGCATGATCCAGAATGGCACGCATCAACTGATTGGAAATCAGTGTCGGCCTGTTCGGATCATAAGGCAGTTCTCTAACCGGTACGGCATTCTGCCCGACAGCTACACCCCACTCATTCATACCGTCTATAACCGCATAAGGAGTTCCCAGCAGATTAAATCGCTTTGTCCAGGGAATATCCTGCATCCCTTCCAGACCATAATAATAGAGGTCCACCATCGAGACCGAAGCATACCCTCCCGGCGGGTCAGTAAAAAGCAGTAAAGAAGAGCGATGTACCCAATCGAAGTTCCGGCCGAATATGGCGTTATTTACGTCACCAAAGGCCGCAAAACTCGCACACGCTTCCGGATTCACAGCCTCGTAGAACTTCTTAAAGGGCGGCCAGTCTATGCCATGTTCGCAGAACCAGTCGAAAAAGTAATCCCCGTGATACCGCATAACAAAAAGCGGGTAATCATCCACCCGCTCCAATGATGCCATTGTTCTAACCGGTCCGTACGAAATGAGTACCAGGCCAAGTACAAGCACGAACAGGCAGCCAAGAAGAATCCTTCTGATGCGTTTTTGTCGTTTTTTCTTTTTCTCTTTCACTTTCCAGAACCACTCAAGACTTGCTTAGAATCCAAAACCGGTATAATGTAAAAAGTGTAAGGATTCCGATTAGCACACATTAAATACAGACCTGCTTTTTCACTGCTCTGCCCGTGTATCTTTTCATTTGGCAGGTATCGATAATTTACATCAGATTATCAATTATCCTGCCGTCTCTCAAGAAATTCTTTGCCGATTACAATTAAAATGTTATTCTAATGAAGCCAATGGACGATTACAGCTTAATCTTTGAACAAATAAAAAAGAAGACAAACAAGAGGATTCGACTTAATGAAGATATCACCCAAGACCGCCAAAAAAACAGAAACACTCGTTAATCTCCTGAAAAAATCACAGGCCGTCCTGATCGTTATGCAGGATAATCCTGATCCCGACTCAATCGCCTCCGCCCTCGGCCTCCGCAAAATTGCAAACAGCCAGTCGGAGGTTCAGTGCACAATCACCTATGGCGGCTCCATTAGCCGGGCGGAGAACAAAGCCCTTGTAAAATACCTCAGTGTAAATATACGTCCGTTAAAAGAAATCGAGCCGACAAGATATGACCTCTTTTGTATGGTTGACACGCAACCTGAAACAGGCAATAACTCATTACCGGAGGACTTCCTGCCGGATATTGTGATAGACCATCATCCCATGCGTGAGATGACACGACAGTGCATTTTCACCGATATCAGGCGAAATTACGGCTCGACCAGTACAATTTTTTGCGAGTACCTAAAACACCTTGAAATAAATATTGATACGCAATTAGCTACGGCTTTACTCTACGGCATTCGGTCGGACACGCAGGATTTGGGTAGAGAAACCATCAAAGCCGACATGGATGCACTATATTTTGTATATCCTCTGGCTAATAAGCGGATGCTGAGCCAGATACAGCGAGGAAGCTTCGACCGTGAATATTTCCAGATCCTGGTCAAGGCATTTATGAACGCACGGATATATCAAAACAATGTTATTATCACAAGCCTTGAACGCGTAGATAATCCCGGTATGATTGGTGAAGTCGCGGACCTTTTGCTTCGTGACGATAACGCATCCTGTACTATTTGCTATGGCCTGACTGAAGAAAAAATCCTGATATCGATAAGAACATCGAGTGAAAACCTCCAGGCGGACAAAATGATTACCGATATTACTGCAGGAAACGGTACAGGAGGAGGACACAAAACTTACGCCGGTGGGCAAGTGCCGCTGGCAGGCTTGTCAAAGGCGGACGCTGCCGGGCTCGAAAAGAAAATCTATAAAAAATTCCTTAAAATACTTAACCTCCCCGAACACCCCTACACCAAACTCATAACGATATAAAATCAATAATCCCACACGGGCAATTGAGATTAACATCATACAGGATTATTTTACATAACCATTTAGCTTGCAGCTAACAGCTATAAATAAAAGTATGACAACCAACTTCCTCATTGCGACTGCGAGTCTGTAATTGTAATGGCATCCTGTTTCACGTCTCTGCCGAAATCAATGCGTTCTTTTATCCGGGAAACACTTTTACCTTTTAAATGAATCTCTCTTGTTTTATCACCCTGAAGTCTCATGAAAACTCCCTCAGACTCCGGCCCGCTTATATCTTTCATCGTCACATTACGGCTGTCAAACAACGAAAAGACGGGCAGTTTATCCGGCAGTATCTTTACGTTCGTAAGTTTTATCTGCTCTGCATCCACACAGAGAAAACCGGTATCGGCTGAAATTACAACATTCTCCAGCTCAATCTCCCGTATCGGCATCTCCGGCAGCCCCTGCAACAGTACGGCCCCGGCGGCACCTTTACAGATAATATTTTTACAATAGATTTTCCGGAACTGCGGCGTCCCCTCATTGACCGGAACAACCTCTCGCCCGGCGGTCGGGCCCTTCTCCTGCTCGCCGTCTTCCGGGATGGGCGCCCTGCCGCCATAATACATATTGAAGCGAACAGCCTCGGTGGCGATGTTCGACATCCGGATATCTTCGATAAAGATATTCTCCACGACACCGCCTCGCCCCCGTGTGCTCTTGAACCGCAGCCCGACATCCGTGCCGATAAACGTGCAGTTGCGTATGAAAATATTGCGAACGCCGCCGGACATCTCACTGCCGATTACAAATCCACCGTGCCCGTGATAAACCGTACAGTCGGTGACCACGGTATTCTCGGTCGGCTTGCCCCTGCGTCGGCCGTATTCGTCCCTGCCGGACTTCAGGCAAATGGCGTCATCCCCGACGTCAAAACAGCAGTTTGTGACAATAACATTCCGGCACGATTCCAAATCAAGACCGTCGCCGTTCTGAGAATACCACGGATTCCTGACATTGATATTCCTGATAATCATGTTCTCACACAACATCAGATGAATATTCCAGGCCGGTGAATTTTGAAAGGTAGGCCCATCCAACAGGACGTTCTTACATTCAATCAGAGCTACCATGACCGGACGCAGATACGAGCGCACGGAGGCGTAATCCTCCAGTGTCACATTGTCCCGGCCTCGCATAGACGCCAATATCCGCGGCCCGTTCAACGCCTCTTCGGTCGGCCACCACATGTCCCCCGCTTCATTCAATACTCCGCCGGATGCAATAAGCTCTTTCCACTGGCGGTCCGTCATCTTGAATTTCTTGACCGGCCGCCACGCCTGTCCGGCCCCGTCGATAATCCCCTTTCCGGTGACGGCAATATTTTCCAGATTTTTCCCATATAAGGGTGACATACATTGAACTCTCGGCCGGCCTTCCCACGTGGATTGTATCAAAGGAAAATCGTCGTAATTTTCACTAAACTGGATAACCGCACCCTTTTCGAGATGCAGATTCAGATTGCTCTTGAGTTCAATCGCCCCTGTCAGCCATACGCCAGCAGGCACAACCACACGCCCGCCGCCGGCTTCCACGCAGGCCTCAATTGCATCTGCAAAGGCCTTCGTATTTTTCGTATGGCCGTCTCCCACAGCACCGTAATCGGTAATAACAAACACGCGGTCCGGAAACTGCGGCGCCTTAATCACCGGCATCTCAAACGGCAATTCCGCCGGAATCGCTGAATCGGCCCTCCCGGCTTCACCTGAAACACAACTGCCAATCAGTAAACAGCATAGAACCATAGGGACAAGTAGCAATCGCATTCTATTTACACCGGATTTTCCCAGATTTCTTTCGCACATTCTTATTCTCCTTCAATAAGTCAGGCAGATTTTATCGTTCATGCAGACCAATATCATCATATTAGAATCATTTCTTCTTTTTCCTGCAAGGGCAGATTCCACACAGACAATTGAATTGCTTATCCTGAAATTACAGGCCGGGGATAAGATCATCCGAATCGAACGAGTCTTCGGTGACGTATTCATCGATTTCAACTTCGTGGACGCCCCAGTATTCCAGGGCGTTTTTGAGCTGCGTATCCATCGTCGAACCGGCTTTTTTACGAATGAACCATACAAAGATAAAAAAAGGCCAGAAAATCGGAATAATCGCAAACGGAATCAGAAGCCAGCCATAGCCTTGGAGCATAGATTGCCCGGTCTTGATTTTTTGTGCAGCGTCACGCAGGTAAGTAAGACGCTGTCTCCTTTGCTCACTCTGCGTCAAGTGTGCGATCGATACATCAAATTCGGCAAGCTGTTTTATTTCCAGAGGATTTCGATAATGATAATGATTCATATGATCTTTTTATCAACTCTGGCGTTAATCTTTAGCCACTCTAAAGATATATACGCACGAGAAGGAAAACTTCAATAAAAACCTTTACGATTCACTTATCATAAGTTGCTTTGCATCTTCAAGATGTTTTAGTAAATATTTTCTATCCGGGCCACCTAAGTGCTCCCAGGGCAGATTTTCTCCTGGAGCGAATCCTCGCTGTGCAAGCTCGTCCACATCGAGGTCGAATTTCTCGAAGGCTTGCCGCCATATTTCGGGATTAAAACACTCATCCCACAAATCGAACCTCGCCCCGGCCCGCCAGGCGGCCTCGATAACGTCACTCATACTCCTGTCACCCCGGCCGATAGCCGATTCCAAAACACTGCGATCTATATTATGAAACTTGAACTGCAAAAAATTCGCCCGAAGGTTTCGTTTTTCATCCAGGATGATTTGCTTTGCCTGCTCGAAATAGGATTTCGGTTTTTGTCCCAGCCAACCGAACGGCGTATGAGACTTTGGGACAAACCAGCTTATTGCAACGTTAATCTGGCCGGTTTTGCCGTCCACTTGTTTTCGCAGCTTCGCCAACTCGAACGACAAATGCACAATCTTCTTTACATCCTCCAGGGTTTCGCCGGGCAGGCCGACCATAAAATACAGCTTGAATTTCTGCCAGCCGGCCTTGTACGCAGCTTCGACTGCGGCGAATAAATCCTCATCCTTCAAAGGCTTGTTTATAACTTTCCGTAATTTCTCGCTGGCCGCCTCGACGGCAATGGTCAGGCCGCTCTTACGCACCGATTTGACTAACTCCGGCAGAATCTTCAACTGCTTATCGACTCGCAGGCTCGGCAGAGATATGCCGACATGCCTGTCGTGAAAGTATCCGTGCAGTCCGGCGACTAAATCTCCGAGATTCGGATAATCAGCGCTCGACAGGCTAAGCAGACTTACCGTATCGAATCCGGTTGCATGATAGCAGGCCTTTGCAATCTCGATTATTCTTTCGACGCTGCGATAGCGAATCAGCCTGCGGCAAAAACTCGCCTGGCAAAATCGGCATCGGCCGGGACAGCCCCGCATAATCTCAACGCTTACCCGCTCGTGCACCGCCTCCACAAACGGCACAATCGGAGCCGCAGGCACGGGAGCATTTTCAAAATCCTCCACAACGGCACTTAGCCGTTTCCATCCCGTCCCTCGTTCGGTATGAACGCAGGGGACATAGGCCCAGTCGAATTTCTCTGCGATGCCGGCAAGGATTTCTTTTTTTGCCTGACCGGCTTTTTTGCCGTCTTTGACAGAATTGGCAAGCTCGACAACAGCCTCTTCGCCTTCGCCCAATACGAACATATCGAAAAATTCCGCCATCGGCTCACAGCAATTTGCCATGCCGCCCCCGCCGATTATCAGCGGCTCGTCTTCGCTTCTGTCACGGCTTCGGATTTTTATACCGCCCAAATCGAGCATATTCAGTACATTGGTATAGCAAAGCTCATTCGTCAAACCAAAGCCGACAATATCGAAGCTGCTTAGTGACGCCCTGGATTCCAGGCTAAATAAAGGGATATTTTTTTCACGGAGGACTTTTTCCGCATCGATCCAGGGAGCAAAAACCCGCTCGGCGGCAATACCATCGATTTTATTGAGGCAATCGTAAAGAATTGCCAAACCCGTATGTGACATAGCCACTTCGTAAATATCGGGAAAACACAATGCAACCATCAAATCGCACTTCGGCAGGTCTTTTTTGACCTGGTTGACCTCACCGCCGATGTATCTGCCCGGTCTGCGAACAAAGGGAAGAAAATCGCTCTCAATGCGCCCGGTCAATATTACTACTTCCTTTTTTCTCATACCGGCATTATAACTATACAAACGGTTCTTTTCTATTGATTGTCGGTCAATTTTGTATTATCAAATCTTCTGAAAGGTATTTATGGATAAGAAATCCAGAAGCATTGTCATTTTTATCTTCGCCGTCCTTTTGATAGTGGCTTTGTGGATCTCTATTGCCACAAACAGACCGGTTGAGCTTGAAAGCAGCTATCGGCTGGTCATGGGAACTTTTGCTCATGTCGTAGTTGTTGCAAAAGATACCGAGACCGCCCGAAGATGCATCGAGACCGCATTTGCCGAAATCGACAAGGTTGACGAACTGATGAGCGACTACAAAAGCGATTCGGAAATAGGCATTGTTAATAAAAATGCCGCCGAACATGCCGTTCAGGTCGGCGAGGCCACATTCGAGGTTCTGCAAAGAAGCGTCGAGTTCAGCAGGCTCACCGAAGGAGCGTTCGATATTACCGTCGGGCCTTTAGTGGATTTGTTCCGCGCCGCAAAGGAAAAGCAAGTTGCACCGGAGCAGGAAGAAATCGAGAAGGCCAAATCTAAAGTCGGTTACGAAAAACTCATCCTCGATAAGACAAACAAAACGGTGCAATTTACCGTTGAGGGCATGCGGCTGGACCTCGGCGGCATAGCGAAAGGCTACGCCATCGATAAAGCAATCGAGGCAATGAAAAAAAACGGTGCGCTCGGGGCAATGGTTGATATCGGCGGTGACATTCGATGCTTCGGCGTACCGGCCAAAGGTAAAGACCGCTGGTTAATCGGCCTGCAGGACCCGAACTTAAACGAGGATTCCTCCGGCGGCCTTGTATTAAAACTGCGAATAGCCGATGGAGCAATTGCAACCAGCGGCGACTATCAGCAATTTGTTCTAATCGAAGGCAAAAAATACAGCCACATAATAGACCGCCAAACCGGCTCAGGGGCCGAAGGGCCTTCGAGCGTGACAATCATTGCGGACAACGCAACAGACGCCGACGCCCTCGCAACCGCCGTAAGCGTTATGGGGACCGAAAAAGGCCTTGCCTTAATCGAGAAATTACCGAATACAGAAGCGATTGTAGTACCTTCCGGACCGAAACCCGAATCCATAAAAAGCACAGGTGCCGAAAAATACATCGAATAACGTTTAACAGTCGCCGGTTCGGCGACTAAAAAATGTTTAACCGTCGTCGGTACGACGAAGTGTAATAAAAGCAGCCGTTCCGGCTGCTGCTAAACAAAAAGGAACTCAATAATGATTATCGCTTATCATGCGATTTTCACAACATACGGAACATGGTTACCTAATGACCCGAGGGGCTCATATTCCAAAGAAATTTACAACGAGCAACTTCAATTGTTAGGCACAATAAAATATGGCAGGCAAAATCCCCAACCGGCACATAAAGAATTATTGAAATTCCGGACGGCAGCAGTACCCAAGCTCAGCCGAGCACCTATTTTGCTTAATGAGAACTGTCGTTTAATTGTCGCACATGCTTTTGGTAAAGTCGTTAAAAGGTTAGGCTTAAAAGTCCCGGCCTGTGCGATAATGAGCAATCACGTTCATATAATGATTCTGCGTTCGCAGTACAGAATCGAATACCTTGTCAATCAGATCAAGGGTGCCGCAACAAAAGATTTGAAACTCAAACAAACTCCCTGGGCGCGTGGCTGCTGGAAGGTTTTCATCAACGATTCCGAAGCGCTATCAGCCGCTATTAAATATATTCGGTCCAATCCTACTTCTGCAGGTCTTGCGCCCCAAAAATGGGATTTCGTTTCACCACCATACGTTTAACCGTCGTCGGCACGACGATGAGTTTAAATCACCCTTCGCCTCCGCAGCCAGCCGACAAATCCCGCACCTATACCACCAAGTAAAATAGCACCGGGAGCTGGAATCTGCGTAACAGCAAAAGGTGAGAGTGAATCGACACTTCCGTAGATTATATTGTTCAGTGTATCGTTATATGTTGTGCAATCATACCACACCCCGTCATAGTAGTGCAAAAGTTGAATCATATCTTCATTAATAAAACCCATTTCGCTGTAATCGATGGCAACCTCAACCATACCGGAAAAGTCGGCTGTAGTAGTAATATCGTAAAATGTATCCAACCCTCCCAACTGAAATCCCGAAGGAAGCTCCGGACCTGATGTGTAATCCAGAATCGCGTGACCGGCAGAAGTGATCTCATCAAATACAAGGCTCACACCTTCCCCCGGAAATAAGACAGAAATATCCGATCCCGATCCTATCGGGATACCAAACAACCCTTTAATGTAGGCTTGCTCTTGCACACCGTCAAAGTAGGCACGCATTTGGAACTGTAAGTCAGAAGAGTACTGAGTTGATGTATATGCTGTTAAAGCTAGATGCACTGGCTTTCCGGACCACCCTACGAATTCATAACCTGGTTTTGCCCATACACTAGCAACATCAAGCCAACCATCAGGTATAGGTTTATAATCAAACAACCACTCATTCCCGCCTGCTCCTCCCACTGAGGTTGTGATTGAAGTATAGTACCCGTAGTCAGCAATCACAGAAAAATGATCTGCACCAACATACAGATCAGCAACCTTTACGTTC
>Ga0315539_1001448_pt1 | contig 17523 bp, 12 predicted proteins | sample SalMarSW160150MG_FD_203097 | JGI IMG/M metagenome (GOLD analysis project Ga0315539, IMG submission 203097) | Salt marsh sediment microbial communities from the Plum Island Ecosystem LTER, Massachusetts, United States - Salt Marsh Sediment SW1601-150 ... | reverse complement strand
TCTCTGGAAGAAAAGAGAAAAATACAATGAAGATAAACATATGGCTGCTGTACAAAGACATCAAATTAGAAATAAATTGGCAAGAAAATCAGCATGAATACTTAGGGGGTTGACATAGTAATTCTAAAAATGCCACGGCAAACTCACGGTTAAAGAAAGAGATTAGCCACAGAGGACACAGAGAGGAATTATTTTTTATGTAAAAAACACACACCACCAAATCCTAAATCCCATATCCTATATCCTAACCCCTGAATTGGACACAGATTTACACAGATGATAACTGATTTTCATTCAAAATTCATAATTCATAATTTAACATTAGAAACAATGAACTCAATAAACCCAGCACTCTGAACCCTTATCACATATCACATACCACATATCCCGTATCCCTTATCACTTACCACTTATCACTTAATCCCTGCTTCTCTTAACTTATTGACATCTAATCCTAAATCGGAACTCAGAACCCTCGAACCCTTTCAGACACTGCACGACCGTGGCTAAAAAAGATCATAAGACCCCTTGCCTCATATTTACGGTTAAAAAGAGAATACTGCATTGATTTTTTATTCAGATAATATACTATTTTCTATACGGATAATAATTATACAAATCGGTGTAAAAAATGAATAGGATAGAGAGTTTACCTGGGAATCGTCCCCCTTTACGTCCTACTGCTTTTATCGCTCTTCCACTTGGAGCAATAAAGCCACGTGGATGGATGCAAAGGCAATTACGTATTCAGGGGGGAGGTATTACCGGTCACTTAGATGAAATCTGGAGTGATGTAGGACAGGAGAGCGGATGGTTAGGGGGAGATGGAGAATCGTGGGAACGGGGACCATACTATTGTGATGGTCTCATACCTTTAGCCCATTTACTTAACGACCCATTTCTGCTATCGAAGGCTCAAAAATGGATGGATTGGACACTTGGCAGCATTCAGCAAAATGGACAGTTCGGTCCAAAGAAAAATAGAGATTGGTGGCCGCGGATGGTAATGCTCAAAGCACTAACAATGCATTATGAAGCAACAGGAAACTCCCGTGTGCCCGATTTTATGCTCGCCTATTTTCGATACCAACTCAAAGCTCTTCTAAAGAAACCCTTAGAGGAATGGGGTGCTGCACGAGGGGCTGAGAATATACTAACTGTTCACTGGCTCTACAATCTGACTGGTAATTCCTCCCTCCTCGGCCTTTCAGAACTCATATATAACCAGACCATCAACTGGGCCGAACTCCAGGGTCATTACACATTAAAAGAGCACCTGCCTTTCAAAGAGTTTAATATGTTCACCCATGTAGTAAACAACGCTATGGGAATAAAAACACCTGGTGTTTTCTATCCGCAATCAGGTAATAAGTGGCATCGTAATGCTCCAAAGCAGGGTATAGAAAACCTCATGAAACATCACGGGCAACCAAACGGTATCTGGAGCGGAGATGAACATCTGCATAGCACCTCGCCAACATGTGGAACAGAACTATGTGCTGTGGTTGAATATATGTTTTCCCTTGAAGAACTCCTCCGAATACTGGGAGATCCATTCCTCGCTGATATCCTTGAACTCGTTGCTTACAATGCTTTACCTGCCACTTTCAGTCCTGATATGTGGGCACACCAATATGACCAACAAATCAATCAAGTGCTGGTTTCAGTAGCAAAAAGGAATTGGGTAAATAATGGCGATTGGGCAAATATATATGGTCTTGAACCTAACTATGGCTGTTGCACTGCAAATCTGCACCAGGGATGGCCCAAACTGGTGAAAAACTTGATAATGGCGACTCCTGACGGTGGCCTGGCTGCTGTTGCCTATGGTCCATGTTCAGCTTCTGGTAGGGTCCAAAACAAAGTACCAATTACCCTCACTGAAGAAACTGATTACCCATTCGATGATACGGTACATTTTCATATCTCGCTTTCCCAATCAGTCCATTTCCCGCTTGTCTTCCGAATCCCATCATGGGCAATGGAACCCAGAATCACTATCAATAGGAAGGAAAAGCTCTCGCCTGAGCCAGGAAGTTTCTTCCGATTAGAACGTCTCTGGCGAGACGGAGACAAAGTCACCGTGGAGTTCCCCATGGGCATTAGGATTTCTACTGGACACAGGGGGCTCATTTCAATCTACAGAGGACCACTTCTATTTGGTCTTAAGATAGGGGAAGACTGGAAAAAAATTAAAGGAGTAGAGCCACACGCCGACTGGGAAGTCTATCCAACAACACCATGGAACTATGGTCTAATGCTTGATTATCATAATCTCCAGGACTCCTTTGAGATCGAGACTTCAACTGTGAACCCGATACCCTTTCATCCTGATTTACCCCCGGTCATCATTAAAGTGAAGGGGCGAAGGATTCCGGAATGGGGCCTGGAGGACAACTCAGCTGGCGCAATCTCTGGTGGCTCATTTAAGTCGAGCGAAGACATCCGCGAGCTATCACTTATTCCATATGGGTCTACAAACCTCCGAATTGCAGCTTTCCCAAGAGTCTTATAAGAGAACCTAACTTCAATTTCTATCTTTTATTCATAGGTTTCATGGTTCGGAGTATAGGATTAGAAGTCAATAAGTTAAGCCAAGCATGGATTAAGTGATAAATGGTAAGTGATAAGGGATACGTGATATGTGATATGTGGTATGTGATATGTGGGAATTAGTCAAGGGTCCATCCTTTTGGTCTTAGGTTTTGGGGGTTAGTTTTATTTTCTTACCAACTTAACTACTCAACTTCTCAACCATTTAACTATATCTCTCCTGTCTCTGTGGCAAAACAAGCATTGACAAATGAGGTATTCTTTGTAAAAATATATGTGTGCCCCTGTAGCTCAGTGGATAGAGCATCGGTTTCCTAAACCGGAGGTCGTAAGTTCGAATCTTACCAGGGGTATATAATTAGTGGAGGAATGATGATAAAGTATAAAAAGAAGGACCTCAAGCGGGACGAATTTAAAGAAACAATCGAGAATACAATTATTTTTTATGAACACCATAAAAAAATAATAACCATTGCAGCTGTTGGAATCATTGTAATAGCAATTTCATTAATCGCATACCGTAATCATGCAAGAGCAATGAACAAGCGCGCAAGAAGCGAATACAATATCGGAGTTGTAGTATATAACAGTGGTCAAATTGAACAAGCCGAGCAGCAATTCGAAATGATAAGAAATGAGTTCTGGGGAACTACCTTTGCCCACCGTGCCACCTTTATGCTGGCTAACATTTACTATAAAAAGGGACAGCTTGATAAAGCAATCGAAAATTTTGAAGAATTTGCAAATGGAAAATATGACAAACTGTTTACTCCTTCTTCCTATCAAGGTATAGCTCAGTGTTACGAACAGAAGGGAAATATAGTAGGAGCATTAGAATACTATGAAAAGGCGCTTTTAGAATTTAAAGCTAATACCTTCAAAACAGATTGCCTCATGCAAATGGGTCGAATTTATCTTAGTATGAATAGATTGGATGAGGCTAAAGATGTTTACGAAAAGATTCTGAATCTAACTGATAACCCCACAATTCGTTATAAGGCTGAAAGAAAACTCAAAACAATTGAAGCGATAAAAGAGATTAGTGAATAAGGAATTATTAGGTAACATCAGAAAAACTATTTCCGAGGAGAAACTTGATGCAGTACTCCTGAGTGATATATATAGAATCCTTCATCTACTCGGAATAAATGCCTCTTTTAATTTCATCGAAATAGGATTCTATCTTTTGATAACAAAGAAGGAAATCCATCTTATTGGGGATCCCTTCTCTTTTTCTCAGATAAAAGTAGGAAAAGAAATAAAGAAAGAACTGGAGAGTCTTCCGAAATTCAGGGAAAATGCAATGCGTCCAATAAAAAGACTTAAGGATATACTTAAAAAGTTAAAAATAAAGAGGATTGGTTCATTCGAAGACATTGACCTTCCTCACTATGAAATAGTATCTATCGAAGATCCCTTTCTAAAAAGCTTCCTTTACCCGGATGAAAACCGCCTTGCTATTCTAAAAGAAAATTCATCAATCTGCAATAAAGTACTGAAAGGAACCTTAGAGAAAATAAAAGAAGGATGCTCTGAAATCTCAATCCGTAATACAATCGATGAGAGCATCTATGAATTTGGGGGCGAAAGGCGGGCATTCCCAACAAAGGTTATATTTGGGAAGAATACTGCAAACCCATTTGCTATCAGTAACAATACCAAATTAAAAGATGGTAACCCATTATTCATAAATTTTGGACTTATACGCTCTGGTATTGGGATAGAAGTCGCAAGGACATATACTATTGGAACGCCCAAAGAAGAATTTAAGGAATTATACAGAAAAACCAGCACTATTTACAGAAAGTTTCTTGAATTCATAACGCCAGGGAAAATTATAAAGGAAGTCTACAATTACGTATGTGGTCTGATAAAGGAAAATGGATATACGGAAAACTTCATAGAGCCACTCGGCATACCCCTATCCCCCATAAAGAATGGGGTAATTATTTCTCCAAACAATACATCAATACTTAAACCAGGTGTTATATTATCTTTACAGTTAGGGCTTTACTTCCCCGGAAAATACGGAATAAGGTTTCAGGACGTTGTTATACTACAGGAAAAAGCAATCATCCTAACCAACTACCTGAGTAAAAGAAGCTATGATATTTCTACCCATCAAGTCTGAAAGTAAGGTCCGAAGACTCCCTCTTATTACCCTATCGCTTATCGGTATCAATTGCATAGTGTTCATGTTTACATATCCCATTATGATACGGGATGATAATTTGATACAGAAAAAAAATGAACAATTGTGTGAATATGAATACAAGATGTACATTCAGCACTTTAATGAAGATAAAGCGATTAATTTCCAGGAATACGCAACAAATTTGAACAAGATGAGAGAAAAAATACAAAACAAGGAATTTGGACTCACTGATGAAGAGTGGGAGGAATGGAATAGAAGATACCAGGAATATAAAGAAGCGATTGAATCAAGATTCACCAAGCGATTTGGATTTACTTCCACTGATTTCAACCTGGTAACGCTTATAACTCATCTATTCCTTCACGCAGGTTTTGCGCATCTCTTTGGTAATATGTGGTTTCTCTGGCTAGTGGGTTGCAACATTGAGGATGAATGGGGACGACCCTTCTTTCTTTTCTTTTACCTCCTTTCCGGGGTTATTGCATCCGCTATCTTTGCCATAATTTCTCAATCCTCAGCCCCACTTATTGGAGCATCAGGTGCAATTGCTGGAGTTATGGGTGCATTCGCCGTCCGACATTATAATACAAAGATACGTTTCCTGTTTATATGGTTCCTCCCACCTATAATCACAACATTTTCAATCTACGCTGGCATTTTCTTGCCATTCTGGTTTATCCAGCAATTATTTCAAGCATTCCTTCTAAGCGCATACTCAAATGTTGCATTCTGGGCGCATATAGCAGGGTTTGGCTTTGGTGCTATTACAGTTGTCGTAATGAAGTATTATGGATTAGAAGAAAAATTTCTAAAGCCCCTGGTTGATGATACCTTGAATTTAGTAGATACCGATTTCTCAAAAGCCGTGGAAGCAAGGAGCAAAGGAGATGTTGATACTGCAGAGGGATTATTGGAGAAAAAATTAAACGAAAATCCCGCCGATGTAAGAACAGCAGAAGAATTGATTGATTTATACTGTTTAAATGGCAAGAAAAAGGAAGCAGAACATATAGCAAAAATCTGTTTCCGTGAACTACGGAAGAAAAAAGCAGATAGAGAATCAATCCTGTCATTCTATGAAACACAGTTGAGGGAAAGGGAACTCCTTTCAACTTTTAATCCCTATGATTTTTACTACATCGCCGACTTGTATAGCAAGAATAACCAATACAATAAGTCGTCCAGAGTATTGGCAATCGCATATAAAAATTACAGAGATAGCAATGATGCCCCTTATATCCTTCTCCGACTAATAAAAACGCTCTATAAAAGCAAAGATAAGAAATTCTTTAAGAAAGCAGCTATAGAACTAAAAAAACGTTTCCCTGAAATGGAATCAAAGGCAAAAGCAATGATAAAGGAGGAAAAAAGTGAACCACGATGAAGCACTGAAGTTACTGAAATCCAGGGTCAAGGATGATAGACTAATAAAACATATGCTGGCTGTTGAAGCCTGTATGAAGAATCTGGCTCTTCATTTTGGAGAAGATAAAGAAAAATGGATTCTCGCGGGTATTTTACATGATATAGATTACGAGGAAACAAAAAATAATCCAGAGGAACATGGACTTAAAGGGGCAGAATATCTCAAAAATTTTAATGTCCCAGAAGATATCTTACGCGCTATAAGAGCCCACGCGGGGCACGAAGAAGCAAAAACTAAGATGGAAATATCACTTATTGCTTCCGATGCTTTATCCGGCCTTATTGTAGCCAGCGCTCTTGTTCACCCAGATGGACTCATCGGAACATCTCTCGATTTCGTCTTGAGGAAATTTAAAGAGAAGCAATTTGCAAAAGGTGCCGCACGGGAAACCATTAAACAGTGCGAGAAAATGAACATCACACTCGAGGAATTCGTAAGTATATGTCTCTCTGGCATGCAACGGATAGCCGGTGATCTTTCTCTTTAGTTTAATTCTCGCAACTTCTCCAGAGATTGAAAGAGATCCATTAAACGCAAAAGCAGAACTGGTAAGTGATTCCTGGTTCGGAGAGGATAAACTCCATCATTTTATTCATTCTGCAGCGATATCATCTTCTGCTTATCTTATATCCAATAAAATGGGCAGCATTGACCAGAGGAACTCGGTATATATTTCCTTCTCTGTCGTCACAATAGCAGGTATAGCAAAAGAAATTTATGATGAGTGTTCCGGAAATGGAAGTGCATCCAAAAAGGACCTTGTATACGATATTGCCGGTGTTATATCTGGTATACTTTTGATATCCTTGGGAGGTTCATAATGCATAAGATATACATAACTTACCCTTTTCCCGAAGGGTGGTTATCCTCATTAGAGGGAAAAGTGGAGATGGAAGTGCAACTCAAGAATCAATTTCTTTCAAGTAGTGAAATGGGAGAACGATTAAAGGATAAAGATGGAGCAATAGTCCTCCTGGCAAATAAAATAGATAAAGAAGTTCTTGACAAAGCGAACAATCTAAAAGTAATCTCAAACTATGCAGTTGGCTATGATAATATAGATATCAAAGAGGCAAAAAAGAAAGGCATCATAGTTACCAATACTCCTGATATCCTCACCAACGCAACTGCAGAACTTACATTGGGTCTTATTTTTACATTGATAAGAAGAATTATAGAATCAGGTGAATTCCTACGCCAGGGAAAATTCACGGGGTGGGAGCCCGATCTACTCCTGGGATATGAATTGAAAGATAGGTTGATAGGAATACTTGGAGCCGGAAGAATTGGGTTTGCAGTGGCAGAAAAGTTATATGCGCTGGGTGCAAAAATTGTATATTGTAATAGTTCAAGAAAAGAAAAACTGGAAAAAGGAACCGGGGCAAAGAAAAAGGATCACAAATGGATACTAAAGAATGCTGACATTATATCTATTCACCTACCGCTGAATGAAGAAACTTATCACTTTATAGGTCAAAAAGAACTCTCTATGATGAAAAATACTGCATTTCTAATAAATACAGGTAGAGGACCTATCATAGATGAAGCTGCCCTTGCAGATGCGTTAAGAATTGGGAAACTTGGTGGTGCAGCCCTTGATGTTTTCGAGTATGAACCCGGAGTAAATCCTCATTTACTTAGGTTGAGAAATGTCGTTGTGACTCCCCATATAGCAAGTGCAACGTATAGAGCGAGAAAAGGTATGGCAAAAATAGCCTGTGAGAATTTACTTGCTGCACTGGGGGGGAAAGAACCACAATATAGAATAGTATAGTGTCGGGAGTCTTGAGTCAAGAGTCATAAATCCCCGGAATGGACTGAAAGCCAATGGTTGGAAATCATAAACCGAAAAATGGAACCATTATATCTTAAATTATCAAAAGAAATGTTTGAAGATAAAGTAGTAAAATTATGGGAGAAACTCTCATCCTGTAATTTGTGTGGGTGGCAGTGTAATGTTAATAGATTCACTCAAAAAGGAACCTGCAACTCTGGAATTACAATGAAGGTAAGTTCCTCTTTTCCTCATTACGGGGAGGAACGACCCCTTGTTGGAAGGAACGGGTCAGGGACCGTATTCCTCTCTAACTGCACATCTAAATGTGTTTACTGCCAGAACTGGACAATCTCTCAGAAAGGAGAGGGGAAAGAAATATCAGTAGAAAAAGTGGCTATCGCCATGCTACACCTGCAAGAAATAGGCTGCCATAATATAAACTGGGTTTCTCCCACACACTATGTGCCGCAATTAATGAAATCGCTTTTGATTGCTAAAGAGCAAGGCTTGAATATTCCTATAGTCTATAATACAGGGGGTTACGACTGCTCAGAGACTATAAAATTGCTCAAGGGAATAGTAGATATATATATGCCCGATATAAAGTACGGCTCAAATGAGAATGGATGGAAATACTCTAAAATACCTGACTATTGGAGTGTGGTAAGGAAAGCAGTAAAAGAAATGCACTCTCAGGTTGGAGACCTGAAGATAAATGACGTAGGTATAGCAGAAAGGGGACTCATTATAAGGCACCTTGTCCTGCCTTTTAATATCGCAGAATCAGAAAAGGTGCTGGAATTCATAGCAAGGGAAATTTCTACTGATTCATATGTGAATATAATGGATCAGTATCATCCCTGCTATAAAGCACCAAATTATGAAGAACTCAAAAGACCTATTACGAGAAACGAATATCAGGAAGTAATAGATAAAGCAAAACATCTGGGACTACATCGAGGGTTTTAAATCATGGAATTGCAGAATTAGGAATGTGGATTGTTAAAATGGCTTATAGGATTAGGAGAGAATAAAGTAAAGCGAGCAGGGATTAAGTGATAAGTGGGGATTAGTCAAGAGTCTAGAGTCCAGTGTCAAGAATCAAGGGGACAGGATTCCAAATCAACGACTCAACGACTCAACTACTCAACCATTTAACTTTTTTTACGCTGCGTGCATCTGCGGTATTTTTAGGTCTTAGGGTTTAGGATTTAGGATTTGGTTTTTAATCAGTTATTATCTGTGTAAATCTGTGTCAAAAAATGTGGGTGAATAAATGAAAGAAGCAATGTTTTATGAAAAATTAAAAGATAATAAAGTGAGGTGCCACCTCTGTGGATGGGATTATGTGCTACCCGGAGGATGCATAATCCCTCCCGGGAAAACAGGTGTTTGTGGGGTTAGGAAAAATATTTCTGGAACCTTATATTCGTTGGTTTATGACAAGATTAGCTCTACAGCGGTTCATGAAGTTGAGAGAAAACCTTTATACCACTTTGCCCCGGGAAGTCTTGCTTATTCGATATGCACCCAGGGTTGTAACTGGAAGTGTAAATACTGTCAGAATTGGCAACTGAGCCAGGGAGAAATAATTGGGAAAGCAGTTCTCCCGGAGGAGTTGGTAGGAAGGGCAAAAGCTCGGGGCTGTCAGGGCTTGAGTTATACCTTTACAGAACCCACAATATTTTACGAATTAACATATGATACGGCAAAAATAGCTCATAAAGAAGGTTTATATAATACCTATGTTACCAATGGTTACATAAGTCCAGAACCTATCCAGAAGATTGCGCCATATCTTGATGCAGTGTCTGTTAATTTCAAAGGCTCCGGAGATGAAGAATTCCTGCAGAATTACATCGGGATTCCTTCTTCCGAACCAGTTTATAGAGCATTGAAAGAGTTTGAGAAAAATAATATCCACATTGAGATAACAAATCTACTCGTCCCGCAAGTCGGTGATTCTATGGAGAAAGTGGAGAAGCTCATAAACTGGATAAAAGAGAATTTGGGCGTGGAAACACCAGTTCATTTCTTAAGATTCTTTCCCCATCACAAAGTTCTTGACCTCCCCCCTACCCCCATTGAAACCCTTGAAAGCGCATATAAGATTGCAAAGGAATCCGGAATGCAGTATGTGTATCTGGGAAATGTACTAAACGGACGAAATAACACTTACTGCCCAAACTGTGGAGCCCTACTCATCAAAAGGGGTATAATGGAAACGATAAAGATTTACCTGCAAGACTCTATCTGCCCCGAATGCGGGAAGACCATTAATATTCGTAACTTTCATAAAGGTGATAGAAAATAGGAGAAATGGTAATCAGAGGCTTCCTGAATCTTGTAAACAGCATAATTCTCAACTTTCTTTGTATTTTGGCATACTTGACAAAAATGAAATGGGTTATAAATTTGCTCATTAAGGAAAGAAGTGATTTAAGGAGGTAAGACCCTGTCTATTCTTAAAGAAATCAGAAATATAAAAAGCAGAAAACAAGAACTGACTAAATTTGGCATAATACTCGGTATATTTCTCGGATTATTTGGAATATTTCTTTTATGCCGTGGGAAAGAAAGTGCGCCCTATATTCTAATCCTTTCTGGTGTATTTTTCTTTTTGGGTTTTGTCTTACCTGTATTATTAAAACCAATATACAAAATTTGGATGACAATAGCAATCATACTGGGATGGGTTATGACGAGGGTAATCCTAAGTATTTTATTCTACCTTGTATTAACCCCTATTGGGCTTATTGGAAGACTGTTCGGTATGAAATTTCTGGATTTGAAATTCAAAAAGGACATAGAAAGCTATTGGATGTCCAGAAAAGACAAGAACATAAAAAAGAATAATTATGAAAGACAGTTCTAATAAAGGGAATAATTCTTCACAACAGAAAGCAGGTGGATTTTTCATTATTTCCATAGGCATCATTATATTGCTTTCTTCCATATTAATAAACCCATGGATAGGCAAATTCTGGAGACCCGACATAATAGATTTTTATGACGCCATGCTTGAATACTTCATGTGGAGTTTAAGTTTGGGAATTCTAATCGTAATAGGGGGTCTTTTAGTTCTTAAAAAGAGAAAGAAAATAATTGACAATATGACCATATTATTAGTTACAATTTCCATATTCTTTTTATCTGATAGGTTTTTACTGGTTAAATTTGGAATACCAATTGTCGTTGTGGATTCCAAGACTCTTTACAGGTACCGTCCCAACACAGTAAGGCAATGGGGAAGTGGGCACCCAAACCCGGAAAAAATTGTCAGAATTAACAAATATGGTTTCCATGATGATGATTTCCCCCTAAAAAAATCCACCAATGAACTTCGGGGAGTCGCAGTGGGTAATTCCATTACTATGGGATTTTCTGTAACGTCTTCCGAAACCTACTCGAATCAACTCGAGAATCTATTAAAAAAATATGATGAAAAATATAATTCATATCAAATCATAAATACAGGAGTACAAGGCTATTCAATCCATCAAGAATACCAAATGCTAAAAGAATCTATGAAATTTGAGCCAGATTTTGCAACCATTGGATTCTGCATGAACGATATCCTGGCACCATCTATTATGAACCGACTTTTAGGTAGGAGAGCAGTAGAAGAATATGGAATAATGAAAACGACTAATCCAATTATTTCATATCTCTTAAATGAAACCGGCTTTGGTAGACTATTCATAATGTTAAGAAAAGAGTTCAAACTTGAAGAATCAAAAAGAATACGTAAGCAATTCGGCAAAAAATATACTGCTTGGCTCAAGAATTCAGAGAAGGACAAAGAGATTGAAAAAGCCTGGGAATATGTGCTTTCAGATTTAGGAAAGATTTATGACTTTGCAGATGAGAATAGTTTGCAATGTGTATTGCTAATTTTTCCTGATATCTTTCAATTATTTAACGAACAATCCCGAAGATCTCAAAAAGTCTTAAAAACTCATGCAAAGAAATACAATATAGATGTTATAGATTTTTCTGAAGTTTTTGCAAGTGTCGTTAAAAAAGACGTTATAGATATTGTCTCCTGCGATAAAAGGAAAATAAACCCGGACGAGATCCAAATGCTGTTTCTGGAATGTTCGAAAAAATACTTTATAGATGGACACCATCCAACTCCTGAAGGAAATAGAATTATAGCCCTAACATTACTGGAGTATTTGGATCATAAGGGCTTAATTAAACTAACTGATATAAGGAGGCAAAAACTGTGGGTAAAATGAGTATAGTAAAAGAACTCTGGAGTTTCTTAATAGAGAGAAAAAAATGGTGGTTAATACCAATAATCGCTTTCTTGGTTCTTATAGGAATACTGATTATCTTCACCGAAGGTTCGGGAGTTTTGCTGCCTTTTATCTATACATTATTTTAGTTGAAAATAATGTTCCATGAAACTCAGGGTTTTAAAGGAACACTAAGAAAATGAATATTCTCGGGATATCAGCTTTCTATCATGACAGTGCGGTTTGCCTGGTACAAGATGGAGAAATAACTTTCGCCGCTGAGGAAGAACGTTATACACGTAGGAAACATGACTTTTCATTTCCAAGAAATGCTATAAAAAACTGCTTGCAGGAAAATAAACTGAATGAAAAGGACCTAAATTTTGTTGTCTTTTACGATAAACCTTTCCTAAAGTTAGAACGAATATTGCAGAGTTATCTTGCTTATGCTCCAGTTGGAATTCGTTCCTTCATAAAAGCAATCCCACAGTGGGCAAAAAAGAAAATATGGATAAAAGAACTTATCGAACGAGAACTTAACTACACGGGAACCATAATATTTACCGAACATCATGAATCTCATGCTGCAGCTGCATTTTTTCCTTCCCCTTTTAAGGAGGCCGCTTTTCTTACGATAGATGGCGTCGGGGAATGGACTACAACCAGCTATGGGAAGGGAAAAGATAACGAGATACGGATTCTTAGAGAGATTCATTTTCCGCACTCCCTGGGACTCCTATATTCTGCCTTTACCTATTATACAGGATTTAAGGTTAACTCAGGTGAGTATAAAATGATGGGTTTAGCGCCTTACGGTGAACCAAAATATAAGGATTTGATACTCTCAGAATTAATAGATTTGAAAGAAGATGGCTCTTTTAGATTGAATATGAAATATTTCAATTACTGTGCTGGTTTGAGGATGACAAACAGGAGATGTGAGAAGCTGTTCGGTTTCCCTCCTCGAAGACCAGAATCCCAATTAACACAACAATACATGGATTTAGCTTACTCGGTACAGGAAGTTTTGGAAGAAGTCATAATGCGTATGATAAGACATATCCATAAAGAAACTGCCGCTAAAAATCTATGTTTGGCTGGTGGGGTTGCCTTAAATTGTGTTGCCAATGGTAGAATCTTACGTGAAAGTCCCTTTGAGAATATCTGGATACAACCTGCTGCAGGAGACTCAGGCGGTGCCCTGGGAGCAGCACTATTTCTATGGTACCAATATTTAGGAAATAGGAGAATCACAGACGATAAAAATGATTCTCAAAAGGGATCCTACCTGGGGCCAGAATTTGATAATTCGTATATTCGGGATTACCTAAAAAGTAACAATATACATTTTACAGAATTGTCAAAAGAAAAACTCCCTGAAAAGATTGCAGATTTGATTGCCCAACAAAAAGTGATAGGATTGTTCCAGGGGCGAATGGAGTTTGGCCCAAGAGCCCTGGGAAATCGCTCAATTCTTGGAGATGCGCGGTCTCCTACAATGCAAAGAAGAATAAACCAGGAGGTAAAATTCCGGGAAAGTTTTCGACCCTTTGCTCCCTCCGTTCTTAAAGAATATGCCAATAAATACTTTGAGATTGACAGAGAAAGTCCATATATGCTCCTGGCATCCCCGATAAAAAAGGAAGTTCGTCGTAGGTTATCCAAGGAAGAACGTAATCTCTCTGGACTTAATAAATTGGATGTTATTCGTTCAAGTATTCCGGCAGTCACTCATGTGGATTACTCTTCCAGGGTCCAGACCGTCAAGGAAAAAGATAATCCTTTATATTATAAGATAATTAAAAAGCTTGAAGAAAAATACGACTGTCCCTTAATTATAAACACATCCTTTAATGTCAGGGGGAAACCCATTGTTTGCACACCCGAGGATGCATATCATTGTTTCCAGCAAACAGGAATGGACTATCTGCTTATGGGAAATTTCTTGATAAAAGATAAACAGGGAAAGAGAATTCAAATATAAAAATGCCATTCAATTTTATTAAGGTCCTCCTCAATTTATAAATTAATCAAATCCCAACCCCAATTGAAATATCTGATAACACATATTGGAATATTGAGCAAAAATGCTGGGTATCTCTGCCTAGCATTTTTGATTGAAAGAAGAATAGATTTTCTTGAGGATTTTTTACCCTATCTTATATTTAAAATCTTCCCTCTATAATATTCCTTTCCTGCCCTGAAATTGTAGAAATAAACCCCTGCTGAGAGGCCTTCTACATTCACTTTATGTATGCCGGCTCCCATAACCTCATCAATTGCATTTCTTACACATCTCCCTGTTACATCAAAAATCCTTAAATTTACTCTGCACTTCTCAGGAATTCCAATCTCTAAATTCATTTTACCGTATGTGATGGGTCTTATATAGAGTTCATACTTAGTTGTTATTGGTGTTGGCTCTTTAGGAAATGTACTCTTATAACCCTTATCAGAATACTCATAGAGATACAAAACTCCACATACGGCATAATCACCTGTTTCTTTTATTATCTTGATTGTTATTTCACCATCCCGAGTATTAATATGTGGTATCTCACTTCCAAACAATACAACCCTACCTGAATTTAAGTAACTTTCTCCAAGGGATGTCCCATCGACCTCAATCCTCTCCTTCCATCTCGCACCTGATTTCTGGAATAGACCGAGTATAATCCTGTAACGTAAGGCAGGGTCAAGTCCCTCAATCCTGTATATCAATTCCTGTGGATGATAATCAACCATCTCATAAGCTCTAAAACCATTTGAATAGTCCAGATACCCTTCTCTCTGTATTTGATACGGAGATGGATTAATCTGTCCCAGATTAGAAGAGGCAAATCGAAAATCATCTATCTGTTCATCCCTCTCCTGTATACCAATATCAGGTGTTTCTCCTTCTGACCATATTGAGGCTATAACCATAAAATTTGCAACAATATCACCCTTTCTTGGTCGGTAATATAATGCCTGTGGGTAAAGTGCATCAGCCCATGATATGTCTGATACACCCACAGGATAATCCCAGGAGAATGTACTCTCCTCATAACATGCTCTCTTTATTTCATATATTCCACTAACATCTTCTTCTTCCCAATAAAGCCACTGATTGGTTATCACAAATGGTTCATCGGCATTAGAAGGTCTTTGTTTGAAATTTATCCTATGATAATCAAGATTAGAATCGGTAGCAGGAACGATCGATACACACTCGATAATTGGGACTCTATTCGAATCCTCAACCCATGCGAGATTCACGTATCCATTCAGGTAATCGATATTTGGTTTCCTGCTAAAATCATCCGGAGAATTGGATACATTCCATTTATACCAGATGGGACCAACTCTTTGTGCATATATGATTTCCTCATTTCTATCATATGCAAGAAGTGGTATGTTATCCTTAAGAGAAATAGTTGAAGATGTGGATACCATCCCTGATTTAGAGGCTATTACTCTCCACTCTTCTTTTAGACTGTTAATCTCAAACTTACCATAAAGCCATTTTGTCTGGTATCTTCTCTGCTCGACTCTCCATATACCATCCATAAATACATGACAGGTATCACTTTTAACTGCTATTGCTGGATTATCAATCGATTGAACATTAAAATCAGGATATGATATCTCTCCTGGATTACTCCATACTCCATTATCCCTTATACTTAACATAAGTTTATCGTTTCCTCTAACCCATACAGCCACAATCTTTCCATCCTCTGTTACTCCAGTTGATGGCGCTTTAGCAGTATATGAAGGATTACTTACTAATTCGGGAGTTCCCCAACTAGAACCATTGTCATCTGAGATAATGCAATATACCTTATTATCTGAGCGATAGAGAGAATAAATACTCTCTTCGTATGAAAGGAGTCTCGTTGCGTTGTTGTAACCTGTTGATTGAGAGGTATTGGATATGGTTATTGGAATGGTAAACGATAGATCTGTTTCAGAACTTTCCCTGTCTCTTAAGTCAAATGCAGTGAGTGAGTATCAAACAGTATCTCCCCTATAATTATCAATATCATAATCGATATAATTTGTATCCCAATTTGTTTTATTAAGATAACTACCATTTCGATAAATATTATATCCTGAAAGGTCGACTTCATCATTGTCATTCCAGATGAGATTTATCCCCCATTCTGTATCTGTATTCCTCTTATATCTATAGGTGAATCCTTCAGGGACCGAAGGTGGAAGCAGGTCATCCCATTCGAGGTAGGTGGTGGAAGCATTGTTTCCTAAATCACTTATCATTGGCGATTCCATTTCTCGGGAATTATATTCTAAATTCCAATTATATGCTTCTAACATTGATGTCCCTCTATTTCCATTAGCATCGGCAGAATCCACAGAAGGAGCGCTGCCATCGTATGGCCACACTTTTTTCTGCCTTACAGCATTCATAACATGAAAGTTAAATTCACCATGATAAAAAGTGTCGCTAAGTGAGGGAAAGAATTCATTCTCTATTGAATCTCCATAAAAAGGTCCATTGAAATCGCATTGAAATGTTCCTATGTTGGGATGAGAAGCTGTTAAAACAATAGAGTTGTATCCCTCTAAATCATCGGTAAAACCACCACATTGACATTGATCCATCCAATATATTTCTTTATTAGTTTTTATTTGATCTACTAGTTCTGCAAAACCACGATCAATTATAACTGAATCCATTAAAAGTAAAGTAACATCGTAATCAATACCACTATTATTAAAGCCCGAATATACATAAAGCATATTACCTATTCTATTAATACACCAAGTCTCTTTATTCGTGATGTGTGTCCTATTTTTTATAACTGGATTAAGTGGATCAGTGGCCTCTATTACTGTAAGGTAACCTTTATTGTCGCTCCCATACCTGGCCGATATATATGCAAAATCACCCTTAGTAACGATGTCATTCCAAGTATAATTCGTACCTTCTGTACACCTACCTACTTCTTTTAAGGTATCATTATCTATTATTAAACTATGAAAACGGGCTTCAGTCTTCTGATGTACAGTAAGAGTTTCTGAAATTACATATATATGATTAGAATCAACAACATCCATTCCCCAAATGTATCCAAGATTACCAAGACTACTAATTTCATTCATATCCTGAGTTCTAAGGAGAGTAAGATTATTATGTGTAGCACCAATTAAATGTTCTTCTCCATTATAATCCAGCAATCCAAGGTTATCGTAAATTCCAGAACCAGGGAAAGAATCAATTACACCTGAATCTTTGCTTAGTTAGGCACGTTCAAAAATCTAACGCAACAAATTATAATAATGTATAAAAAGATCAGGAGGCGATTAGATTATGAAGGAGCCGAAGTACAGGAGGTTAACTTTTGAAGAGAGAGAGGAGATAAGCAGG
>Ga0315539_1001444_pt1 | contig 17536 bp, 13 predicted proteins | sample SalMarSW160150MG_FD_203097 | JGI IMG/M metagenome (GOLD analysis project Ga0315539, IMG submission 203097) | Salt marsh sediment microbial communities from the Plum Island Ecosystem LTER, Massachusetts, United States - Salt Marsh Sediment SW1601-150 ... | reverse complement strand
TGTGGAGCTCTGGAGAATTGGGGTTTATCTCAAGGCCTTCCCGACAGATAGCTATCGCCGAGTCATACCATCCCTTTTTGTTGTAAACGATTCCCAGATTATTATAAGTGCGTGAAAGATCGGTCGGTTTGACCCCAAAAAAACTGGAGTTACTGATCAGAAAAAATGGGATCAGAATAGAAAGCGAAACGAGGAAAGGTCTGGTCTGCTTATTTCTGATCTTGTCCGCCAGCCAAAAGATTGAATAGGAGGCAAAGATTATCAGAAAGGGAATTACCGGCAAACGAAAGCGGGAGGTCACAAAGAATGAAATCACCGAAAGCATGTAGCTTAAAACAAAGGCATACAGAAGAAAATATCTCTTCCAATTCCTAGCATTCAGAATCATCCCCAAGATTGCCAGGGGACAGATAATCCCAAAGGGAAAACGCAGCAGGTGATCCCACAAAAGCAGTCTCAAAAGAGACGACCATCTGGAAAAAAAGTAGAGACTCTTGTTGCTTTCGATCTCATAGGAATTCCAGAAATAATAGAGCTTCTTGCCCAGAAGCCCCAAATATCTTAAAGGATGGATCTGGACAAAATCAAGACCTTGTCCCACCCAGAAATTTGAGATTTGCGAAGGCTTCAGTTTTTGGCCTAGACTTCTTTCCGCCAGCTTAACCGAAGTTATCCAGATGTTGTCCTGGTAGCCATCATAGGGAGGAGAGCCAGGTGCGGCGGTCGCGATCTTTCCGTCCGACTCAATGTTGTTTCCTATAAAGAAATTTATCCCCCCTTGTGAGGAGATCAAAACAAAATCTTTTCCCACTACCCAGTTTCTTATGGTTACCGGAGAAATGATCAGGATGCTTCCTAGGAGGAAAAAAACAGTCGAGGGTATTATTCTGTTTTTGTTCTTTTCCCAAAATCTTATGCAGATCCACAGCAGAACGAAGGGGACGAATATCAGAATATTGGGTCGAGCGATGGCGGATAATCCTAAGACCATTCCCGCCACAAACCACCATCTTTTCTTAAGCCTAACCTCGGCTCTCAGCAAAAGCAAGATCAACGTTAAATCCAAGAATATTACCAGTACTGGTATCAAAAGCTCCGCATCGAAGTAGATGAAGGGGGCATAGACACAGGCTGCCACCGATGCAATGATGCCGACCGTTTTATTAAACACCTTTCTACCAAGCAGGAAAATCAACACGCAGCTTAAGGAACCGATGATGATCTGGATCAGCCGGGGGAGATAGAAACTCTCTCCAAAGAGAGAATACAAAGTTCCCAGAAAGTAAGGATAAAGGGGAGCCCGGAAGAATACCTCTTTGCCCAGCCAATCGCCTGCGGCAATCTCCTTAGCCCAGTTATGATGCCACAGAGCATCTATTTGCGGCGTGTCGAAGTAGGGATTCAACTTTATCTGATTTAGATAGACAAATCTAATGACAAAGGCTAATAGGAATAAGGCAAGAACAAGAAGGGTTTCTTTCTGGAAAAGCTTCATCTTTGTTCTTTTTGTGGACATTTTAGCGTTGTGTGGTTTATGAGGCGAATTTCCTCCTTTTGTGAGCTGCGCCAGCTTCGCAGAGATTTGGCAACAGAACTCCCCGCCGAAGCGCCGGAAGTAAGATCCGGGCGCCCCGGCAGAATGGACCAGTCACCGCAAAGGTATATTTGGCTAATGATGGGCGAGGTCGAGGACTCATGAGATTGACGTTTATCGACCTCGTCTTTTAGCTTTTTTCTTAGAGGGTTCAACCTTTTTCTTTTTGACCGTAACCTTCTTCTTAACCTTTTTGCTGGGGGCTTTCCTTTCAGCTTTAGCTTTCAGTTTCTCCAGTTGTTCCTTCACCAAAGTTGCCACCTCAGCCGGGCTGTCCGCCACCTTGATTCTTGCTTTTTCAAAGGCGGCGATTTTTTCTGCGGCAGTTCCGCTTCCTCCGGCAATTATGGCACCGGCATGCCCCATCCTTTTTCCGGGAGGAGCAGTTCTGCCGGCCACAAATGCCACTGCCGGTTTGGTCATCTTCTTTTTTATGAAAGCGGCAGCTTCCTCTTCATCCGTGCCACCGATTTCGCCGATCAGGACCACCGCCTCGGTTTGCGGATCTTGCTCGAAGAGGGTCAGGGCATCGATGAAACCGGTGCCTACGATCTGGTCTCCACCGATGCCAAGACAGGTCGATTGTCCTATGCCGTTTAAAGTAAGATGATAGACCACCTCATAAGTCAGAGTTCCACTGCGCGAGACAACCCCCACATTGCCTTTCTTGTGGATTTGGCCGGGCATGATTCCCACCTTGGTGACTCCCGGCGTGATCAGCCCCGGAGTATTGGGTCCCAGCAATCTGGTCTTGGTGGTCTTCAGATAATTATATACTTCGAGCATGTCCATGGCGGGTATACCCTCACTGACACAGACCACCAGATCCACCCCCGCGGCTTGTGCTTCATAGATCGCATCCACGGCGAATTTCGAAGGGACATAGATTACCGAGGTATTTGCGCCGGTAGCTTCCACCGCCTCAGCGACTGAATTAAAGACCGGGACGCCCTCAGCCTTTTGTCCGCCTTTGCCGGGAGTGACCCCTGCGACAATTCTTGTCCCGTAATCCAACATCTGCCTGGTATGAAAAGCCCCATCCCTTCCGGTGATTCCCTGAACCACCACCTTGGTCTTCCTGTCAATCAGAATACTCATTTTCTATCCTTTCCTGAAGTTAACAAAAGCCGAGAAAATATGTTCTTGACATCAATTGCACTGCGAAAGTGCACCGGAAATACAGGCTAATTAGCTCTCAAACATTTTCATCTGCGAGGTTCCCGAAAGCTCTATGGCTTTTTGGACCACCTCTTCCATGGAGGAGGTGGCAGTCAAGTTAACCTCCTCTAATATCTTTCGAGCCTTATCCTCGTTGGTTCCGGTCAGTCTGACTACAATGGGCACCTTTGGCTTTAGCTCTTTAACCGCATGGACTATTCCGTTGGCGACGTCATCGCAACGGGTGATTCCACCGAAGATATTAAACAGGATGGCCTTCACGTTGGCATCTCTTAAGATGATGTTCATGGCGTTGACCACCTTCTCCGGATTGGAACTTCCACCGATATCCAGAAAATTGGCGGGTTCTGCTCCGAAACGCTTGACTAAGTCCATGGTGGCCATTGCCAGTCCAGCTCCATTCACGATGCAGCCGATATTCCCATCCAATTTGACAAAAGAGAGTCCCTTCTCCCTGGCTTCCACCTCAGCGCTTTCTTCTGCGTCCAAATCCCTCATCTCCTCAATCTCAGCATGCCTTGCCAGTCCGCTGTCATCGATGTTTATCTTGGCATCTAAGGCCCACACTTCGCCTTCAGGCGTCGTGATGAATGGGTTTATCTCAGCCAGAGAACAATCGCTTTCGCAAAAGGCTCGATAAAGCTTGAGGATTACGGGATAGGTCTTGTTCGCGATTTTAGCGTCGGAATACAACTTATAGGCCAGATCTCGTGCCTGAAATGATTGGAGTCCCAGCAGCGGATCAACCGCCATCTTGTGAATCTTTTCGGGAGTCTCCCGGGCCACCTCCTCGATGTCAATGCCCCCCGCAGCCGAAACCATGATGACCGGCTTTTTTGTTTTTCTGTCGACGATCACCCCGATATAAGACTCGCTGTCGATGTCTTTGCACTCGGTCACCAGGACCTTCTTGACCACCAGTCCCTTGATCTCCATGCCCAAAATCTGGCCTGCCACCTCCAAAGCTTCTTGAGGGTTCTCGGCTTTCTTTATGCCTCCGGCTTTACCCCTTCCGCCAACGTGCACCTGGGCTTTAACCATCACTGGTTTGCCAATCCTCTCAGCCACTTTTTTGGCTTCCTCCGGAGTGAAGGCCACCTCACCTTGAGGAAGAGGGATGCCGTATTTCGCAAAAATCTGTTTAGCCTGATACTCGTGTATCTTCATCTTGGCTCCTTTCAGTTCATTATTGCATAAGGTAGCGTCTTACACAACCGGGATCAGAGTTTATCCCGATCTTATCGGGGCTTCGCTTCGACAAGCTCCGCTACTCCGGAGTAGCGAGACTTGTCTCGCGCTGTTCTACAAAAACAACCAATTACTTTCCATTTGTTGGCAGGGAAGATGAGTTTCTCAGGAAAACCCCTGCTTCCTTCAAGAGTACCTCCTTTTTGTTTAGATCCGGATCGTCCAAAACCATTTCCAGAAGATGATTCAATACCTGACCAACCAATGGCGAAGGGCTTAGATTGAATTTCTCCATAATGTCGTGTCCATCGACTTCCAAGTCCTTCACGCCGAAGGGTGGCTTTCTTTCTATCTCCAGTTTTATTCTCTCCTCCAACTCGTCCACGTCTCGAGTTTCTCCCCCTTTGCCCTGGGCTACCACGTCCGCTCGACGCAAGTCCAAAAGGGAGAACACCTGTTCGGTTCCCATTTTTCTGATTAATCTTCTCACACCTTTGTCGGTCACTCCTGTGGTGAACATGTGCTTATCCACCAGGAGCGTCACTTGTTCTATGATCTGCTTGGAATAGCGTAATCTTTCCAGAATCCTTTTGGTTGCCCGGGACCCCTTTTTGTCGTGACCGTAAAAGGTGGAACCGTTCTCGGTCAACTCTCGACATTCCGGTTTCGACAGATCATGAAACAAAGCTGCCAACCGAATCACCAGCTCCCGAGGGGCACTGTCCACGGTTTGTATGGAGTGCTCGAAAACATCATAGGCATGATAACCTCCCGGTTGATCTACCCCCACTCCTGCCTCCAGCTCGGGGAAGATTCTCCTCAGAAGGCCAGTCCTCTGCATCAACCTGAAACCAGCGCTGGGATATTTCGCTTTCAGCAGAAGTTTATTCAATTCCTCCTGGATTCTTTCCGGCGATACAAAGGAGATCAAATCCACGTTTTCACGCAGGCTTTCAAGAGTCTCCTCTTCTAAGTCGAATTCGAATCTTGCTGCAAACTGCACCGCCCTTAACATGCGCAATGGATCGTCCTTGAAGGAATTGGGGTTGGTGATCCGGATTAATCTTCTCTTGATGTCCTTCTTACCTCCCAGTGGATCCACTGGTGTTTTTGTGGAAAGGTCTAGAGCCATGGCATTTATGGTAAAATCCCGGCGACGCAGATCCTCATCTACCCCCAGATTGTGGTCAAACTCGACCTTGAAATCTTTGTGTCCTGGACCGGTGCTGTATTCTTTTCGAGGCAAGGCGATGTCGAAGACGTTCTCTCCATCATATTTCTTATGAGGCAGGAATTTTATCACTCCGAAAGATTTGCCCACTAAATCAACCTTTCCGAATTCTCTCAGCAGCGAACAAAGGTCCTCCATCGGAATTCCGGTCACCAGATAGTCTTTGTCCTTATCCGGCAAGATGGGGGAGATATATCTGTCTCTGACCGCACCCCCCACTTCATAGATTTTCCCCCGCTCCAAAATCCTCTTTATCACGTCAACGCTTAATCCAGCTATCTTTTCCATCTGTTTTCTGCAAAATGCAAGACTCAAAAACCAAAATCGAAAACGACAATTCCAAATTCAAAACACAAAAGGATAGTCTACACCATTAAATTTGGCAGGCGGTCGATTGGAAACAATTTCGAGTTTTTAATTGTATCTTTGCATTTTTCTTTTTGAATCTTGAATTCTCAACACCCTTTGGTCCCGTTACTTAGGGACTATTCTGGTTCCAGCGCTCTTTTTTTTCACCGAATCGTATGCTTTGGGTATGGAGGTGATGATGACCTCCTTTCCCCCTGCCTCCAAAAACTGGATTGCCGCCTCGATCTTTGGACCCATGCTCCCGGGTGGAAACTGTTTCTCGGCCAAATACCTTTTCGCTTCGTTAAGGGTAAGCGTATCCAAATTCTGCTCCAGAAGCGTGCCGTAATGCAAGGCCACCTTTTCCACTTCGGTTAGAATCAGGAGCAGCTCGGCGCCGATGTCACGGGCTAAAACGGCTGAGGCACGATCCTTGTCTATGACTGCATCTACTCCTTCAAGCCTCCCGTCATTCTCCACCCGAACCGGAATCCCTCCGCCTCCGGCGCTGATCACGATGATGCCGTTTCGGACCAACGTTTTTATAGTTTTTTTTTCCACGATCTCCAAAGGAATGGGAGAGGAAACCACCCTTCTCCACAGCTTGCCCCGATCCTCTCTGACCACCCAGCCATTCTGCTTGGCTAATCTTTTGGCTTCTGCCTTTGGATAGAACTGCCCGATGAACTTCGTCGGTTTTCTTATGGAAGGATCGTCTTTGTCCACGATCACCTGGGTCACAACGGTGACCACTTCTCTATCTATCTTTTCTTTCTTGAGCCGATTCTCCAGAGACTGCTCGATCATGTAGCCCATCCCTCCCTCGGTATCCGCCACGCAGATTCCTAAAGGGAGAACAGGAGCCTTGCCTCTGGCAAGTTCCACCCTTAAGACGGCATTTCCCACCTGGGGGCCGTTCCCGTGAGTTATGGCCAGGTTGTAGCCGTCCCTTATCAACTCCACAATCCCCCGCAAACTTTCCCTGGTGTTGGCAAACTGCCGGCCGATGGTATCCTCTTCACCCTTTTTGGTGATGGCATTGCCTCCCAAAGCCACTACGGCTGTTTTTTTTCTGCGCATAGATTATCGAAAGCGTGGAAGAAATATCTCCGCTGAAGAAAACTGATCTATTACTTTTTCTTTTTTTTCAGGAGTTCTTCGATTACTCCCTCCAAATCGGGTTTGCCTATTTCCTGCAATTCATAGCGCACCCGGACCGAAGGTTTGTTGATCTTCAATATCTTGGCTAAGTCCACCGGCGTGGCGATTATCACCGAATCGCAGGGGATGGAATCTATGGTCCTCTCCAGATCGTTTATCTGCTTCTTGCTATAACCCATTGCCGGAAGAAGCGCCCCTATTTCGGGATAAGATTCAAAGGTCTTCTTGATTTCACCTTTCACCCAGGGTCTGGGATCGATTATGTCTTTGGCGCCGAATTTCTGAGCAGCAATCACCCCTGCCCCGTAAGTCATCCCCCCGTGAGTTAGGGTCGGTCCATCTTCCACCACCAAAACATTCTTGCCTCGAATCAATTCAGGCTTCTGGACGTATATGGGAGATGCAGCTTCTATCAAAATCGCTTTGGGGTTTGTCATCTTTATGTTGTATCTGACCTGTTCTATGTCCTCATAATCTGCGGTATCGATTTTGTTTATCAAAGCCACATCTGCTAACAACAGATTGGTTTGCCCGGGGAAATAAGAGAGCTCATCTCCGGGTCTGTGGGGATCAACCACGGTAATGTACACATCTGGTATGAAGAAGGAAATGTCATTGTTTCCGCCGTCCCAGACTATGACATCGGCCTCCTTTTCTGCCTCTCTCAAGATGACTTCATAATCTACACCAGCATAAACCACAGTCCCTTGCAGGATGTGAGGCTCGTATTCCTCTCTCTCTTCTATGGTACAATGATGCTTGTCCATGTCCGGGATCGAGGCAAAACGCTGGCAGATTTGTTTGGTAAGATCGCCGTAAGGCATGGGGTGCCTTATCACCACCGGGTTTTTGCCCTTTTCTCTCAGCAATTGGCACACCCGGCGGGTGGTCTGGCTTTTGCCACTTCCCGTCCTTGCTGCGCAGACGGCAATTACTGGGCGCTTCGATTTCAACATGGTGCCGTTTTTCCCCAGTAGCTTGAAGTCTGCGCCTGAGGCGATCACCAGCGCAGCCCTTTCCATTACGTATTGATTTGAGACGTCGCTGTAGGAGAAGACCACCTCGTCGATTTTCGATTTTGTTATCAGTTTTTCCAAATCCTTCTCAGATACAATAGGAATGCCGCGGGGATAAAGCTTACCCGCCAGCTTAGCAGGATATTTTCGCTTCTCGATATTCGGAATCTGCGTGGCCGTGAAAGCTACCACCTCATGCTGTCTGTTGTCCCGGTAGAGAACGTTGAAATTGTGAAAATCTCTTCCTGCCGCACCCATTATCAAAACTCTTTTCTTCCTCATAAACCTTCCTTGCTTGAGATCTGTATGGACAAATTCATTTCCGCAACCATACTGCTTATCCCCGGTTCCCTCTCCCCTGAGGGGAGATGAGGGGCAGATCGTACGCCCCTCTTTAAATGCTGGGGGGCGCCCATTCTTTTGTGTTGGCTTATAGCAGCCAGGGCGCCCACCGGCATCCAAATAAAACGAGGATTCATACTCAAAGTTACGGCATTATGTCGTCAATTTGAGCCTTTTGCAGTTTCCCGCTGAAATCTACGTAAATCGCCTTCCACTCGGAGAAGACGTCCAGAGCGGCCGTTCCAGCTTCCCGGTGTCCGTTTCCGGTGTGCTTGGTGCCGCCGAAAGGAAGATGAACTTCGGCTCCGATGGTAGAGGCGTTGACGTAGAATATTCCGGTGTAGCTGTCTCTCATGGCCTGGAAAGCCCTATTTACGTCCTGAGTGTAAACCGAAGCGGACAGCCCGTAAATGGTTCCGTTGTTTATCTCAACGGCATGTTCCAGACTATCGCAAGGGATAACCGATACCACCGGCCCGAAAATCTCCTCTTGAGCTATTCTCATCCCGGGATCCACATCTCCAAAAATGGTGGGCTCATGGAAGTATCCGTGTGCGTAATCCCCTGAGGTCAACCGGTTGCCGCCGCAGAGGAGCTTTGCCTCTTTCTTGCCGATCTCAACATACTCCATTACAGTTTTCAATTGATCCTCGCTGATGGACGGGCCCATCTCCACGGCTGGATCCAGCCCATTGCCTACCTTCAAGGCCTTCGCCCTGGCCACGAATTTGTCGGTGAACTCCTTCATTACTTTCTTGTGCACTATCACTCTGGAGGTGGCCGTGCATCGCTGGCCGGTGGTGCCGAATCCTCCCCAGAGTGATCCGTCCACTGCCAAGTCAATCTTAGCATCATCCATCACCATGATGGCATTCTTGCCGCCCATCTCCAGATGAGTATGCCTGAAGGCGGGAGCGCAGGCCTCTGACACGGCCCTGCCTGTGGCGGTGGAACCGGTAAATGAAACAACCTTGACGTCATCCGACTTCATCAGCGGAGCTCCCACGGCACCTCCCGATCCGGCGACCAGATTGACCACCCCTCGGGGGATTCCCACCTCCTCACAGACTTTCACCAGATTGTACGCGGAAAGGGGGGTAAAGGATGCCGGCTTAAATACCACGGTGTTACCGCAGACCAGTGCTGGCGTCAGTTTCCAGGAAGGAATGGCCATGGGGAAGTTCCAGGGAGTGATCATGGCACATACCCCCATTGGCATTCTCACTGACATCATGAATTTATTGGGAAGTTCGGACGGTGTGGTCTGCCCGAATTGTCGTCTTCCCTCGCCGGCCATGTAGTAGCTCATGTCGATGGCCTCTTGCACATCCCCGCGCGTCTCCTTCAGAATTTTTCCCATCTCCTGGGTCATCTGCCGAGCGAAGTCCTCTTTTCTCTTCACCAAGATATCCGCCAGCCTGAAGATCATCTCGCCTCTCTTCGGAGCAGGGACCAACCTCCACCTCTTGTATGCTTCCCTTGCCGCATCTATTGCCTTCTCGACGTCCTTCTCGTTGGAAGCCTGAAACATCCCCAACAGTTCACGGGTGTCCGCGGGATTGCGGTTCTCAAAGGTCTTCTTAGTAGCCGAATCGACCCACTGCCCGTTTATGAAGTTCTTATAAACCCTGGCCTCAGCCATATAACCTCCTTGAGATGTTTTTTAGTTCTTTTATCTGAAATCGTTCTGTTTTTATGACTCAAATAGCGCTCATCTTCATCCGATCAAAAATCCCCATCTTGTGCGAAAATGGGGGTTTTGCAGAAACCTAAATATATATGCCTTCTCACGCACTGTCAACTCTTTTAGACAATTTTCTTCTGGATTTGTTCCAGAAACTTACCAACGACTTTTCGCGCTTTGGGTTTACATCCAATTACATATCAATCGCTTAGCTCTCTACCTGGAATAAACTTAGTGCATTCTGTAACGATCTCAAAGACAAAATAGCAAGAGCCGACTGTTAATACTGAACACGCGCAGGCGAAGGATCTGTCTATGTAATGACCAACCCCGCAAAAACGCTTGACACCTCGTCAAAAAATGAATATATACGAGACAACACATTATGAAAAAAAGATTAAAGCGAGAATTCTATGATCGTCCAACATTGAAAGTCGCCCGAGAGCTTCTGGGGAAATACCTGGTACTTGAGAAGGGGGGAACTCGTGTTTCCGGAAAGATCGTGGAAACAGAAGCATACGTTGGAAGGAATGATCCTGCCAGCCACGCCTATCGAGGAGTCACTGTCAGAAACGAGGTTATGTTCGGCGATCCGGGATACGCGTACGTATACCTCACTTACGGCATGCACCATTGTCTGAATTTCGTTACCGAGAGAAAAGGATTTCCAGCCGCAGTATTGATCAGAGCTTTGGAGCCTACGGAAGGTATCCAGACCATGAAAAGAAGAAGAAAGACAGTTGACTTGAAGAACCTGACCAGTGGTCCCGCCAAGCTGTGCCAGGCATTGGGAATTGATAGAAGCTTGAATGGAGCAGATCTCTGCTTGGACGTAATTTGCGTTGAAGATCGAGGAAACGAGCCAATTAGAATTGCTTCAAGTCCCCGCATAGGAATAAAGGAAGGAAAAGACAAAAAGTGGAGATTTTATATAGAAAACAATGAGTTCGTTTCCAGGTAACCCAGATCATTCCTCATCGTTCCCCATTTTTTCTCGTTGACTTCCTCTTTTTGATGCTGTAGTTTCAGAGATGCGCTCGTATATGTTTCTCAGAGACCCCTTTGGGGAGAATAGGTGACAAGCAATGGAGACCATTCTTGGATTTTTGATTATAGCGCCGCCCATTCTTTTTGCTTTGACCGTGCATGAATACGCACATGGATGGGTGGCTTTGAGATTTGGCGATCCGACGGCTCGAGACGCCGGCAGATTGACCTTGAATCCGTTGTCGCATCTGGATCCTATTGGAACCATTATGCTTTTTCTCATTCATCTGGGATGGGCCAAGCCGGTTCCGGTCAATCCACACTACTTCCGGAATCCCAGAAAGGATATGATGTGGGTTTCGTTAGCAGGTCCGGGAGCAAACATACTGCTTGCTTTTTGTCTGGGCGTGATAATTCGTTTCTTGAATCTCTTTCCTGCAGTCCCTAATCTGGAGTCCTCCTTCTTTGGCGTCATCGTTCAGATGATAGTCTTTGGGTTGGTCATAAATTTGATCCTGGCTTTTTTCAATCTGCTTCCCATTCCTCCGTTGGACGGATCGAAAATCCTGATGGGGATTTTACCCCCGCAGTACGAAGCGCCACTTATGCAGTTGGAGAGGTTCGGACCTTTCTTGCTCATCGCTATCATCTTTATTGGTCGAGCCTTGCATATTCCGATATTGTGGGGAATCTTGTCCCCCTTTGTAAGCTTTTTCAGCTACGTTTTTGCTGGCGCAGATCTCAGCCGATTCTTGTAAAGATGGTCAGCGGATGAAACGGATTAAGCGGATGTAAGTCGGGCTGTCCATTTGGACTGCCCGACAAAACTACATGTGTCGGGTAGCTCACCGGATGGCTCGCAACCCGGATTGCAATCATGTCTAAGTTCATATTCTCATCATTAACCTTAGCCGCCTTCTTGGTTCTCAACTGTGCTCCCAAGCCGAAAATCTTGCCAGAGGAGAGGACACCGCAAAATGTTTTAAGATGTGCGGTCAGAAATCAGGCGGAATTTGAAACTCTCGCCTGTATCGTCAATCTAAAGCTTAAAGGGGAGAAGAAAAAAATCTCAAGCACGGTCGAGTTCTTCTACCAGTCGCCTGACCTCTTTTCCTTCTATCCCAGGTCTTTTTGGGGCTCAAATGCTTTCAGAGCAAAGGGCGAAGGTGACAGCCTGACACTTTATTTTCCCAATGACAACCAGTTTTACGCGGGAAGTTTTTTTGATTTTGAAAAGAGCGGGTTGTGGGGTTTGGGAATAAATCTTGAGACTCTTCTGAAAATGATCACCGGAGAGGATGGTCTGAACGAAGACGACATGCTTTACAAGAGACAGGACAAGAAAAACTTCATTTACGAATCCGAAGATGAGAGGTGGATCAAACAATACTGGATTGATTTTAAGAAATGTCGGCTTGTCAGAAGCACGTGGACCGATAAGAAATGGGATGAAGTCTATCACATAGAGTACAAGAACTTCATGGCCCGCCAGGGCGTGGAGTTAGCGAGAATCATAGAGGTAGAATCGAATAGTGAAGAGTCCGCCAAGATAAAATTCATCGAGCGCAAATTCGATTTGCCTATCCCCGAAAAGAAATTCCAGCTCAAAATCCCTGCGGATGCCAAGAGGGTTGTTTTTGAATCTAAGCAAGAATAGCGGTTCTATAAGCCGGTTGAGGTAGAGGTTTAAGGGACTGGTGATAACCTCTATTGACAAGGCTGAATGCCCCGTTCGATGAGTGGTAGGCCGCTGTTGCCCATAGGGGCGGGAATTCATCCCGCCCCAACACTGTACTTTTTCAACAAGCCCTTCGCCCCTGTCCCAACTGCGGGCAAAGTCTGCCACGTAGTTGCCCAATTTATTGGGCGTTCCGGGGCTTGATAAATCAGGCAACTACATTTTCCAAATTTTTTCTCGCCCCAAAATCTGTTGACTTTTGTGCCCCATCATGTTAATATAATGCTCAATAACTTGGCTGAGTAACGGTATGGTATTTAAACAAATAGAACGTCTGGGAAAGAAATTTCTGGTTTTTGTCTTGGGATTTTTCCTTAAACGGGAAAGGCTTAATCCTGAAGACGTGGACTTCTCCAGCATCAAAAAGATCCTGGTCGTCAGGCAGGACGATAGAATCGGAAATCTGATCTTGACCACTCCGCTTCTTTTGGCCCTCAGACGGTTTTTCCCAACCGCACATGTATCTTATCTTGCCAGCAGAACTTTCCACACTCTTTTTGACAATTCAAGTTTGGTGGATCAGATGCTGATTGCAAGAAAGAGACAGTATATTCTTCACCCTCTTTCGCTTTTGTTCTTCATCAGAAAGATAAGAAAGCAAAGATTTGACTTAGCCTTCGACTCAAGCGCTGAAAACAGTTTCTCCCTTAATAACTCTCTGGCAGCCTATCTCTCCCGAGCAAGGTACAGGATAGGTCACAAAAAGCCTAACGGCAGTCTTTTTTTGAACCTCCAGGTTCCTCTTCGTCCTTTCCAAAGACATGCGGCAGAAATGCATCTTGATCTATTGCGGTTTTTGATAGGTGACTTCGAAGGAGATGATCTGAGAATCGAGATTGATCCGAAGAATAGACTTTCCGTTGGCAAATATCTGGAACAAAAGGGAATATCTCCTGGTGATTTCCTGATTGGCATAAATGTTGGGGGAAGAAGTACGAAAAGATGGGGTTTGGAGAATTTCATCCGGTTAGCAGACTGGATAGTAGGTGATTCTGGGTCTAAGGTGATTATCATCTGGGGACCCCAGGAAAGGAAGATGGTTAAGGAGATGACTCTGAAAGATGAGAACAAGCAAATCCTATCGGATTTGTTTCCTCTTCCGGTCTTGGCAGCTTTGATCGAGAGGTGTAATCTATTCATCTCTGGTGACACCGGAGCCATGCATCTGTCAGCCGCAGTCCGAACACCGACTCTGGCTTTGTTTTTGGATTCTGATCCCGTTAAATTCGGACCTCAGGAAAAAGCTCACAGGACTATTCATTCATCCAATGGCAAAATCCCGGTTGAAACGGTGAAAGAAACCATAAAAGATATGATGGAATCGACAATTTTGTCTAAAGAAAAATGCAACAAATGAGTTTTGTCGATTGGCGTATCTTGTTGAACTTCAAGGTAATAGGTTGTATCCTATGAAGCTTTACCTTAGACTGCTCTCCTTTTTGAAGCCACATTTGAGACACCTGATTCTGGCTGTGATCTTTATGATTCTCTTTGCCGGGATGAGCGGTTTTTCCGTCACCATGATAGTTCCATTCACCAAGATCATTTTCTCCGAACCGGAGGCGGTCACCCAGGTCGCTTCCCCGGACAAAGAAAGCTCCCCCCAGGATGATGAGAGTCTGGTGGTGCTTCTGCCCCGAATTTTGAAAGACAAATTCAATCAGCTAATTGTGGGGAAGACTAGGGTGGAAACCTTGGGACGCTTTTGCATCCTAGTATTCTTGATTTTTCTGATTAAGAATCTGTTTTGGTATGGACAGAGTTTTTTGATCGTGAGGGCAGAAGAAGGTGTCATCATGGACTTGCGAAATGAGCTCTACCGCCATTTCCATGTTCTGCCCTTGGAATATTTTCATGGACAGAGAACCGGAGTTTTGATCTCCCGGATTACCAACGACATCACTTTGGTCAGAGGGGCGGTGGCAAACGGTTTTGCGCAGGCTCTTCGCCAAGGAGGCCTATCGTTGGTATACCTGTTCTTGGTCTTCTGGGCAAGCTGGAAGTTGGCTCTGGTGGCACTTCTTCTTTTCCCCCCGGCCGCACTGATAATTGGAAAATTCGGACGGAAGGTAAGGAGATCAAGCACCCTCACTCAGGAAAAAATGGGAAATATGACCTCGGTAATGCAAGAGACCATATCCGGAATCAGGGTGGTCAAAGCATTTGTCATGGAGAGATTCGAAATCAGAAAATTCACCGACACCACAAGAGATTATTTCAGAGCCAAGGTCAAGCTTACCCGCATAGGTTCCCTGGGTCCACCCCTGACCGAGATTTTGGGCGTATTCGCGGCGGTGTTGCTTCTGTGGTTTGCGGGCAAGGATATTGTGGCTGGGAATTTGGATGCCAGCAGGTTTTTCCTCTTTCTTTTCGCCCTGCTCTCCTTAATGCAGCCGGTGAGGACCCTAAGCCACCTGAATATCGATATTCAGCAAGGGCTGGCGGCTGCCAAAAGGATTTTTGAAGTCCTGGATACCGAGCCTAAGACCAAGAATCATCCGGAGGCGGTAGAAATAAACTCGTTGAAAGACAAGGTGACTTTTGAGAACATCTCGTTTAGCTATGATGGCAGTGAGAAGAAGGTCCTATCCGATATGAAGTTTGAAGCGAAAGCAGGTGAGATCATAGCCCTGGTAGGTCCCTCGGGGGCAGGAAAATCGACTCTGGTGGATTTGCTTCCTCGTTTCTATGATCCAACTTCCGGGGAGATACGGATCGATGGGATTGATCTGAAGAGGATCGATCTACCATCGTTAAGAAATCTGATGGGAATCGTGACTCAGGAGACCATTCTTTTCAACGACACCGTCTGGAACAATATCGCCTACGGCCACGACCACGCCTCCCAAGAGGAGGTCGAAGCGTCTGCCAGGGCAGCCAATGCACACCAGTTCATAATGGACATGCCTGAAAAATATCAGACCATAATCGGAGACAGAGGGGTCAAGATATCGGGAGGAGAAAGGCAGAGATTGGCAATTGCTCGCGCTCTTTTCAAGAATCCGCCGGTCTTGATTTTTGATGAGGCCACCTCCTCTCTGGATACAGAGTCCGAGGCTTTGGTACAGGAGGCCATCGACCGTCTGATGAAAGGGCGGACTGTCTTTGTGATAGCTCATCGGCTCTCCACCATCCAGAATGCCGACAAGATCGTGGTCTTGGACGATGGTAAGATTGTACAAATGGGTAAACACGGCAATTTGATTCGACAGGAGGGATTATATAAAAGACTCTACGAGATGCAGTTTAAGATCTAAGACGCCAGTAGGCGGTAACCAGTGAACAGCAAGCGGCAAAGGGCTTTCAGACTCAAGAGGAGATCATTATGTGTTCAACAATTCTTATTGTTCTAGTTATTCTGATTTTGGCACTGAGCATAACAAAAGTCTGGCTTGATTTCAAAAGACGAAAGCCAAAGGGTTTCGTAATCAAGGAAGGCGTCTTCCTTTTGTCACTGGCCATTGTGCTTTTGGTGATCGACGTCAGATGTGCTAAAGACGAGGATGTTAAGCAAAAGGAGGAACGGGCTGTTAAATCAGAAGAGGAAACGCGCTTGGAATACGATCCGGTGAAAAGGCATTTGGTCCAGCTTCAAGATTACATCGATAATTTGGATAAGAGTGATAAGCCGCAGTTGAAACTCTACTTTGCGCAGGGAATGGAATACAGAATCAAGGAGGATTATTCAAATGCATTTGAGACTTTCAAGCTGGGATTAGACCTGAAAGCAACTGACAGCGAAAAGATAGCACTTTACATATTGACGGGAAATTCCTCCGCCCATTTGAAGGAATACGATGACGCTATAAACTATTACTATAAGGCCGAGGCTTTGTCCAAGAGCACGAATAATGATACCGCGCTGGTGGTGTGCCTGACCAATCTGGCCCTGCTTTATCAGATAGAGGAAGACTTCGACGAAGTGCTGACCAATTATTCGGGACTGGTGCAGGTTTTCAAGAGAACGGGGAATCAAGAGTCAGAGCGGAATACCTATGCCAGCATGGCCCTGATCTTTCAGATGAAAGGCGAACTGGACAGCGCCAAGGTGTACCAGCAAAAATCCGCCAGCGATGGTAAGACCGGCGGAGACCTCATGGCCAGGGCTTCCCAGCTCAACAATCTGGGTTTGATCTACAGCTCAAAGGGAAATTTGGACAGCGCTTTGGTTTTTTACCAGGAAGCGTTGAAGATATTTCAACAACTTGGGGACAGAAAGGATGAAGCCAGCACGGTAAGCAACATCGGGTTGGTTTTTCAAAATAAGGGAGAGTTGGAGGAGGCGCTGGGATATCATCATATAGCCTTCGTCATCGACAGCACCATAGGTCATGTCTTTGGACAAGCTGGTGATCTCACAAATATCGGAGCGGTCCACGAGGAATTGGGGAATTATTCCAAAGCCTTGGAATTCTATCAGAAGGGTCTTTCTCTCTTTGAGAAGCTGGGTGCGGTCAAGGAGACCGATTTTGTGAAGGATAACATTCAGCGGCTGGAAGGGAAGATGAAAAGATAGAAACCTAGACCGTGACCGGATTCACGCAAAAATGCACCAGATCCTTTCAAACTCCACGTGGTTTTCCCCCTCACCCTTACTTCTTCCCTCGGGGGAGAGGATTAGAGAGGGGAGCAGCATCGTATCAAAGACAATTACGTCTGTATTAGACCAGAAAGGTTATGGTTAATCCGTTTTCCCCGCGGGCGCGCTTGTCACAGGCGGCGATTTCAATCCTCTGTTCAGGTGAATGATGAACCGTCCAAAGAAGATATTGCTAATTTAACTCAGACGAATTGGGGATTTTTGACCTACACTGCCGTCCTAAGGGTCTTGAGAACTCCTTGTAAAGATACCCAGGCAAAGGAACCGGACTTTCCTGCCTGGAGCCAATTGCGGCTGAAGATGTTCAGAAAGCTTTTGTTCAGCTTTTCAGTGAACCCAACCATTCGTCTTGAAGGAAAAGATGAAACTTGAGAAAGTTGAACGTATTGCAGTTAATCAACGTTAGATGGTATAATGCCTGTGCCTATTACGCCCTAACCTTGTCACATGCCTTACAGAAAAGAGGGC
>Ga0315539_1001436_pt1 | contig 17593 bp, 12 predicted proteins | sample SalMarSW160150MG_FD_203097 | JGI IMG/M metagenome (GOLD analysis project Ga0315539, IMG submission 203097) | Salt marsh sediment microbial communities from the Plum Island Ecosystem LTER, Massachusetts, United States - Salt Marsh Sediment SW1601-150 ... | reverse complement strand
AAGTCCTCTCGTGCTCCCCACTGTTGTACTACAATTACATTGTTACCAGTCGATTTCGGCTGAGTGGGTGTAACATCATCCAGCAATGTACTATCTTCAACCGGCGCAAACGGTTCCCTTATATCGGTCGTCTCCCGTTCTATCGGAGTTGTCGGCTTAATCTGCGGCGTTTCTACGGCTGTGCTGATTGCTCTCTGGTCGGTTAGATAATATTCCTGACCGAGCCGAAAGGATGCCAGAACCAGCAGAATAAGGCCCAGAACCAACGCAACGGCGAGCTGATACGGCATTGAGAACTCGATTCTGCCAAAATTAAATTGGACAATTCTCGGCTTTCTCATCCATCGTGCTTTTGCTTTGGACGTCTCTGCATTAACGGCAGACTTACTTTCATCGGACCTTTTTGGTTGCATTTTCTCTAAGGTCCTGCCGTAGCCGGGCTTATCACGAGCCTTGCTCATCACCTCATAAAGAGCCTTTTTTCTTTTATTCCGTACCATAGCCGAATCTGCCTAATTTCACAAAACGTCCATTAAACAATTATTATATCGGCATAAGTTCAAACAACAAGCCAATATCAGCCAAGAAATTGTCAAATTTTTTAGAATATTTCAATCTGAGTTTCAACGATGAACCACCAACATTTGTAAGTGAGGAGTCGAATAAATATTTAGGTAAATCGAGATAGAGAAAGGACATTTACTTTTTCAGACTTTTTGTAGAAATTTTGTGCTTGGTGTACAGATAGGTATAGTACTTCAGAGGTGATTTCGTAAGTGGGTGTTTTTTCGTATTTTTTGGGGTTGTTTCGTAAAAAATCGCACTTTTTTTACCAAAACGGAAAGGGGGTACTTTCACAGACTTGACTTTTAAGATTTTTGAGCTGATAGGGTCCGTTTTCTGGTTCCAAACACAAAGAAATATGTTGGGATGCCATAAAATAATTCTCAAAAATGGGAGCAAAAAATGGCCTTAAAGTCCGTTTTTTCCTTGAAGTGAAGGGGACTAATTTGGTATAAATAAGATTGTTTAGGCTTGTGCCCTCATAGCAGTATTTGCTGATTCTGAGCATCTGGCGTGTGGAATCTTTTGAGAAATGAGGAGGTATTGTCTGAGATACGGAGTGGTAATGAGGACTTTGTGCTCGCACCCCCTTGTCTGCTGTCGCAGACAGCAAAGGTGGTAACGCGAGTACAGGTGCTTCGCAGTGTAGATATTTTACATTTCAGTTAACAATTCATATTGGGTTTTTGCCTGTCTCGGCGTGGCCGAGCCACGACGGGAAGGAAGGAGGTAGTATTTCGGTTTTCGAGTTAAGATTTACGATTTTAATTTTTCGATGTGTGTTGGAAACAACGGGTGTTTTGGTGTGTGGCCAAAGCATAATTATTTAACTTTTTTGAAGGAGTACTATTATGTGTAAGAAATTGATTTATTTAATCTCTTTTGTTTTGGTGCTGGGTTTGGTTTTGACAAGCGTAGCCAATGCTGCCGAGAAGTCCTATCTTATTGGCTGGTGGAAGTTTGACGGCGATACGCTGGACTCTTCAGGTATGGATAACCATGGCAACGCTGAAGGCAATCCGAAATTCGTAGCCGGTAAGGTTGGCTCCAATGCCCTGGACCTCGATGGCGACGATTGGGTTGAAATCAATAGCGTAGCAGATGACATAACGAGCAACGAAGTTACGCTTAGCGCATGGGTCAAAACAACCAGCAGTAGCGCGGACTGGTATTCTTGTAATACCGCAGGTACCGGCAATGTGGTCAGGTTTTGTCTTGAGAGCGGCAGGGCTGCTTTCGATACAGACGATGAACACGCCCTGTCCACCACGGCGGTGAATGACGACCAGTGGCATTTGCTGACGTTCGTCAGGAGCGGGATGACCGGATATGTATACGTCGATGGAGTTCTGGAGAATTCAGACACGGCCGTTTACAATTTTAGCCCCGATGACCTGTGGTCAATAGGCCAGGAATGGGATGATGCCCCAAGCGGCTTTTTGACCGGCACCGTGGATGACGTCCGCATCTATGACCGGCCTCTGCCGGCAGACCTTGTATTGGATTTGTTTAACGGCATCGAACCGGTATTTGTGAAGGCCGAGAACCCCGAGCCGGCTGATGGTTCCATATATCTAGATACATGGGTGAGCCTTAACTGGTCGCCGGGAGATACTGCGGCCTCACACGATGTGTACTTCGGCGAAAATTATGACGATGTAGCTGCCGGTACCGGCGATACGTTCCGAGGCAACCAGGCTGTAACGTTTTATGTTGCCGGCTTTCCCGGATTTCCTTATCCGGATGGTCTTGTAACGGGCACAACTTACTACTGGAGGATTGATGAGGTTGAGGCCGACGGCACTACGATACACACAGGCGATGTCTGGAGCTTTATGGTTACCCCCAAGAAGGCCTACAACCCTGAACCAGTTGATGGTGCCAAGTATGTTGATCCGGATGTAAAGCTTAGCTGGACGGCTGGTTACGGTTCGAAATTACACACAGTATATTTCGGCGAGAATTTTGACGATGTGAACAATGCCGCCGGGGGTCTGTCCCAGGCGGCTGCAACCTATACTCCCGCCACCCTCGAAATGGACAAGACTTACTACTGGCGGGTCGATGAGTTCGATGTCGTCGCAACGAATAAAGGCGATGTCTGGAGTTTCAAAACCTTACCCGTTATTGCCATTACCGACCCTAACCTTATTGGCTGGTGGAAGTTTGACGCAGGTAGCGGCGGCACCGCCATTGATTGGTCCGGTCATGGAAATGATGGCGAGCTGGGAGGTGGCCAGAACTGGGTGGACGGGATTATGGGCGGCGCGCTGGATTTGCGCGGGTCCGATTATGTTTCGATTGACGGTGTAGTTGATGACATAACAAGCAACGATATTACGCTTAGTATATGGATCAAAACCACGCAGGGGGGGGAGGGGAACGTGTTTGCATCTAATACTGATAGCAGTCACGTTCTTCAGTTTGGCATCAACAATGGGAATGTGTGGGTGGATGATGGTCCCGCTATAGACTTTCCCCCCACTGTCAATGACGACCAGTGGCATATGATAACTTTAGTCATGAACGGGTCAAGAATAGATGTGTACACCGATGGAGTTCAGGTAGGCAAGATTACAACTATTATCGATATCACCACGGAAACACGGTGGTCAATAGGCCAGGAATGGGATCCTCCCAGCCCAAGCGACCTTTATGTCGGCATGGTGGACGATGCTCGCTTCTATGATGTGGCGCTGACGGCGGAGCAGGTTAAGGAGCTTATGAGAGGTGATCCATTAGTTGCCTGGAATCCGAGCCCGGATAATAACTCAACAGTGGATATCGACGAAGCCAAGCAGCCCCTTAGCTGGACAGCGGGAGATGAGGCATCTGGGCACGATGTGTACTTCGGCACTGATAAAACCGCTGTAGAAAATGCAGATGCATCCGATGCGACCGGTATATATCGAGGCCGACAGGGTACTACCAGTTACAGTATTCCCGAAGCTCTTGAATGGGCCGGCGGGCCTTACTACTGGCGAATCGACGAGAATAATACCGATGGTACTATCAGCACAGGTGGAATCTGGAGCTTTTCTGTAGCCGACTATCTTATCGTGGACGATTTTGAGGATTACGACGTTGGCAACAACGAGATATGGTGGGTGTGGTTAGATGGATTTGGCTATGCCTCGCATCCTACCAAACCATCCTATCCCGGTAATGGAACCGGCTCGATGGTCGGCGACGAAACCACTTTATCTTATATGGAAGAGACCATCGTTCATGGTGGCGGCCAGGCGATGCCTGTCTACTATGACAACAATACGCAGGGCAAGCTCAGGTATTCAGAGGTAGAGAAGACGTTGGACTCACCACGAGACTGGACTGTGGAAGGTGTTGGAGTACTAACGATTTGGTTCAGAGGCGATTCGGATAATGATGCTGAGACTTTATATGTTGCTCTTAACGGCAATGCGATTGTTAATAATGATAATGCTGATGCCGTACGAGAAGAAACCTGGACTCAATGGAATATCGACCTGCAGGCCTTTGCAGACCAGGGCGTGAACCTGGCCAATGTCAATACTATTGCCATTGGTCTTGGTAACAAGAACAATCCGTTAGCCGGTGGTTCAGGTACGATGTACATCGATGATATTCGGCTATACCGGCCGGCTCCATAACCAGAAGCATCGGAAGCCATAAGCGGCAATTGTTCGTTTGCGGTGACAGACGATAGCCGAACGGATTAACATTACTTCGGGGCTTATACCGAATGATTCGGTATAGGCCCCTTCTTTAAATGTTAAGGGATCAATAGAAAAAGGCCGCTTTGAAAAGCGGCCTTTTTACTCGCCGGTAAGAACAACCTCAAACAAATTTTATAGTTCAGCCTTGGATTCTGTTAATACCACGAATCTCAGAAGCCATTAGTTTCCTGGTGCTCGCCGTTGCCACCACTTCGCGGATGAGCGTTTTCATAGACGTCTTTGAGCTTTGTCGTTGTAAGATGTGTGTAAATTTGGGTCGTTGACAGGGATTGATGGCCAAGCAGCTCCTGGACGCTCCTTAGGTCCGCACCATTGTTTAACATATGCGTTGCGAAACTGTGACGCAGGGTATGTGGACTGATGGCCGGGTCCAGTCCTGCCATCTTAAGATATTTGTCCATTTTACGACGGACGCTGCGGGTGCTGAGCCGTTTGCCGTGTTTGTTGACGAATAAAACTTTGGAATCAAAATTATCGTTATTTTGTGCCCGTTTATTCCTGAACTCCATATAATGCTGAATGACCTGCAAGGCGGATGAGCCGATAGGTGCGATTCTTTCCTTTTTGCCTTTGCCTCTGATATGCACGATCTCGCCCAGGAAGTCTATATCGTCCATATTTAAGGCTACAAGCTCACTGACTCTTATGCCGGTGCTGTAAAGGGTCTCCAGAATGGCCCTGTCTCTGGCACCGAGCCAGTTATCCTGTGGTGGAGTATCGAGTAATTTCTTTACTTCTTCATACTCAAGAAATCGCGGCAGCTTCTTGTCCTGTTTTGGTGTTCTGACAGCTATGACCGGATTGGAGGTGACCTGGTTTCTTTTAACAAGGAACTTGTAAAAGCTGCGAAGGGTAGCCAGTTTGCGTGCTATGGTCGCTTTGGAATACTGCTTCTCATTTAGAAAAGCGAGATATGTTCTGACAACATCTGTCCCTGCTGAAAGAAGTAACTGGTCAACTTTTGGCTTAGCCTGCGTTGCCACAGCCGTAGTCGAGCTGTCGTGCTGCTGGGCCGGCGAAACCAGCTCGGTATCCGGCGGGCTGCCATCGGAAGAACCAATCAGAAACTCACCATACTGGGTCAGGTCGGCGCCATAACATTTGGCTGTGTGCTCGGAGAAACGCCTTTCAAACTTCAGGTAATCTAAAAACTTTTGGACTGTTGTACTTTCTTCCATAATCTACCTACCTGTTTAATCTTGTCGGGGGTTTTCTTAACTTTCTAAAATCACAATTGCGTTCATTTCTATCTTGACAAATGCCTTCCTGATTAGTTCGCATGAATTTGGGCATCTGTATTTTCGCCTTCGCCTAAGAGCTCGTCTGCCTGGCCAATTAGCGACTGTGTCAATTTGAAACTCAGCACGGCTGCATCAAACCAATCGAAATCTGTCTGCTTATCTTTTGCCTGATCAATCAGAGCATCCAAAAGTTCGTTTTCGGCGCCGTTCTCGTAACGAAATATAAACTTCTCTATCCCCTTGTTCAAAACCAGTTGTCGCTTCATTTTTTTCATCATTACAGGCGTCTCTAACTTTAGGCAAAATCGGTTGACAAATATAGTCCGTTAAGTATTGCCATAAACACCTACGCTTGTTATCGGCCTAAAACCAGCTTACTAAAGCCCAAACTTTAATTTTCTTCAACAACTCTGATAAAATCGACATTGTGAAAAACACTACAACGCTTTTATCGGCCAATAAGACCTTGAGCTTTACAAAAATGAATGTGAATGTTGCCGGATTGAGGTTAAATTTGGATATATTTTGTATTGTCTGACCGCTGGAGGATGGAGGGCTTGGCTCTTAATTGACCTTGAAGAAGATTCTTCCGTCTTTTTTTTCGGAGTGAATAATCCCTTTGTGTTGAAGGCCGGTGACATATTTCAACGCTTCGTTACGGCCGATGCCCAGGCCTGAGCATATGTCATTCAGCGAGCAAGGCCTGCGTTTCAGTATTGATAATACGTCTTCGGCTTTATTTTCAAAGGGTTTGCCGTGGTGGCTCAGTGAGAAATCAGCTACGACCTCACACTTCGGGCCCAGGCGTGCAGCTATAGCCTGCAGCTTTTCGGCATCCAGTCTCTTGATGTCGGCTTCGGCCGTGGGTCGCACGGCTGTATTAAGCTGGATTTTGTCGGGACGAATGAGTTCGATAGCATCCCTGATTTTGGCAATTTGCCCGGCATCGGTATTTAGACCCTCGACAAAAAACACTTCGAGCCATATCCGGCCGGCAAATTCTTCTCTAAATGCGCATAATCCCGAAATCAGGTTTTCGATACTAATATCGTTGTGTGGTCGATTCACTTTCTGGAAAGTCTGTTCATCACCGGCGTCCAATGAGGGCATCACTACATCAGCCTTTGCGCAATCTGTCCGTACATCTTTTTTGTATAACAGGGTGCCGTTTGTTAATATAGCCACGGTAATATCGGTAATTTTCTTTATGCCGTCTATCAGTTCGCCGAGCCGTGAATTCAACGTTGGCTCACCGGAACCAGCGATAGTGATAAAATCAGCTTCCAGGCCTTCAGCTAAAGTCTCTCTTAGCTCAGCCAGGATAGGCTCGATGGGTCCATAGTCCTTTCGCTCTATTGTCCTGTCAGTGGTTTTGCCGAGCTGGCAATAGACACAGTCGAGCGTGCATACCTTGAACGGCACGATATCAACGCCGTAACTTCGTCCCAGCCTTCGCGAAGGCACCGGCCCATAGAAATATTTTTTCTCAGAAGCCACTTTTTTACTCGCGAACGACCTCAAATATTTTTTTGCAGGTTTTCAGCAAATCTTCGAGCCAGTCTATCGGCATAATGCAGGCGGCGTCTGATTTTGACTTTTCCGGCTCGGTATGAACTTCGATAAAAAGGCCATTGGCGTCGGCTGCGATTGCCGCTTTGGCAAGTACGGGGGCCATTTCCCATCGGCCTGCGCTGACATTGCCGAGTCCGCCGGGCTGCTGTGTGCTGTGGGTGGCATCGAAAACAACCGGATAACCCAGCTTCTTCATCTGCTCAATAGCTGTCATATCATTGACCAGTCGATTGTAGCCGAAAAATGTGCCCCGTTCTGTAAGAGTTATTTTTTCGTTGTCGCAGGCGCGAATCTTCTCGACCACGTTTTTCATCTCAGCGGGAGAGAGGAACTGGCCTTTCTTTACGTTTATCGGTTTGCCCGTTTGTGCACAGGCACAAAGCAAATCAGTCTGTCGGCACAGAAAAGCAGGCACCTGGAGACAGTCCACAATCTCGCCGGCCACAGCGGCCTGGGCCGGCTCGTGGACATCGGTCATAACAGGCAGATTGGTCTGGCGACGGATCGCTTCGAGAATCTCCAAACCTTTCTCAATGCCCGGCCCACGAAAGCTATGTATGCTGGAGCGATTTGCCTTGTCGAAACTGGCTTTGAAAATTATTCCAACTTTCGTCTTTGCACCAATATCGGCAAGTCTATTCGCAATATCCAGGCAGCAGCTTTCGCTCTCAATAACACAAGGTCCTGCCATTACGAATAGAGGCGCATCCAAACCAATCTCAATGTCACCGATTCTGAAATTCATTTTACTTATACCTCACACTCAAGTGCCTAAAGTGACAGCTTTGCTGTCATTCTGAACCCTTCGCTTCGCTCGAGGACAGGCTCCGCGCAGCGAAGTGAAGAATCTCTTTTTCGTTGGCCAGATCCTTCGGCTTCGCCTCAGAGCTTGCCCTGAGCTTGCCGAAGGGATGACGCTTACGTGTCACTTTAGGCACTTTAAATTATCCTATCGCTCTGACAATTCTTGTTCTTATGCCTGCCGGTTTGGCGCCTTCGGGCACTATACAATTGACGGCCTGTGGTATCACCTTGATTTGTACGGGCAAAGTCGGCCCAGGGTCGCCGTCAATTTCAGTCATTACCGAATCAGTTTCGGAGCTTACAAGGATGTTTTTGCCCTGCCGATAAATAACATCGCTGGTATCGGCATGGTGTTTGAGGACAGTCATCAGTGAATGCTTGACCAGGTGAAGCTGAGAGGCACATTTATAAACGCACACGTCCAGCAAACCGTCGCTGAAATCGGCGTAGTGTAATACCTGCAGCCCCACAGCATATCTTGAAATGTTTCCGACAAAAACCAAACCGGGGCCGTCGAAAATCTCTTCTCCGTCAACCTCTACTTTCATAGGGTCAAATTTGTAGTTCCAGAACGTTCGCCATATCGGCCAGAAGTAATCGAAGTGGTCTATATGTCCGGCTCGCTGCTCGCTGACCCGTTTGACCACTTCGCCGTCAAATCCAAAACCGGCTATAGAAGTAAAACATCTCCCATTTGCACTTCCTAAGTCCAGAGGCCGAATGTATCCTGCTTCGAATGTTCTTATTATTGTTTTTAGTTTTACATCAAAACCTAATTCATTTGCCAGCAGATTTTCCGTTCCGTGGGGCACTATCAGCAACGGCTTGTCACTGCCTTCCAGGCCGTGCGCGACCTCTCTGACCGTACCGTCACCACCGACAACGACGACCATTGCACAGTCGTAATCAATCGCTGCATCGGTGGCCAGTTCGCAGGCATTTTCCAAAGAAGTGGTCAGACTAACTCTGACCTCGAATCCCCTTTTGACGAGGTATTGCTCAAATCGGCGTCCGGTCACTTTACTGCCGGTGGCGCCGGATTTGGGATTTACGATAGAAGCAATGTAACCATCATCCGGCTTCATTTTTCTGATTTACTATTTTCTATTTACTATTGACTATTTGCTTTTTCGCCACTAAAGATGCATAACTTTCTATTATGTGTGGTAAGTCAGTCAGTCCCAAAATCTTTTGCACAGTGGCTATTTTTTCTTCGTCGGGTCCTTCTATTTCTACAAAATCACCTAACAGCGGCAACTGGTCCAGAGCAACTTCGCAATCACCAAGCTGCCAAAGGCGACGTTTTTTTTCTATTGCCAAAACCTGTTCGTACCCTAACGCCGAAAGCAGCTTTCGGACTGAATCGGCATCCTTGATTTCGAGCTCTATCTCCTGTCTCCTTTTGAGGTTGCTTTTTTCTTTGGCGCCTTTATATGTTAAAAATAAGCTCTCGTTCTTTCCAACCATCTGCTTGCGTAATCGAAGACATCTGTCGCTTTTAGTCAGTGTTGTGTTTGCATCGTCAAAATGATAATCGGTCTGTAACTGCTCTGCCATAAACTCGGCGCCGAGTTCAGGCAGCTTACGCTCTATTTCCCCCAGCGAATCAACCTTTAGCTTTGCTTCGATTTCGGTACACATAAATACATTAGCTTAAATAAAAACGCTATACTCTATTGTCATTCCTGTGAAAACAGGAATCCAGAAAAGTTGCGATGTGGATTCCCGCTTTCGCAGGAATGACATAATGCTATATAACAATATTTACCAGTCGTGATTTGATAACGATAATCTTTTTAGGTTCTTTACCGGCCATAGCAGCAATCACCTTTTCACAGGTCAAAGCCTTTTGCTTTATTTGCTCTTCGTCTGTATCGGCGGCGACAACAATTCGGTCCTTTATTTTACCGTTGACCTGCACCGCCAATTCAATTTCCTTTTCTTTGATAAGCTCCTTGTCGTATTCGGGCCAGGGCTCATAAGTTAGGCTCTCTGTATGGCCCAGCCTCTCCCAGAGTTCTTCAGCGATGTGAGGTGCGAACGGAGCGAGAATCAAAACGAATTTCTCAATGACTGCTTTCGGTCTGACCGGTTGTTTGTTGAGGTGATTTACAAAAATCATCATAGCGCTGATAGCGGTATTGAAACCGAAACTTTCGATATCATCGCCGACCTTTTTTATCGTCTGGTTCAACAGCCGCAACGTCTCTTCATCTGCTTCGGCTTCCTTTACCTGTTCGGCAAGCTCACCCGTATCTTCATCGATTATCATTCGCCAGGCCCGCTGCAAAAAGCGGTGCACGCCTTCAACACCCTGCATACTCCAGGGCTTGATTGCCTCAAGAGGCCCCATAAACATCTCATAAAGCCGCATCGAATCTGCACCATAGCCGGTAATAACCTTATCCGGATTGACTACATTGCCGCGGGACTTGCTCATCTTCTGGCCGTCTTCGCCCAAAATCATTCCCTGATTGACGAGTTTCTTGAACGGCTCTTTAGAGCTGACATAACCCAGGTCGTAAAGAAGTTTGTGCCAGAACCGCGCATACAACAGGTGCAGGACCGCATGCTCGGCACCGCCGATGTACAAGTCAACGCCTCCGTTAGCCATCCAGTATTTTTCCTTTTCTTGGTCCCAGCCCTGCTGTTCATTATGAGGGTCGAGATACCTGAGATAATACCAGCAGCTGCCGGCCCACTGTGGCATCGTGTTTGTTTCACGTTTCGCTTTTAAACCGTCGGACAGAGTTATATTCACCCAATCGTCAATATTGGCTAATGGTGGTTCACCAGTCCCCGTAGGTTTATAGTTCTCGACCACCGGCAGCTCCAGGGGTAAATCCTCTTCCGAAAGTCCGAGGACACGGCCATCTTCAGTGTGCAAAATCGGAAACGGCTCACCCCAATAACGCTGCCTGCTGAAAAGCCAGTCACGTAGCTTATAATTTACAGCTTTTCTCCCCTGACCTTTTTGCGCAAGCCAATTTGTAATTTGCTCTTTGAATTCCGATGTAGGTAAACCATTGAACCGGCCGCTGTTTATTGCTTTGCCGTCACCAGTAAAGCAAGCTCGACCTTCCATTATTTCTTCGATTATCGAATCTGCTATTGCATCCCATTCTTCTTGGGTTGGTTCTTCTTTATCAGGACCCTCGTACTCATATGATGTAGGTATAGGTAAAGACAAAGCAGTTTTACGATCAGGTTTCACAACTGGAATAATTGGCAGGTCGAATTTTGTCGCGAATTCAAAGTCGCGCTCATCGTGTGCGGGTACAGCCATAATCGCGCCGGTCCCGTAGCTAATCAAAACATAATCACTTATCCAGATGGGAATCCTTTCGCCGTTGACCGGATTTATCGCGTAAGCGCCAATAAAAACACCGGTTTTCTCTTTGGCTAAATCAGTTCTGTCCAAGTCGCTTTTTCGAGCCGCCTGCTCGCGATATTCTTTAACTGCCTCTTTTTGGTCATCGGTTGTAATCATATCCACCACTTCAAGCTCAGGTGCGAATACCATATAAGTAGCACCAAAAAGAGTATCCGGCCGGGTCGTAAATACCCAGAGATCCCAGTCGCAATTTTCTATTTCAAACTTAACATCGGCTCCAATACTTTTGCCAATCCAGTCTGTTTGCAATTTTTTTATCGATTCAGGCCAATCCACCAGGGATAAATCTTCGAGCAGTCTTTCGGCATACTTGGTGATTCTTAGCATCCACTGGCGCATCGGCTTTCTGATTACCGAATGTCCGCCGCGTTCGCTCAGGCCGCCTATAACTTCCTCATTGGCTAAAACCGTTCCAAGCTCAGGGCAAAAGTTGACCGGCACCTCTGCCTCATACGCCAAACGATTGTCATCTATGAATTTTTGTTTGTCCTGTTCACTTAATCCTTCCGGAATGTGCAGCTCTTCGATCGGCCTGGCCTTTTGCTCAGTCTCGTCAAAGTAGCTATTGAATAATTTCAAGAATATCCACTGTGTCCACTTGTAATAATTCGGGTCGGTAGTGTTAACCTCCCTGTCCCAGTCATAGCTGAATCCGAGGGACTTGATTTGTTTGCGGATATTGTCAACGTTCTTTTGTGTCGTTTCTTTAGGGGCGGTTCCGGTTTGTACGGCATATTGTTCAGCCGGCAGGCCGAACGCGTCCCAGCCCATAGGATGCAGGACATTGAAGCCCTTCATTCGTTTATACCGGGCGACTATATCGCTTGCGGTATAACCTTCCGGATGGCCGACGTGCAGACCCTGGCCGCTGGGGTAGGGAAACATATCAAGCACATAATATTTGTCTCTGGAGTCATCACAGTCGTGCGCTTTGAATGTTTTGTGCTCTGCCCAGAAGCGCTGCCGCTTCTTTTCAATTTCGCCGAATTTATAAAGTCCCTTCTTAGAACACATCTGTCTTTACTGCTCCTTATCAATGCAAAAAACAATCTTTTGTTACACAATAGAATAAATATCAGTGAAAATCCACTAAGAAACTATCTCAAAACACAATTTGTCATTCTGAGCGTAAAAAGCCTTTAGCCCTGAGCACAGCCGAAGCCGAATAATCTCTTATTTATGCCGGCCAGACCGTTCGCTGCGCTCAGAGCCTGCCCTGAGCTTATCGAAGGGGTGACAGTTTTGAGATAGTTTATAAAATCCATCGTCTATCGGCAGCGTTAAACTTTGTGATTTTTATTTTGATATTATTAACAAACAGGGTTTTTGGTTTGCTATGCACGTAGTACTTTTTGCTAACGAAAAGTACTATGAGCATCTTCGGTTTCAATCAGATATTTCGGATAAATACCAATCGTATAAAAGTAAATATGCTCGATGTCTGCGGTTTAATGAGATGACTGCTTATCCGTGTGGAGCCGAGGATTTAACGCTCCCACATTCCATCCGGTCGCACCTGAAGTACGCCGGTATCACTGTAAAAATTGAGTGTCGCGTTGGCATAATTTACCAATGCCTGAGTAGCTTCATTCTGAGCCTCAAATAAGTCACCCTGTGCAGCCAGAACCCGGCGACTACTAGCGCGTGCATACTGCATCAGCAGATTGGTCTTTCTAAAGCGCTCCTGAGCCACCTTAAGGGCCTCCGATTGAATCCTGTATCGCTCCGCTGCCTCTGCAAGATCACGGTAATCTTGTCGGACTTCCAGCCTAATCGTATCGGCAGCCAGCTCATATTCTCGCTGTCGCTGATTCAGCGTGATGAGAGCTTTTCTATAGACATTTTGTTCAGCCACACGATCCACCGGTAGATTGAGATCGAAGTTCAGACTATAGTCCCTGGCAGCTTGCAAGGTCTGCCGGTTACCCTGCTGTTGCGAGGCAACATTGGACGTGCCGATAATGCTTAAGTCAGCGCGAAGGGCATCTGCAGCCACGAAGACCTTACGCTGCGCATCAATAACACCCTCGGCGCTATTAATAAGGTCAAGCCGCCGAAGCAAAGCGGTTTCGACAACCTCAGCCTCAGCAAAATCAGGCTCAAGTCTCTCCACAGCCCTTAAAGCTTCAAGCTCACTGACGTCTAATTGAAATTCTACCGTGGTTGGCACACTAAGTGTTATCTTGAATAAATCCAACAGCGACTCATATTCTTTCCGAGCTTGAACATGTATATCTTTGGCTTTCAACATTTCCTGCCGCACTCTGTCAAGCTCTAATGTGGGCAAACGGCCGGCATTGGTTAATTTTTCAACGCGACCATATAACAAGGCAAGAGTATTGTAGTTAGATTCTGCGTTTCTGGTCAGGTCATACAGTTCCAGTACCTCGTAGTATTGTGCAATAACAGAAACCACAAACGTCTGACGGAACCGATTGAACGTGCGCACCTGATATAACGTGTCCCGCTCAGCCTGTGTGAGGTTCTCTAATACTACTTTCGGATTGCTGCCGCGAAGCAGAGGCTGGTATATCGTTGCTGTCAGAATAGAGGCCAGGCCCCCCTTCATATTACCGGTAAGCACATTAAGCCAGGCGGATGATACCTTAGCACTTATCAGAGTACCTGTTGTTAATAGCCTGTTAAAACCCGAATTGGTCTCAAGCCCCCAGACCTCTTCATTCCGGTCGGCGTCGTATCCACCGCTCATCCCGGCAAAAAACTGTCTTTCAAACTCGTGGCGGGCCAACCTCAAATCCAACGCCATCGTGTATAAAGTTTCCTTCTGCAATTGATATTCACGATTGTGGGCGGTCGCAATTGCAACCGCCCGTGGAAGGCTCAGCACGCCGCTGGCAGGTATGGTTTTCTCAATTTGAATGTCGTTGGGCGATGGAGCGGTGTCGCTAATCTTATAGTTAGCTTTTGTGCCGAAATCTTGCCGCCATTTTTGGTCGATGATGTTATAGACCTGTTCGTCAGCTTCCTTTTTATAGTTATGCTGAGTGCACCCGGCCAAACTACACAAACAGACCAGGCCGCATATAATCAGATAACTCAGTTGTTTTGTAAAGCAATTGCAAATCATAATATTGACCTGCGGCTTTGAAGTCTTATCTACAATTTGCGTATCCCAACCATCTCACCTGGGACCAGCTCTAAGCCCTCAGGGACATCTATCACTACGGGTCGTCCCCATTGAGGGATGTTAGGATTTCGCCATAGTCGTTCCGGCATTAGTTCCATTGTCGGCCCGACGTGTGTTATCTGGGACGTCGCTATCTGTGGCGGTTCCCTGTCCTTGATGAGTTCAACGAGCATCTTTTCTTCCACTTGACCCAATTGCCTGTCGCCGACGTATGCAATGATTTCACTCGGTCTGGCCTCAGCTATGGTAAGGATAGGCTCGCCGGCGGCGACGACTTCGCCAGGCCTTCGCAGAATTTTCTCACCGGGTCTGCGTAGGCGAGCCTCATTTGCCCGCTGCTGGAGTGGGATCACCACGCCGTCGATTGGAGCCTTCAGCTCTAATGCCTCACGGGACTTCAGCGCCTCAAGCTGCGCCAACAATCCGTCCATAAGGCGCTCCTGAACGCCTATCTTTTTGCGTATAACCTCCAGAGCATCATCTACAGAAGGGTGAAATGGATGGCTTCGCGCATATTCATCCCACCGCTGCTGGTTTTGTTCCAAATCACTTTTGGCCTGCTCCAGCAAATGCTCGTTCTCTTCGATCTTTTTTGCCAGAGCGTTGTATTGGACTTGAGTTTTCTCCAGCTCATAGGGCGCGACAGCATCCTGTTCCAGGAGGTCCCGGACAATCTTTGCTTCCATGGCCAAGTCTTCCAAAATTATGCGGTCGGAAGCAATTTGTGACCTCAGGCTAAGTATCTGAACTCTGGCATTTTCCACGTCAATGGAAAATCTTCTCCTGTCGTTGAGCCGAGTGGTTTCTCGGTCGGCTTTGTCAGCGAGCAGGTCGTCCTGCGTTGGGACTAACTGGGCTGCCAGGTGTTCTATTTCCGCTAAAATAGGGTCCAATCGTGCCTGCAATTCGACCCGTGGCTGCTCATTATCGAGCACAGTATTGACTACGGCTACTGTTTGCCCCTTTTTCACATTTTCGAACAGCTGGACGTGGACAGTTTTAAGCCGGGCCGGGCAGTTGACAGCAATCTGACGCACCTGGCCACGAGCTATGCCGACAACTTCAAAACGTTGCGAGCGACGGGTGAAAAGCCCAACTACGCATGCGACGACGCTTAGCCACACCAGGATAGGCAGGATGTGCCGACGTAAACGAGAAAGATAACTTATGGGGCTTATCATTTTCATACGCGGCTTAGATCTCCAGCAAACGTTCCTGCATTGTCAGACTGATATTTTCGAGGCCTTCGACTTGTTGCAGCTCGGACAACATCTGTTGGTTTTTTGCGGCATTTCTTATCATCAACTGATAGGCGTATTCAACGTCGGCAGTGTCAAAGCCGCTGGATTGCGCCGAGATGAGTGTGATACTGCCGCAGAAACGTCTAAGGATAGTGGAGATTGGACTATCGGGCCCAATATGGCCCCTGAAACTAAACCGCAAAAAGCCGTTGTGCGGCTGATGAGTACCGAAGCCGGTCAGATGCAAATATATTGCTATTAAACTTAGAATAACGGTCCCGACAATGGCGACTGCGTAGCGCTGCGAGCCTGCTGCCATGCCCACGACCAGTGAGCAAAAAATAAAGGCTATGTCCCTGGTATCTTTGATGATGTTGCGAAAACGTATAATTGCTAAAGCACCCATCAGCCCAACAGCGGTGATGATACTGGTACCGATGACAGCCATAACCATTGCCACGACGACGGTGATTAAAACCAGTGATTGGACAAAGGATTTTGAATAAGACATACCGCTATGAGTGAAGTAATAAACCCAGGCCAGGACCTGTCCGAGAACAAAGGCAAGCAGCAGTGACAGCAGAACCGCCTCGGGTGTAAAAGACCCCCCTGCCGAAGGTGTATCTTCCAATATTTGCCAAATTCTATCCATAATTATTACACCACTAACTGGGGTGCACAAAATTTTAACAAACAGGATTCTTTAATTGATGAAGCATACTTTGAAATTGATTGCTGCTGTAAGTTGAAACACTTGACCATCCGGCTCAGCCAAACCGGGTAATGACCGGTAAACTTGACTTCCAAAATAATGCCACCTAAGGTATAGGGATTAGGCTGCCAGCCTCCACCGCTAAGTTTGACTTCTGGCAAGCTGGTAACATTGTAAGCAAGCTTTCGGTCGAAGGTTACTCTTACTCTGTTTTCCGAACCGCCTTCGTATGCCTGCCGGGTGTAACGAATTAATACCGCGGGCCTGGCTCTGATGTTGTTCATATAGAACTGGAATTGGTTGATTGTCTCGGTGTCGGCCGTATAATTCTGTGACGGCAGAGGCGAACATGCAAGCAAAGTTGGTACATCACGGTCCATAACCCTTGCCCGGCTTTTGACAATAATTGTGTTTATACGGCGCTTAATCTCAAGAAAGCGTGGATAATCCGGTTCGTCGGTGTAGCTCCGGATGCGCAGCTTGAAGCGATTTTTGTGCCCTCCGAGACTCTCTCTGCAGAGTTGCAGGTCACCCGAATCCAGGTAGAGACTCACAATCGGATAATCACCGCTTCGATGTAATTTACAGTACCTGTCCAGTTGTATATAGGGCTTAATAAACTGGGCTATCGCCTCGGCCTTTGATTCACTAATGTGATATTTCAGCTCATGACGGCACCTGAGAGTACGGTCGGTCAGCTTATCCGGCATTTTTGACGTGCTCGCTTTGCCTTTGCGGGAGTGAGAGCCGACCTGTCGCGACTTGGCTCCGCCAAGCGAGCCACGGCGGGTATTCCGCCCGGAAGTCTGTTTTAATGATTTACCCTCAAACATAACAACCTTCGTTACGCCTGTAAGAAGCGTATGTATCCATATCAAACCAATTAGTATTGAAGGATGTGGAAATTGTTAACTTTATTTATTTCAGGAACTTACGGCCTGAGATATCTGTTAACGGACATATATCCCACTCGACGATACACAAAGCCGGTTTCTGTTACGTTGACCCTGCTTTTATACCGTTTAGACCTAATATCCAAATCCAGAATTTTACCTATTCTAACATATATAAGGTGCTTAAGTCAATACCATTTTAGTTCTAATAAATGTCCTAACGATTATGGGACTTTGTTTGAGAGCTTAATTTACTTCTGCCCCACCGATGGACTAAGCAACAAGTTCTGGGCAAAACGCTCAACCAC
>Ga0315539_1001434_pt1 | contig 17610 bp, 16 predicted proteins | sample SalMarSW160150MG_FD_203097 | JGI IMG/M metagenome (GOLD analysis project Ga0315539, IMG submission 203097) | Salt marsh sediment microbial communities from the Plum Island Ecosystem LTER, Massachusetts, United States - Salt Marsh Sediment SW1601-150 ... | reverse complement strand
CTCTTCATAAGATTCTTCAATTAAGGAACTCCTAGTCATCGGCTCAAAATATGGACGTACTGAGGATAAATCAATTTCAAATGCTGGCAGCAAACTTCGATAGGAAAAAAGTTTTTTCAGCAATCCCTGACTCATTGATACAAAGAACAGCCGATCCGATACTTCACTTATATCCGTTTCTTCTCCTCTTGAACTCCCTGTGAACGCATACGGAATTAGATAATCCTTGGTTGTTATAGGCCGGGATGCTGTTTCATACGACATTATTCAAACCTCCTCAATAATTTTCCTTCTATTAGCTTAAAAAACCAGTCATCCGTTAAATTGTGCGCTTCTTTTATCCAACCACCGATTTCATCTTGAACCTTGGGGACATCTTCCGAAACAGACTCAACCATTGTTTCCCATATTAAGGCATCGGATTCTTTAGTTTTACCTCGGACAAATCTTAGATGAATTTCTCCTTTAGGCCTTGTAGAGGCAAAAGAAAACCTCAGGTCGAGACCTAAGGACGACTTTCTTACTCTTGTATCTTCAAATAGCTCCTGGTATAGGTTTACCTCCGTCTTCACTTGTTCTTTCAAAAAAGTGAATATGTCATCTTTTCCAAAATCAAACGCGATGGCGTCAATATAACGCAACAACAATCTATCAACTCTTAGATTATTCTTCGGCTCAGGATACACCTCAAAAAGGATATTAACAGCTTGGATGATTCTCTTTTTGAAGTCTTCCCAAGCATATCTTTCCGTATCATTAACAGTAATAATTCCGGGTCCCACTTGAATAAGAGGCCATTCACCCTTACCCTTCCTAAATCGGTGTTGAACAACATATCCTGCAATTTCATCTGGCATAGTTGCAGTAGGCAATTGCTCATGGAAAGAATATTCATTCTTGACTCTATCATACATTCTACCGATCAGTATTTTGTAGTGAGGGTCTATCTTCATTCCAGGCGATAATTCTTGAAGTTTCCACCGCAACTCAAATATTGCCTCTACGAGAGGTTTATTCTTTAGGATTTTTCTAATCATTTCATAACTCCCACATGTGTTTCGCTACTTCATACATCTCAAAATAACCCGAACTATTTCGTTCATACGTGATTCTGAAAGAAGAGTCAAATTGTAACTTCCTTGTTATTGCCATCTTCTTGTAAAGATGAACAACGATTCACCATTCACAAGATACCATTCACCATTTTCTCGGCGATTATTTCTACCTCTTCCATTAACTCTGTATTGGACTCAAGAGGCGAGATATTATTCAGGTCTGCCTCCAGAATCTTCTCATCATACTGAATAAATCCCAGAAAATTAAAATGAGGCATACGAGATTTCAGAAATTCCTTATCAGAATCGTGGCGAATCTTGTTTCCTACAACTACTATATCCTTTATGCCGATCTCTTCTGCCAATTGCCTGATACGAGAAGCTGTCTCTATACTGCGAGTTCCAGGCTCTACCACAATAATCATTTTATCTACTCCCCTAGCGGTTCCTCTTCCCAGATGTTCTATGCCTGCTTCCATATCCAGAATAACTATTTCCCTGCGTTCTAAAATCAGATGCCCCAAAAGAGCCTTGAGAAAGGCATTTTCTGGACAGGTGCAGCCCAATCCCCCTCCTCTGACCGTTCCCATTACAGCAAGATTTATCCTTCTATAGTGAGCAAAGTATTTTTCCGGAATATCATCCACTCTGGGATTCAGCTTAAAATAAGGATTAAGGCCTCCCGATTTGGTACCTGTTCTCTCTCCTATCAACTGTTTCATCTCAATTAAAGGTTTTATCTGGGAAGGCTCAGGAAATCCGAGACTAAGAGCAAGATTGGCATCAGGGTCAGCATCTATAGCGAAAACTTTTTCCCCTTGCTGCGAAAAGAAGATAGCTAACCCAGCAGCCAGAGTAGTCTTTCCCACTCCACCCTTACCAGTAATGGCAATCTTCATAAATTTCCCCTCACCCCATCCCTCTCCCCCGAGGTGAGAGGGAAAAAAGAGAGACAGCTACCTTTTTTTATTAGCAAATGTTTAGTTAAGAGATTGCCACGCCTGCCTTCAGCAGGCTCGCAATGACAGAGAAGAGCATTATTACCGGTTTGTCATTGCAAGGCAAAGCCGAAGCAATCCCAAAAAATACTCGACGCGCTCTAGAGTCTTGGTTTTTTGTATACGCTCAACGCTACCCGCTATACGCTAATATTCCGTTTCTCTTATCGCCTGAGTAGGACATCTCTCGGCACACACTCCGCATCTCTGACAATTCCTTTGATCGATAACAGCCAAATTATCTTTCACTTCACAGGCGTCAAAAGGACAGACTTTAACACATATATTGCAGGCTATACAAGCCCTTTCACAGGCAAAACGAGCTTTCTTCCCCTTATCTAAAGAAGAACAAACTACTCGGTAGTGAACCTCTCCATCTAAAACCTGTAGTGAAATCAAATTTCTTGGACAAGCCTCTACACAATTTCCGCAACCAGTACAGCGAGCAATATCTATTTGAGGCAGCCCCTCCTTAATAGAGATAGCATCAAAAGGACAAGCAGCCTGGCAGTCACCGTAACCAAAACAACCATAATCACAAGCCAGCTCTCCTCCCATTATTATGTCTGCTGCCTGACAACTCTCAACCCCCACATAGCTTGCCTTTTTCTTCCTTTCTCCTGAGAGAGCTCCACACTGGAGAAAAGCTACCTCTTTCTCACTTACTTCAGAGTCTATACCCAAAATTTCTGCTATTTTCTGAGCTGTATCGTTTCCTCCTGCTACACAGGAGTTGACTGAGGCATTTTTTCCCACAATTCCCTCTGCCAGAGCACGACAACTGGCAAACCCACAAGCACCACAATTGACACCAGGTAATTGCCCTATGACCTGTTCTACCCTGGTGTCCTCTTCTACCTTAAGTTTTTGATGAGCAATAGACAAAAAGACGGCGAAAATAGCCGCCAATCCTCCTACACTCAAAATAGAAATTAAGATTATGTTCATTTAGGCAGTGATAAGCCCCGTGAAACCCATAAAAGCCAAAGCCAATAACCCAGCAGTAATTAAAGTTATGGCTGCTCCCTGCAAGGGCTCAGGAACATCGGCAAAATCCAATTGTTCTCTGATTCCAGCCATCACCAGCATAACCAGAGTAAATCCTAGTCCTGCTCCAAAACCAAAGACAATGCTCTCTATAAAGCTATAACCTCTAAGGGGGATAAGTAAAGCCACAAAGAAAATAGCGCAATTGGTAGTAATAAGGGGCAAATAAATTCCCAGAGACCGATAAAGAGCGGGGCTGGCTTTACGGATAAACATCTCTATTAGTTGCACCAATGAAGCAATAACTAAAATAGCCACTACATACTGCAAAAAAGGTAAATTAAACTGAACCAGAATAAAGTGGTTTATCAACCAGATAAGAATGGAGGTGATAGTCATAACGAAAGTAGTAGCTAAACCCATAGCCACAGCAGACTCTATCCTTCCAGTAACGCCCAAGAAAGGACAAATACCAAGAAAGTACCTCAAAACAAAATTATTAACCAAGGCAGCACTTAAGAAAAGTAGGATAAACTTCATTTCATAGCTGCCTTAATAAAATCTCTGAATAATGGATGAGGAGAGCCCGGTCGAGATTGGAATTCTGGATGAAATTGAACCGCCACAAACCAGGGATGGTCAGGAATTTCTACTATTTCCACCAGATTTTTCTCTGGGAAAATACCGGTTGCCTTCAATCCTTTCTGAGCAAGAACCTGGCGATATTCATTATTAAATTCATATCTATGGCGGTGGCGCTCATAAATTATGGATTTTCCGTAAGCCTGATAGCTAAAACTATTTTTCTCTAGACGACAGGGATAAGTGCCTAATCGCATGGTGCCCCCTTTGTCTTTAATCTTCTTTTGCTCTGGCAAAAGGTCTATCACCGGATAAGGAGTTTTGGGATTGAACTCAGTAGTATTAGCTCCCTCTAATTTAGCTACATTCCGGGTAAACTCAACAGTAGCACAATGCATCCCCAAACATATTCCTAAAAAAGGTATTTTCTTCTGCCTGGCATATTGAATAGCTTCTACTTTTCCCTCCAGCCCTCGCTGTCCAAATCCGCCGGGAACGAGTATGCCTTGCACAGATCTCAGGTATTCATCGGGATTTTTTTCTACCTCTTCCGCCTCCAGCCACAAAGGCTTGACTCTTGACTTATTAGCTGCTCCTGCATGAACAAAAGCCTCATTGATACTCTTATAGGTATCCTTCATCTTCACGTACTTGCCTACTACACCAATCTTTACCTCTTTTTTACAATTGTTCACTTCCTCTACCCATTTCCTCCAGGCAGACAAATCTCCCCGAGAGATAGATAAATCCAATTTATCTATAATATTCCTGGTTAACCCTTCCTCATCAAACCTTAAGGGGACTTCATAAACATTCTCTACCTCTATAGCCTGAATAACATCCTCTTTTCTTACATTACAGAAGAGAGAAATCTTGTCCCTTGCCTCATCAGTCAAAGGAATCTGTGTGCGGCAGAGGACTAAGTCAGGCTGAATACCTATCTCCCTTAATCTAGCTACGCTGTGCTGAGTAGGTTTAGTCTTAAGTTCTGCGGAAGAAGAAATATAGGGAAGAAGAGTAAGATGAATAAATAATGTATTTTCTCTTTTCTGGCGCAGGCGGAATTGTCTTATAGCTTCCAGAAAGGGAAGGGATTCAATGTCACCTACTGTTCCTCCTATTTCTGTAATAACTACCTCCGCCTTGTCCTTGCGGGCTACCTTTCTTATTCTCTTCTGTATCTCTTCGGTAATATGAGGAACTACCTGAATAGTCTTCCCTAGATATTCTCCTTTTCTTTCCTTTTCGATAACAGTACTATATATCTGCCCCGTGGTAACATTATTATGCGAGGAAAGGTCTATTCCCACAAATCTTTCGTAGTGGCCCAGGTCTAAGTCTGTCTCTGCTCCGTCTTTGGTTACAAATACTTCCCCGTGCTGATAAGGGCTCATAGTACCAGGGTCTACATTGATATAAGGATCGAACTTTAGCATACTTATTTTTAGACCCCGACTCTTGAGAAGAGTCCCAATGGAAGCTGAGGCTATTCCTTTCCCCAGAGAAGAAAGAACTCCTCCTGTCACAAAGATATACTTAGTCATCATTACCCCGTATCCAAATATAGCGTATAGAAAACCCTAAATTCTAACACCCACCTGTCTGCCAAAAAAATCCACACGACACAATACGCAGTATGATATATTGTAGGTAGATTTAGATGTCTCTGCGATAAAGACATATATATCATATCAACCCCTGATCCTCACCATTAACCAACTAGAACTTCTTTTTTTTACTATACGCTACCCGCTAAACGCTATCCGCTATTTATGCTTAGTTTTTCTACTTCTTCTAAAAGAACCTTTGCTATATCTCGCTCTTCCACTTTCCCCACTATTTTACCTTTCTTAAAAAGAACTCCCCCTTTTCTTGTGCAGGCTACGCCAATATCTGCCTGTTTTGCCTCTCCTGGACCATTAACTTCACAGCCCATTATTGCTATTATTAGAGGAATTTTAGCCTTCTCTATCCCGAGCTGAACTTCGTGAACAATAGACTCCAGATCCACCTTGCATCTTCCGCAGGTGGGGCAAGAAATCAAAATAGGCTTTTCTTTGAATAGATCAAGTGACTGTAAAATTTCATAACCGAGCTTTATTTCCTCTAAAGGACTCCCGGTTAAAGAAACTCTGATTGTATCTCCAATCCCCTGAGCAAGAAGAGCTCCTATGCCTATGGATGACTTGATAATACTCTGGGAGCAAGGACCGGTAGCTGTTACTCCCAGATGAAGTGGGTAAGGAGTCTTATCTGAAATAATCTGGTAGGCAAGAATAGTGGTAAGAACATCAGCCGCCTTAAGAGAGATAACTATATCTCTGAATCCCTCTTCTTCTAGAAGAGCTGTTGTGCGTAAAGCACTCTCCACCATTGCATCAGCCATTATCTGTCGATGACTCTGAGCCTTAATTCTGGATACTCTTCTTTCGGCTAGATTATTATCTAAAAGACTCTTTTCCAGAGACCCTGAATTTACACCAATGCGAAGAGGAATTCCTTTATCTTTAGCTCTATTTGCTACACTTAATATGCCCCTTTCTCCCATATTGCCAGGGTTAATTCTTACTTTATCCACTCCCTGCTCCATAGCCGCCAGGGCTATCCGATAGTTAAAATGAATATCAGCTACCAGAGGCACTTCTACTTCCTGCTTAATCCGATATAAAACCTTGGCTGCCTTTATAGTTGGTAGAGCTATTCTTACTATCTGAGCGCCAGCTTGAGTAAGTTCTCTTATCTGCCCAACTGTAGCTGGGATATCCTCTGTATCTGTCTTGGTCATACCCTGGACTACTATGGGAGCACCCGCGCCGATTTTTACCTTGCCAACTTTTACCTCTTGGCTTATTCTTCTTCTTTCCACTCCTTTTCCTTGAGAAAAACACCTCAGGACGATCCTCTCTGCCGCTGTTTTTCGTATATCGTATATAGTATGTCGTATATCGTGAAAAAAAGACTAAAACATATGATGCAATACTGTTGACGGCTTACGATTCACACAATTCACGTACTTCTTTTTTCAGCGATATACCACATACGAATTTCCCTTCACCAACGACCATTCACTTATAAAACCAGGCCAGGCTTCAAATCGGTCAACTAAATTTCGCCTGGCCTACAATAGATTATTCTTCCTCCATCGTAATGGCCTCTGAGGGACAACCCTCGGCACAATCTCCGCATCCATCGCAATCCTCTGGTCTAACCAAATTGGCGATATCATCCACAAGTTCCAAGCAATTTTTTGGACATTCATCAACACAAATCTCGCATCCCGTGCATAATTCTGCATCAACAACCGGTTTTTCCATCCCTTACATCCTCCTTTTATTTCGTTGTTCACCTCCCCTCACCCCTTCCCTCTCCCCTTGGGGGGAGAGGATTAAAATGAGGGAGATACTTTCCCCTCTTGTGTTCATTGTTCGTAGTTCATTGTTCATTGACCTGCTGTCCCCCTAGTCAACTGGTTCACCGTTCGTTCTTTTCTTATTCCCTATAGTTTTTGAATTTTTTGTTTTTTACTAAACGCTATGCGCTATATTTGTCGATGAACCATGAACTCATAACTACGAACTATCTAAGAAATACCCTTGGGTACATATATATAGACGCTTATACTCCTAAGCAAGAGCGAAGTCAAGAATTTTGATTAAAGTCGACCTGATTTTACCTCTTTCCACTACCATATCTATTATTCCATGTTTTAGTAAGAACTCTGACTTCTGAAAGCCTTCAGGAATTTGCTGTTTTATAGTCTGCTTTATTACTCGGGGTCCAGCAAAACCCAAAAGTGCTCCTGGCTCTGCTATAATGATGTCTCCCCGAGAAGCAAAGCTTGCCATCACTCCTCCCATGGTGGGATGAGTGAGAAGAGAAATATAGAGAAGTCCCTGCTTCTTCAGCTCAGCTATAGCAGCACTGGTTTTTGCCATCTGCATAAGAGAAATCACTCCTTCTTGCATTCTCGCTCCTCCTCCTGACCCAGAGATAATAAGCAGAGGACGCCTTTTGTCTATAGCTTTTTCTGCAGTGATAGTTATTCTCTCTCCTACTACAGAACCCATGCTTCCACCCATAAAGCCAAAATCAGTCACTCCAACAACTATAGGTTTTCCCCCTATTTCCCCCTCTCCGATAATAGCTGCTTCATCTAAACCCGTCTTCTCTTCTCCTTTAACCAGCTTTTCCTTATAGCCAGGAAAATTAAGAGGATTATCCGAATTAACCTTTGAATCATATTCTACAAAGCTATCCTTATCCAGAGTAATCTCAATTCTCTCTTTTGCTCCCAGGTAAAAATGATAACCACATTTTGGGCAAACCTTCAAATTTTCTTTTAGGTTCTTATTATAGATAGTCTGTCCACAACCTGTGCATCTCGTCCACAAGCCATCAGGGATATCTATGGTCTTCTTTCCTCTCTTTATCTTATTATAGGTTCTCTCCAGCCATCCCATTATCCGACCTCTCAAATCAGACTTACATCAGGCAATTACTAACTTCTTGCCGGTCACAAAATATCCTCACATCATAACACAAAATTGAAGATTGTCAAATTTTCGCGTAGGTGAGTAGGTGGTAGGTCAAGAGATTATTGCCAGAGCATTCTTTGCCGAAGATAAAGCAACTTGTTAAGATAGTCGGTTGGTAAAAAGTAGAGGGGATGGAATTGCCGCTGATTATGATGCCAAAGGTAAACTTGCCGGTATCGAAATTCTTGATTGCCTCAAACGTTTTGGTAATAAAGCCACATTTAAGAAAGTCACTCTCGAAGAAATTGGTCTCGGTGCTTAATTTCCCGCTTTTCCTCACATCATTCTATCCTTTCTTCCATTCTACTTTTTGTTCTTCACTAAGGCGAGCCAATTTTGGATGGCAATCGACAGAGGAGTTTAACTATGGAAAAAAGTCTGGCCTTAACTCTGGAATTTTACTTGACTTTTAGACTATCTCCTTTCAAAATCATTCGATTTCGTGGTGGATACTGCTAACCAGCGACTAGCTATAAAATATAAGATTAAGTAAATCACGCATTCAACACCTAATTCTTTAAGATTGGGATTCTTCCTTCTTAAAGAATAGGAGTACTAGTCCAAGAATAAGCTTTAATCCTTTGCCCAAACTAAAAATCTCCTATTTATTAATTAACCAACAAGCCAGGAAGGAATAAAGTAAACCAAAACATTATCATACTTTTTGCTATCGACAAAGTCCTTTGTAATCACCAATGCATAAGGAGGTTCATAGGTTTGGAGAAAACTTCTCATACTCCTGGAAATACTTGGGTTTTGAAAACTGCGGTACTTTATCTCCAGCGGCATCAGAAAATCCTCCTTCACCACAAAATCCACCTCAGCTTTTGAAAGTGACCGCCAGAAAAAAATATTGGTCAAGGAGGATTTGGTTTTTATAAGTTGAGAGAGTACCACATTTTCCACAATTTCTCCTTTGTCAGCTCTGGAACCTAATGGAGCGAAGTCACTCAGTATGCTATTTCGCAGGCCTGTATCTTGCATATAAATTTTAGGCATCTTCGTTATTTCTTTACGCTTATTGGTGAAATAAGGTAGGAGCAATGTTATAATAAAAGTGTTCTCCAATAAAAACAGGTATTTTTCAATGGTTTGTTTGCTGATCCCTAAGGTTGAAGATAATTCTGCTACATTAACAAGCTTGCTGCATTGCGTTGCACATAGTTGGATTAATCTGTTAAAGCCGGTTATATTGTCAATGCGCGATAGATCTTTAATGTCCTTACGAACATAAGAATTAACTATCTCCAGAAGCAGCTCCACCTTATCATTTTTATCATGATTTAAAACAACCGCTGGGTATCCTCCATATAGGGCAAACTCCTCGAACATACCACTAAGCTCATCAGCATGAAATCGTATACGGTCCCAATTGATTGCCTGTATGGTTTTTATATCGACAAAAATTGAAGGGAGGAGCAATTCTGTCAGTTTATGCTGATTTCTGAAAATAAGGAACTCTTTAAAACTTAGAGTGTGTATTTGGAAAACTCTCTTGCGACCAGCAAGAGAATCTTTAAATTTCTGTCGGATAGATAGTGTTGATGAACCCGAAGCTACTACTTTGAATTGTGGATGATGGTCGTGGATAAGTTTTAGGAAATTGGAAGGATTATCTGCATATTGGATTTCATCAAGAAATAGATACTGCTTCATATTAGAGATTTGATACTCGGAATGCAAAAAATGGATAAACACCGCCGGTCCCTTATTGACCAAATCTAAGATACGGAAATCCTCCAAATCAAAAAAATGAATATTTTGAGGATTCACCCGTTCTCTAAGTCTATTCATAATAAGGTGCATAGCTGAAGTTTTGCCTACCTGCCTTGCCCCAACAAGCAAGAGGATTTCGGGAGAGTCTATCTTGTCCATAATTCGGGGAATAATTTCTCTATCTATAAGTTTAGCCATCTTCTCGTCCTAAGTTAGAAATTATTAAATGCTCCTTTACTTTTTCCGAGGTAATTATAAAACAATCTTTATAAATTGTCAAGGATCACACCAAAGGGCTGGCTCATGAGGGGTAAATATTTAGTGAACCACGTCATTAAGCGAAGTACATTCTTCATCAGAGATTGCCACGTCGTCCTGAAGGCTTTCAGAACTCCTCTCAATGACAGAAAGGAACGTATTCCACTGAATATTTACAGGATGAGTTCCCCCAGAGCCTTTTTCACCTTTTGTAAGATACTATCAAGACAAAATGGTTTGGTGATGTAATCATAGGCTCCGAACTTCATTGCCTTTACTGCTATCTCCAGATCGGCTGTGGCAGTAACGATAACCACTTTTGTATGGGGGATTATTTTCTGTAGTTCTTTCAATAATTGAATCCCATTCATCTGAGGCATCTTGACATCGGTTAGTACTAAATCAAAATTATCTTTCCTGACCCTTAGGAGAGCCTCTTTGCCATCTCGAGCTACCTTTACCGTATAGCCTTCTTGAGAGAGAAGTTCTCGTAAGAGTTCTCTAGTACCGGGATTATCCTCCACAACTAATATCTTCGCCTTTTTCCTCTTCACTTTACCTCCAGTACTTTCTTTTTCTAACATCATTTTATCCTTTCTTCTATTCTTTATTTTTATATTCCCTGCAGTGCAAAACTTGCCAGGTTTTTACGAATAATAATCTGAGGAAGCTCCATAGCAATTTCTTCCTCGTGTTGACTGATAAAATCCCCCAGTGGAAGATTGGTTGTGTTTCGCTGGGTAATAACTTGTGGAAGACCAGCTATAACTTCTTCCTGGTATTCATCGATAAAATGATGGGTGAGTTCATAAGCTACATTTGAGGAAATAAAAAAGACAGGGGAGTTTAACCAGGATGAGTTAAAAGAAATCAAGATCCCTTTTGACAAGCTAAGGTTGGTAAACTCTAGAAAAACCACCATCTATCAGGTAATTCAAAACATAATCGAAGCGCAGTATAACTTTTTCCAGTCTGGAAACCTTAAGGATCTGAAGTTTCTCACTCAAGTATCTCTGGCTGAGAAAATAGGAGTAGAAGCGAGCCTGATAAGCAGAGCTATTAGTGGAAAGGCCATTCGCATTCCTCAAGGAAGAGAAATGTCACTCAAGACTTTCTTCCCCACTAAGAAACAGCTCAGAAAAGAACTTATCAGAGAGATTATTGAGCAAGAAAAGACTAACCTACAAAATAAAATCATTAAAAAACCATACAGTGATGGAGAAATTAGAAAAAAGTTAAAGGAAGATTACGGCATTTCTGTTTCCAGGCGTTCGGTGAGTGAGTGGCGGCTCGATTTGAAGATCCCTCCTGCTTCTGAAAGAATACCCCGATAGAATCCTAGACTACTCCTCTTTTTTAAGCAGACGCTCAACCACCTGTTTTATCTTGGTGTTACTCTTGAGGGTTATCTCAAAAAGAGCCTCGCCCCTTAAATGTTATTCTATCTTGATATTTTTTTCTCTAGTTTGACCCCTGTAGTCTTTTTGAAGATTAACTCTGGAGGGAGTTTCCAACACACCTTTTTTTATACTGTATTTTTTCATCTTATATTTCAAAATGCTGCGGCTGGTATCTAAAAGCTCGGCTGCCTTAGTCTGAATCCAATTTGTCTTTTCCAGGGCATCAACTATTAGTCTCTTCAAGTTCTCTACTCTCTGCTCAGAAGGGAGCTCTTCAGACGAAATCTCCAGCTCTGGTTCAAAGACCACTTTTTGTTCTTGTATTCTCAAGGGTAGGTCCTCAATCAAAATGGCTTCAGTCTTTCCCATAACTATGGATCTTTCCACAACATTTTCTAGCTCTCTCACATTGCCTGGCCAGTCATACCTCATTAAAAGGTCCATGGTCTCCTGAGGAACAAACTTTACTTTTTTCTTAGACTCTGGCTTAAACTTTTGCAGGAAATGCTCCACTAAAAGAGGAATGTCATCCCGGCGCTCTCTTAAAGGGGGAAGAGGTATGGTAATTACGTTTAATCGATAATATAGACCCTCACTGAAGGAACCTTCCTTGACCGCCTTTTCTAAATCCAGGTTGGTAGCAGTGATAATTCTTACATCCAGTTCAATAGACCTGGTTCCTCCTACCCTTTCAATTTTTTTCTCTTGCAGGAATCGTAAGAGCTTTAACTGAGTGGCTAGGGTTAAATTGCCTATCTCATCCAAAAACAAAGTACCTTTGCTAGCTAGTTCAAATTTACCCATTTTTTGAGCAATGGCTCCAGTGAAAGCTCCCTTTTCGTGTCCAAATAGCTCACTCTCTAAAAGGTCAGAAGGTATACTGGCACAGTCTATAGCTATGAATGGCTCATCCTTGAGGGAACCATTGAAGTGGATGGCCCGGGCAACGACTTCTTTACCGGTTCCTGTTTCCCCAAATATCAATACGGTAGCTTTATTATCCATTACTCTTCCTATCATCTTATAGACCTCGAACATGCTGGGATGCTTGCCAATAATATTCTCTAATTGGTATTTCTCTTCCACCTTTGAGCGCAGGGATGCTATTTCTTGAGCCAACTTTTGAGCTTCTAAAGCTTTTTTAACAAGTACTTCCACCCTCTCTAAATCAACCGGTTTAGTAAGATAGTCGTAAGCACCTCGCTTCATTGCTTCCAGAACGGTTTTCATAGCTCCATAGGCGCTCATCATAATGACACTACTAGTTTGATTACTCTCCTTTATTTGATGTAGGACTTCCAGTCCATCCATATCAGGCATTCTGATATCGAGCAGCACTACCTGAGGTTTCTCTTTCTCAAATTGGCTAAGAGCTTCCTTCCCATTCTTCGCCTGCAAAATCCTATACTCTCCATCCTCTAAAGTCGCAGAAAGTAGCTCCAGTACATGGGGCTCATCGTCAACTAAAAGAATTGTTTCCGGCGCCATCTTCTTTTATCTCCTCAAACAAAAGTCCCTGGTAGCATATTTAAAGGAAACCCTTCCTTATGTTTCAGGTATTTGTCCAGGCTGTTTTTGTTCATAAAAGAGTTCGTATATTATGTCCTTAAGATAATCGTAATCTGTTCCTAGAATTGACTTCATTACACTGGAAAAATATCGTTCGCCAATTTTTTCTTCAAAGCTTGCATATTGCCTGGAAGCAATCGCTTTCTCAAGAATTGGCAGGTAGCGGTCAGGTATTCTCTTGCCTACCTGGACGCCGAAAATTTCCCTACCGATATCATTGGTGTAAAGAATTGTTCCGTCGGCAGTAATACGAAGAACAGGGTTGGGATTCTCAGAAGGGAAGCGAGAAAGAGCTTCTATTTCTTGCTCTATCTTCTTTCGCTCCCTCACTTCCTCCTCCAGCTCCTTTGCCGCTAATTGGGCACCATCGCTACTTTCATCGAGAACTACAAGACGTAATGTTTTTTTCTTCATGCAGCCGCTCCTATTTTTTGAGAGGTAGTTCGTTTAATAATACCCAGTATAAGCCGACTATGCAGATCCCATTAATCCTTAAGAATTGAGTTATTCAACTTCTTCCCACGCATATGCCTCCAGCGCCAAATCAATATCTACCCTGGGTGCAATATCCTCCCTTGCCCGAACCTCAAGACTGGTAACATTAATCAACCGGTGAAGATTTTCCAGCCGGTTTAAGTATTCAACAAATTTCAAAAAAGGGGATCTTAGTTTCAGGCTCAGGGTTACCTTTTTGACCTTTCCAGTCTCCAGTGCTGCCAGAATAGATACTGGCTTACCCAGGTCAAGAAATTCGATATCCAGTCCCTGGCTTCTAATAAGCAGCTCTCTCAGTAAGGTGGTGGTTTCCTCTCGGTAAGGCAATGCTTCCTCCATCAAACTCATTGCAGCCTGTTTTTGCTGGTATCTTTCCTCTAACTCTTCTAGATTTCTGACGCTCGCCTCTGCTTGCCTAATTTGTCTCTCCAGGATTCCTATCTCTTTCTTTAACTTCTCTGTAGTCTGGATTTTGGGTTGGTAGCCAAACCAACAAAATCCAGCTAATATGGATAAGGAAAAGATGCCGACAAGCAATACCGTCTTACCTGTATCTAATGGACCAAATTTCATCTCTCCCGCTCCTTTATGCTCTCTTGCGTGACTAATGAGTGGATGACATAATCTCCTCTTTTCTCAGAAGGCGAGCGGCTACGGTAAAGTCAATCACCTCTTGTCCAAGACGGGTATTTCTATCAGTGGATTGTAAATGGACATCATTAAGATAAGGGGATTTTTCCAGTTGGCTTATGAATTCCATCAGGGAAAGCTGAGCCACCAGTTTTTCCCACCTTATACTTCCCTTAATCACCAGGATGGAGGAATTTTCCTTCTGGTTAGTGTCGGTTGGGTTTGTCCCAAGAGAAAGCTCCCTCAGCCAGGCCTTCTCGGGAATAGCCTCACTAAACTGAGTCAGGACCTGCATCCAGGGAATGGAGCTCTCTCTTAGCTGTATAATACTGATATGTCGACGATTCTCCCTTTTTAGAGCACTCATAAGAGTTTCAAGCCTGTCGAGCTTTGGCTGTAAGAGAGCGATCTTAGCTTTCTTGGATTGAAGCTCCTCTTTATAGACAGCCGCCCTTTGGTTCAAGAAATTATATCCGGTGACCAGGAGGAGAAAAAAAGTGACAAAGTAAAGAGAAAGAAGAGAAATCACCCTGGTTCGATGAGCTAACCGGGCTCGTTTTTCCTTAGCCGGAGAAAGATTGATACCTTCTCCTTTCCCCAGGGCTAAACCAGTGGCGATGTTGAGACTGGGGGAGAGAAGCTGGGATTTCTGGTATCTTTTCTTTTTAAACTGAGAGTCAAGCGGAATTTTGTCCAGCGGATTTGCCGTCTCCACCGGAATTTCCAGGTTAGTGGTCAAAAATTTATCCAGATTGTTAAGTTGAGCCAGACTTCCACTTAAGACTATTCTATCTATTCTATCTTCCAGGGATTGAGCTCGATAGGAGTTAAAGGAAAGTCGCAGCTCACTTATCAGTTTTCCTAGTTGTATCTTGATTATCTGGGAAACTTTCTGCGCTTTCTCTTTTTCTTTTTTGATATTAACTTTGCCTTTCTCCGTTGATTCATCAGTGCTTTTTTCAGTTCCTTCATCAGAGTCTTCATCGAGGATTCCGTACCTTTCTCTCATTTTTCGGGTGCTTTCCATATCCGATAAATTTAGCCTGCCTTTGAGACCTTCGGTAATGGTATCATTGCCAAAAGCGATCTCCCGGCTAAATTCGAGCTTAGCATTCTTAGCCATAGCCAGGTGAGTGGTTCTCGACTCAACATCAACCAGAGCAATAATCTCATCTTTTTTCCGCTCATTATTTACCTTAAATGAATTTAAGAGAGCCAGAGGTACCACATCGATAGCTACTGACTTGAGCCTCACCCTTTTGAGTAAATCCGTCTTTTCCTGAACTACTTTATTTTTGGCCAGTGCGACTACCATCTCCAATTTTTGAGCTCCATTATCCATGACCCTATCTAATATGAAGTAATCAAGAGTGGTCTCCTTCAAATCAAAGGGGGCATTTTCTTTGATCATCCATTTCACAGCCTCTCTGAGCTTTCCCCCTGGTAAGGAGGGGAACCTGGTGAGTTGAATATAGACTAAGGGACCCCAAATAGAAGAAATAATTCTTTTCCCTTTTATTTTTTCTTCAGCTAAAATCTTTTCTATGGCAGAGGAGATTTTGCTTCTCTCGGTCTCATCTGAGTCTTTATTAGCTGGTGACACCCCGGCAACAGCGAATCCCATCAATTTAGGACCTTGCCGGGTATGTCTTAACTTGACCATCTTTACTGAATCATTTTCAATGTCCAGTCCAATGCTGACCTTTTTAGAACTGCAAAAAAAGGACATTATTCTCCACCTTCTCACTTAATTTTAATGGTATTGATCATGTCAAACATGGGAAAATATATGGAAACCACAATGAAGCCCACAGCCAGAGCCATCACTACCAAAAGTAGAGGTTCGAGTGCGGAAGAAAGACCTTTAACCGATGATTCTATCTCCTCATCATAGAAATCAGCTATTTTTTCCAGCATTAAACCCAATTTACCGGTTTCCTCTCCTACTTTTATCATATAAACTGCCATGGGAGGAAAGACTCCGGTTTCCTTCAGAGGCTTAGCAATACCTGTCCCCTCTTCTACATTTCGCCTCACCTCGGATAGGGCCCTGGCTACTACCTCGTTACCAGCTACTCCCTCTACCGTCTCCAGTGTCTCCAGAAGGGGCACCCCGCAGCCATAGAGAAGTCCAAGAGTGCGGCAGCAGCGGGAGATAACTATCTTACGAACCAGCCTTCCAATCACGGGTAATTTCATTTGTAATAAATCGTAATAGAATTTGCCTTTCTCGCTTTTTTTATATCCCAGGAAGGCCAATATTGAAATGAGAGCTATGCTGGCAATCAGATATTTATAGCCACTGGTAAAGCTCATCAGCGCTATTAAAATCCTGGTGGAAAGAGGAAGCGCACTCCCCATCTCGGTGAACATAGTGAGAAATTGGGGAAGGACAAACATAAACATAAAGACAACTCCCCCGATGACTATACCTATCAACAATTTTGGATAGAGGGTGGCGGCCTTAATATCTCTTTTTATCTTCTCCTCTTTTTCTAAGAACAAGGCTAATCTATTCAAGACCTCATCCAGTACCCCCCCTACTCCCCCTGTTTCTCCTGCCTGGACCATGCTTACATAAAGATGGGAGAAAACTTTAGGAAATTTAGCTAGAGCCTTAGAAAAGCTACTTCCTGAGCTAATATCTGCCTCTACTTTCCTTAAAGTTTCACCCAGTTCCCTGCTTTCTGTTTGCTCTGATAAGACTCTTAAGTTATCAATAAGGGGAAGACCCGAGCTTATCATAGTAGCCAGTTGCCGATTAAATATCACCAAATCCCTGGATTTTACCGTTTTTAGCCAGGGGAGACGAATTGGCTGAGATAGCGGTGAAACCAAAGGTTGTTCATCTTCCTTCAAAGGCTTCTTTCCTTCCTTTAAAGGTTTCTTTCCCTCCCTTAAGGAGATAATATGATCGCCCGAGCTTTTTAACCGGGAGGCGGCTACCTCGGAAGTTTCTGCCTCCAGGGTCCCTTTTCTCACCTGGCCGGCTTCATCGCAAATCTCATAGGTATATACAGCCATTTTATTTCTAGCGTTTAGTAACGCTTTGCTCATCCCCTATTTTGTTCATTGTTCATATATCGTACTTCCTATAGCTATCAGCATTCATTTGTAGCGGTGGCATTTATGCCACGATAATGTGCGATAAATCGCACCGCTAGATAATGTGCGATAAATCGCACCGCTACTAGAGTAAATTCCTCATCAACACCCAGCTTTCTAGTTCCAGGGCTGGGTTATCATTGGCTTTGAACTCCATTCTTATCCCCACTGCTTTTACCTCGCTAGCAACCACGGGAGAGAGGGGATTTACCATATCGTCTCCGTAATAAGAAAAAGAAAAATCGATGACTTCGATTCCCTGGCTGTTAAGTTGATTTCC
>Ga0315539_1001433_pt1 | contig 17622 bp, 18 predicted proteins | sample SalMarSW160150MG_FD_203097 | JGI IMG/M metagenome (GOLD analysis project Ga0315539, IMG submission 203097) | Salt marsh sediment microbial communities from the Plum Island Ecosystem LTER, Massachusetts, United States - Salt Marsh Sediment SW1601-150 ... | reverse complement strand
GGCTTCGCTTACCTGAAATAGCCGCAGCGACCGCAACCTCAAAGGCAACTTTTTCATTGACCGACCACTGGGCATCGATTTGAGAAAACCGGGCCAGTGTTTCAAGTATCTCGGTAGATGGCGTGCCGGGATAGGCACAAGCCACACTTAATCCGGCTTCATATGCTCCATAAGCTATCGCTTCGTTTCCTGAGAGTAACACCTTCTTTGTTGGAGTTTTTTTTACCATAGAATCCCTTATTGTAATAATCAAGCATTCTTATTCAAGAAAAAAGGGATTTTTATCGGAGTTTTTTATACACAGATCGAAGATTCCTTTCAGAATTTGTATTCCAGATTGAATCGCAGGAAAAATGCAGCGTCCCTGTTACTCTGGCCGTAGTAGGTGCCCGGTACGAAATACTCCCCAAGCAGATGTCCCGTTAGCTGCGCGCTCATCTTGTATTTGGCCCAGCAGGTGAACAACTGACCGCGGAACTTGCTGGTGTCAGAAAAACTAAGTGCTGTACTGCTGGTATTCTCATCGGCCCAGAGCAGATGATAATCCGTGCAGATTTGCCATTTTTTATTTGGATTGAACTTATGTCCCAAATTGAACCGATGGACATTTGTCGATTCGGCAATCATGGTCTCTTTTGAGTAGGTGTAAATGTACAGCTCACTCCATCTCGGCCACTCGGCCCACAACGGGTCAAACTGTTCGTTGTCATCCGTGGTTGGATCATCTCCTGATTCATACTCATAACCAACGTGAACACTGCTGTCGGAGCTGTCGTGGAACAGGTACTCGAGATTCGTTAGAATACCGCATGCTTCCAAATCCCGCGATATGCTTGAGCTGTCGTCCTTTTCGCCGGTTTGTATCGCGCCCTCGACACGGTAGTTCCAGTTTTCGTTGACCTTCTTGGAGACAGCACCGCCAAACGTAAATATTTCCGCTTTCTTACTCCACGAGATAGGAAAATTATCAATAGCAACGTCAACGGGATTGTCGTTCTTATACATGAAATAGGCTTCCACCTTCGTTTTCTCAAGCGATTGATTGGTCAAGTATAAGATTGCACCGTATTCATCCTGTTCGGTGAGAGCATTGTCACGATCATTGATGGGTTTCAGCCATCTGTCGGATGCCGCAGCGTGATCGATATAGACTAAATCGATTTTCGTGTCTTTTTCCTTCCAGTCGTAGGTAAAACGTGCCGCATCGGTGAAGATGGTTCTTGAACCATCCAGCGGTGTTCCATCAAGCACCAACCAGCCGACGCCAAAAATCAAATCCTGACGACCGATGACGGCTGTCACCGGCATATCAAACAGGTTCCGTACGGTGAAATTGAACCTGTCGAATATCATTTCATCGAAATCTGTGCTCTGGGGCTTTCTATTGGGCTCATCCCATGTTCTGAATTCCCAAACCAGACGAGCGTTGAAATCAACATTCTCATTAATGAGCCACTTGGTCCACCATCTAAAACGATATCGCTGGTAATTCCACTTATTTTGTGTCGCATCCGTATCTAACGTATCAATATTCCTTGCTGTGATTGTTCTGAACCGGTGGTCTAATCCCATCTCAAGATAATCCGTGGGGTTATGGAAATCGTTCCACCACTGATCCCATGAACTGAGCTTTTCCGAGTTCCCGGCATTCCCATCCTGGGCTATGACCAGCGACCCGGTGACTATGAGAATTGCACCGATCAACATGATTAAAGGTGTTTTGTGTTGCCCATCATACATTTACATTCTCCTTTACTTTTTTTCCTTGTGACTCTTGAAAAGATGTATTTGCCATACACAACTTTAACGCTGTTTTATCCGAAACACTTGTCTATGTGTTTTTGAGACGGTGCTTTGGTCAATAAGGACACGACCAGAGCAACCAATATCGAAATTGGCAAAGCTACAACAATAGGATCGACTACATCCCAGTTGGGGTGGCCTGCAAAGATGCTCGTTTTGCCGCCGGTCACTTTTTGCACCAGCCCTATGGCACCCGCTTCTGCGGCTTTTACAAAAAGCAGCCAGAACGACGTGACGGCAAAGCCGGCTATCATAGACCAGATTGCAGCGGTCCTTGTCATTCTCTTCCAGAACAATCCACCGAAAAAGGCCGGCAGGAAGGCCGATGCGCACAAGCCGAAGAAAATCGCCGTCGCGCGGGCGATGATGTAACCGCCGCGGGCATAATAGCTCCAAAGCATAGCAACGATGATTCCAATGATAATGCCAATACGGTTGATCCCTATACTCCTGCCATGCCTGCCGGTAAGTTGCTCGTAAACATCGCGTCCGATACTTGTCCCGACAGTATGAAACTGGCTGGAAAGGGTGCTCATAGCGGCCGCTAAGAGGGTCAGCAGAAACAGCAGGCCAAACCATTTTGGCAGGGCCGAGGTGATGTATCTCGGAATAATCTGATCCGAACTGCCGCCTGCATAAACCACTGAAATGCTCCGACCCGTCACGACTCCGGCGTCAACCGCGGATTGCTCCAGCTCCGACTCGCACAGTACCACAGGAGCCAGCTTGCCTTCGACATCTACCCACTTGCCTGATTCGTCCTTGCTGGCAATCTGAAGAACGACATAGCCCTTCTCCTGGTCAATGGTCTTGGCAACGCGTCCCTTCAGGGGCGGGCCGTATTTAGCAAAGTATACGTTGGAAAGGCTGCCGACCGTGAAGGCCACGCCCGTCATTATGAGGATAAAGACCCCACCGATCATGGTGGCCCGGTTCAGCTCTCGCCTGCTTTTGACAGTCATAAACCGTACAATTAACTGCGGCTGAGCCAACACGCCGATGCCGACACCCAGCGTAATCGTCGAGATGACAATCCACCACAAGTTATACTTCAACTCGCCAAAGCCGAACGGGGGCATGGCCGTCCAGCCTCTGTGGCCGATCGCCTGGAGCTTGCCGGGAACAAGCGGCGCCAGGTCGGTCAACGCCTGGTGGGCTTTAGTTATCCCCCCAAGCTTGCCGTACGTAAATATAAGCAGTGTCAACATGCCGACGAACATTATAGTCCCCTGCAGTGCATCGCCGTACATCACGCCTTTAAGCCCGCCCATCACTACGTAGGCCGCTATAATGATACTGAAGACAAGCAGTGCGACATTGTAAGGAATTCCGAACTGAGTTGAAATGAATTCACATCCGCCGATAAGCACCGCCGCGGCATACAGGGGAATGAACAGGAAAATCACAAGCCCCGCGAACACCTGAATGAATTTACTCTCGAAACGCCTTGCCAGCAGTTCGGGAAAGGTGTGCGCATCGAGTAGACGGCCCATCCGCCGAGCGGGTGGGCCGAGAAAAACGAAAGCGATAAATATACCCACAAATATATTCAGAAATGTCAACCACAATACGCTCATTCCGAATAGACCCGCCACGCCGCCGAAACCGACGATGGCGCTTGTCGAAATGAATGTAGCCCCGTAACTCATCGCCATGACATACGGATGGACTTTGCGTCCGGCAATGAGATAGTCCGTTGCCGTTTTGGTGCGACTGTAACCCAACCAGCCAAGGTATACAACAACCAACAAATACACGAGAACAACTAAGATTTCGATAAGTCCAACTCCCTGCGCCAACATTTTGATGTCCTTCCAATTAACAATTTATAGAATCATTAACTTAGCCTTCTATGCGGATTTACCGCCAGAAGGTAAACAGCAATATGTACTTGTTTGTTGCTTATTCAGGAGAAGCATTTATCCAGGTGTTCATGTTCCAACTGTTTTGTGAACAAACTGACAACAACAATCACAATGATCGATATTGGCAAAGCGGCTATAATATGGATCGACCGCAGGCCAATTGGGTTGGGATAATCCGTCAGGATGCTGGATTTGCCCCCGGTCAAATGCTTCACCAGACCGATAGCTTCGGCTTCCCCGGCCTTTACAAAAACGAGCCATAAGAAGGAAGTTGCCGTAAATCCTGCGATCAGATAATCTGCTGCTGTTTTTGTCTGGGTGTATCCGAGCCAACCCAGATAGACAACAACAAACAGATAAATCAAAACGACAAATATCTCTGCAATTCCAACTGCTTCGGCAAGCACTTGTTTCAATCCTTGATCATTGCTGGGTAGAAAATCATTAACTCAACGGGTTGTCATTGAACTCGATAGAAGACTGATTAAAGTTCTTCCTCTACCTTTTTCTCTTCCTGAGCCCAGTGAACGTCTTCTTCTCGGGTTTGACTTTCGCCGCGGTTCCACATTAACGCGCCGTAAATAATACACAATGCCGAACTCCCGATGCATAAAAGATATGCCATTGATACATATTTGTCTTCGAGGCCAAACATAGCCAATCCTTCCTTTTCTCTTTTTAAACTAAGATGTGCTAAGTTATAATAAAAGCCTTGTCACTCTTACGCTATTACTAACCTCACTACAAACTGTTTTATCGGCCAATAATAATAAAAAACTAAAAGAAAATCCAACTCTTTATTGTTTATTCACTACGACAGATGACAAAATATTTCACTTTTAAGCAATCCCAGCTCTTTTCCTGCCGTATTAACAACGCACGTATCGTGAGATACGTCACTAATATGTCGTAATGAAACAAGGATTCTGTCGCAGAGTGACATTAGGCAATATCGAGAAGCCTGGCGGCGTTAATATAGAGCATATGCTCGAGCTTATCTTTCGGCAATATAAGCTTTTCTAATAAGAGCAGCGTTTGTGCATGGTCTGTCCAGGGTGAATCCGTACCAAAAAGCAGATAATTCTTAGGATGGTTCAGCATCATCTCGCGGGCTTGTTCTAATGCCAGGTAATCCAGTGCGAAGGATATCTCGATATAAATGTCACGGCCTATCAGGATATCTCTGACTTCATCCCATTGCTGCCACGCTCCGAGGTGCGTTGTAATGAATTTGAGATTGGGAATCATCTCTTGAATTCGAAGTATCATCTGAGGATCGGCCCTGCGTATCCTCGGAAACGCAATATCGAAACCTGTGTGCATAAGAACAAACATATCTAACCGGCACAGCTTCTCATAAATTGCCAGCAGACGGTCTTCATCGGCATAGAAGTCCTGATAAAATGGATGCAGCTTGATCCCTTTGAAGCCCTCGGCTTTGATGCGGTCTAATTGTTCCAGGCAATGACTGTCATCGGGGTGGACAGAAGGTAAAAAATCCAATTTGTCCGAACGGCTTTCCACACACCAGCGAAAAATTGATTCGAACTGCTCGGGCCTGGTGACTATACAACTGACCAGGCTTTTTTCAATGCCGCACTTCCGCATTGATACAAGCAGATCCCCTGTCGTTCCATCCAGATATGCCTTGACATCCGGCGCTTCTTCCAGGAGCGTCTTCATCGCACGTGGGGCCAAAGCATCGGGAAATGCATGCGTATGGAAATCTATGATTCTTTTTTGCATCGTTTATGAAAACCTTGTCAGAGATATTTCGCCGCTTTGGCCTCGACCAATTTTGAAATCTTTGTTTTGAGAGAACGTTCAATGTTTCATTTTATTCGAATCCATTGATTTGTCCAGTCACAGCCGATTATTTTTAAAAACTATTTATGCAATAATTTGAATTGATGTACTCGAGCATATAATATAGTATTCAATGGAATATATTTGTTTGTGAAGTAGAAGACAGACGATACGAAATCAGGAGGTGCTCAAATGGAACAGATGCGTAGCTTTCTCAGCAAGGATCAATTTGCCAGGCATAATGGAATCGAGTTGCTTGATTGTTCGAAGGGAACGGCCAGGGCAAAGATGGAGATTAAAGACTATCACTTAAACGGTGTTGGAACCGTACATGGTGGTGCAATTTTTGCGCTTGCTGATTTTGTATTCGCCGCCGCGTCAAACTCTCATGGAACGATAGCTGTTGCCATTAACGCAAGCATCTGGTATGTCAAGGCTGCGTTCGAGGGAACCTTGTTCGCCGAAGCCAAAGAAGTGTCCCTACAGCCGAAGCTGGCGATATATTCGATCGATATCACAAACGAAGACAGTGAAACTATCGCCAGTTTTCAAGGCATGGTTTACCGAAAAAGGAGCTAACCGCCTGCTCTTCATAGAAGTGCCCTGCCATCGTCAATTCAATTATCGATTCTCTGCCATTTTTACACCTGGTAAAAATGGCGGAGAGGGCGGGATTCGAACCCGCGGTACTCGAAAAGAGCACACCGGTTTTCGAAACCGGCTCGATCAGCCACTCCGACACCTCTCCGTAGCTTAAAAATCCAAAGCGCTAAATCCGAAACCTGTCCTGAGCGAAGTCGAACGGATCCGAAACAATATCAAAATTCTAATGTTCGAATGACCAAAACATTTCGAATTTCGATATTCGGATTTAGCATTTTCTAAAAATTCCCGCTTACTTTACCCCTAACCGTTTCTTAATGCAAGTAGATTACCTCCATGTTCCAGGACCAACTTTATAAACAGTAGAAGAATAAAAAAGAAAATTCTGTAAAAAAAGAGTTGCAATAATTCCGTGCTTATGTATAATTTGAAGTATGAGTCATAACTATACAGTTCGTTACATCCACAGGGCCATTCTTGGCTCCCTCGACATGCTCGGGACAGGCTTAAGCAGCCTGCTTTTGCGCCGCCTGGCGCAATAAAAACTCCACAAACAATCTATTTCTATTCGTTTTTTCGTAAATTCATGGCAATTTAGCTCTGTTTTCGGCATAATTTGTCAAAACAGATGACAGATGTCAGAAGACGGACGACAGATGACGGACACAGAAATCTGTGGTATCCGTGTTTATAAAGGAGAAAAAAGAGTATGTCTGAAGAGAAAGTATTAATTTTCGATACCACCTTAAGGGACGGCGAGCAGTCGCCGGGCGCTTCGCTTTCGATTGCTGAAAAGCTCGAAATCGCCCGGCAATTAGCGGTTTTGGGCGTGGATATCATCGAAGCGGGCTTCCCGGTTTCCAGTCCCACCCAGTTCGAGGCTACCAAACTGGTCGCCGAACAGGTCGTCGGACCGACAATCGCCGGTCTGGCCCGCGCCAATGAAGGTGACATCGAATCGGCCGGTAAGGCGATTGCCCCGGCCCAAAAGAAGCGTATCCATACTTTTATAGCGACCTCGCCTGTTCACATGAAGTATAAGCTCAAAAAGAGCAGCGACGAGGTCCTGAAAATGGCCGTCAACGCCGTCAAATGCGCGAAAGGGTACGTCGATGACGTCGAATTCTCACCCGAAGACGCATGCAGGAGCGAAATGCCTTTCCTGATTGAGATTCTCGCCGCTGTCATCGAAGCGGGTGCGACCACGTTGAATATCCCGGATACGGTCGGCTATATTCTGCCTTACGAATACGGCAGGATTATCGCCCAGCTAAAATCCGATGTCCCCGGAATAGACAAATGTGTCATAAGCACCCACTGTCACAACGACCTTGGTATGGCGGTTGCGAATTCATTGGCAGGCGTGCGAAACGGCGCCCGCCAAATCGAGTGCGCCATCAACGGCATGGGTGAACGGGCGGGCAACGCTGCACTCGAAGAAGTTGTAATGGCAATACGTACGCGCCCGGACTTTTTCGCAATGCAGAGCAGCGGCGGTCTATCAACTAATATTAATACGAAGGAAATCTATCGCACCAGCCAGTTGGTTTCGCAACTGACCGGCTTCGTGATTCAGCCGAACAAGGCGATTGTCGGCGCCAACGCCTTTGCGCACGAGTCCGGTGTCCATGTGGACGGTATATTGAAAGAGCGAACGACCTACGAAATTATGACCGCCGAGAGTATCGGCCTGGTCGGCTCGCGAATGGTATTGGGACGACATACCGGCCGACATGGATTTATGGACAGGTGCAAACAGCTTGGATTCAAGCTCAGTCAGCAGGAGACCGAACATGCCTACGAAAGGTTTCTGGAAATAGCAGATAAGAAAAAGGAAGTCTTCGACGAGGACATCGCCGCGATTATCAACGAAGAGATTCACGTCGTGGAGCATTTTTACGAGCTTCAATATCTGCACGTGGCCAGCGGGACCGGGACACTGCCGACGGCAAGTGTAAAAATAAAAACCGGGGACCAGACCAAACAGGCGGCAGCCTGCGGCGATGGCCCTGTCGATGCCGCATACGAGGCCATAAGAGAGGCAACGGGACTGTCACCGAAGCTGGAAAACTACACCATTAGAGCCGTCACCGGCGGTAAAGAAGCACTCGGCGAAGCTACGGTAAGAATCAGCGAAGACGGCAGGACCTTCGTCGGCAGAGGCATATCGACCGACATTATCGAGGCCAGTGCAAAGGCCTATGTCGATGCCATCAACCGAATGGTCGCAGCCAAAGGCGGTTCGCCGGAACTAAAAGCAGAACTTTAAGCGTTAAAAAGATAGTTGAAAAAGTTTGAATGACCCGGCTTCGCCCAAGGGCTATGCCGTGGTAAATATAAAAGGATTAAATTATGGGAATGACAATAACAGAAAAGATACTGGCAAAATCAACGGGCAAAAAAGAAGTCAGGGCCGGTGAGCTTGTCAATGCGAAGATCGACGTTGTGATGTGTCACGATGTGACCACGCCGCCGGCGATTTCCATGCTCGTCGAGAAGGGGATCGATAAAGTATTCGACCCGGAAAAGATTGTAGTGACGCCGGACCATTTTCAACCGGCCAAGGATATAAAAAGTGCCGAACTGCATAAACGCCTCGACGACTGGGCAAAGCGGCACAAAATTAAATATTACTATAAGCTCGGCAGAGCGGGTGTCTGTCACGCTCTGCTGCCGGAACAGGGACATATTCGCCCGGGTGAAGTTATAGTCGGGCCCGATTCGCATACCTGTACGTACGGCGCCTTTGCGGCGTTTAGCACGGGGATAGGCTCGACGGATGCCGCGGCGGCGATTGCAACGGGACAGCTTTGGTTCAAGGTCCCGGCGTCGATAAAGTTCGTACTCAACGGCTCGCTCGGCCACGGTATCTATAGCAAAGATGTGATCCTGGCGGTTATCGCAAGAATCGGCACAGACGGTGCGCTTTATAAAGCGATGGAATTTGTCGGTCCCGCTCTGGCGGAAATGTCGATGGAAGCGAGAATGACCATAACGAATATGGCTATCGAGGCCGGTGCGAAAAACGGCGTCATCGGTTTCGATGATGTCACGAAGCAATATCTCGACGAACACCTCAATGACAGAAAGGATTATACCATTTACGAATCCGACGGTGATGCCGAGTATGAATCGATAGAGGAGTTCGACTGCTCGAAAATAGAGCCGATGGTTGCTCTTCCGAATCTGCCGAGCGGCGGCGTTCCCGTCGGCCAGTGTGCCGGCATGGAAATGGACCAGGCGTATATCGGAAGCTGTACGAACGGCCGAATCGAGGATTTGAGAATAGCGGCGAAAATCCTCAAAGGCAAACAGGTTGCTATCCGCACGTTGATTGTACCGGCCACGCCGACAATATGGAAGCAGGCGATGGATGAAGGTCTGTTCGATATATTTTACGATGCCGGTTGTGTGATTGCAGCTCCGACCTGCGGTGCGTGCCTGGGCGGATTCATGGGCGTGCTGGCCGAAGGCGAAAAGTGCATCAGCACGACAAACAGGAACTTTGTCGGCAGGATGGGACATCCGAAAAGCAAAGTTTATCTGGCCAGCCCGGCCACGGCGGCCGCAAGTGCTGTTACGGGCAGGTTGGAAGACTGTAGAAAATATATTTAATTTTATTTAAGATTCTAAAGATGGCTAAGTCATTTGTCAAAAAAATCCGAAAGCATCGGATGAAAATCTTGATTGTTACGATTATCGTATTCATTCTGCTCGTAATTCTTGGTTTTGCACTGGGGCCGGATAAAACCTGGGGACCAGCGGTGAACGATCAACAGACTGAATCCAGATAAATGGATGCTTTTCAACAATAAAAATCTTATTTATTACATATAGAGGGAAATTATGACTATAGCGCACACATATAAAAAAGATCATATAAACACAGACGAAATAATTCCAGCACGATATTTAAATACCGACGATGAAATGGAATTAGCCGGGCATTGTCTGGAAGATTTGGACAAGGACTTCGTTAAAAAAGTCAAAGAAGGCGATTGCATAGTAGCCGGTGAAGATTTCGGCTGCGGCTCATCAAGAGAGCACGCCGTCTGGGCACTCCGCGGGGCGGGAGTCAAGACCGTGATCGCCAAAACATTCGCCCGAATCTTCTATCGCAATGCCATTAATAACGGCTTTTACCTGATAGAGATGCCGGAAACGACTGAGAAAATCAATGACGGCGATGAGCTGGAAATTGACTTCAAAACAGGCTTGATAAAAGATAAGACAAGCGGTGTAGATATCAGTTTTAATCCGCTGCCGGATTTTGCATTGGAGATAATTAATGACGGCGGACTATTGGAGCATATAACTAAGACAACCGTGGATTAACACGGATTTTTTGCTTGATTTCAATAAAAATGCGTGACAAACAGGCTTACCTTTGGTAGAGTATAAAAAGTGGAAGCTATAATAGGCGAAAGAGCCGGAGATAAAGCATCAGAGCCATACCATAAAGGTCTTCTAAAATGAAAGAACTGTTAACTATAGGGCACTCAAATCACTCGATCGAGCATTTCCTCGAACTGCTTACGGAGTATCGGATTTCAGCAGTAGTTGACGTTCGGTCCGGTCCCTACAGTAAATACTCACCTCATTTCGATAAAGAAGTATTAGAGATGGTTTTGAGAAATGCCAAGATTGACTACGTTTTCCTGGGAAGGGAATTAGGCGCACAGCGCTCTGAAGATTGCTGCTACATTGACGGTCAGGCAAAATATAACCTAATTGCCCAATTACCAACTTTCCAGCGGGGATTAGAGGAAGTCCTTCTGAAATGTGAACATAATAGAGTAACACTTATGTGTGCTGAATCCGATCCCATTAAGTGCCACAGAACAATACTGATATGTCGAGAATTGAAAAAGCTCCGTACGGACCTAGAGATAACGCACATTATGGGTGACGGTACGGCAGAACAGCAGGAGATATCAGATAAAAGGCTCGTTAACTTACATAAAATTCAACCGGAGCTCTTTGGAGACTTAACTTCAGCATCTGCTCTGGTTGAGAAAGCGTACGATTTACAAGCGGAAAAAATAGCATACAAGAAAGTTCTCGTTGAAGCATGAAACTGTTCACTATTGGTTTTACCAAAAAGTCTGCGGAAGAATTTTTTACGTGTTTGCAAAAAGCTGGAGTGAGTCGCGTTGTTGACATAAGGCTCAATAACACCTCTCAGATTGCCGGTTTCGCAAAAGCGCGAGACTTGAAATACTTTTTACTTGCTATTGCCGGAATCGATTATGTGCATATCCCGGATTTTGCACCGTCACAGGATATTCTTGATGACTTCAAGAAAAGAAAAGGCTCCTGGGCTGAATATGAAAGAAAGTTTAAAGACTTGATGGAAAATCGCAGGCTCGCCGAAACAGCAACCGGCACACTTCGCGAAAACGATTGTCTTCTCTGTAGCGAACACGAACCAGAGCATTGCCATCGTCGGCTCGTAGCTGAACACCTCCAGGAAAAACTTGGTCATATAAAGGTAATTCATCTATGACCTTGACGCGCATAGTTGTATTGGCCAACTCTTGGAAGCACCAAGATTGGTGTCTCGCTGGGATCGATCTCGACAACGAAAAGTGGATTCGTCCAGTAACTGGTCTGGATGATGGCCGTGTCCCTAAAAAATCAATGAAACTTGGTGGGTATTTCCCAGAATTACTCGACGTATTAGAAATACCTTTGCATTCAACTGGACCGGATTTCAGCTTTGAGAGTGAGAACAAGTCTATCTTGCCGGGGCGATGGTATCAACGAGATAAAATGACTCCTAAAGATATCGAGAAGTATGCAAAACAACCATACTATGTGCTTCACAACCAGAAGAAATACGTAACCCCCAAAGAGTTACAGCAAAAATCGTTTGAGAAGCGTGTGACGCTGCAATTGATCCGCGTCGACAACTTCGAGGTTCGCGACACTCGGACAAAACCCACTGATAAGCACAGTTGGAAAGGAGTGATTTTTTCTGGCGACCGAGAACTCGATGTGGGAATTACAGACCCGGTCTTTTCCAAAAGACTCAATAGTGGCCATAAACCTTCAACATCTTGTTTCCTAACCATGAGCTTGGGTATGCCTTACAAACCATCCGACTGGGATGAGAATGAAGAACCGGTTTGCTGGAAACTGATTGCAGGAGTGATTGAGCTTTAGGAAACTATAGAACATTATGTTATGAATAAGAAAGAGAAAAAAGGAAGAATAAAATATGGATTACTCAGATTTTTCTTTAATTAAGGCTCAAACAGATGCAGGTGACCCTGTCTTTGGTGGAAAATACGACGGCCAATTAACTGAAAGAGAACGACATTTGATAGGCTTAGCGGTTGCTTCAACAAAAGGCTGCCCTGACTGCACTTCTGCAAGAGTGGCAGCGGCCGGGAAAGCAGGCATTTCTGAGAAGGCCATAACCGAAGCAATTAATCTTATCGCTGGAATAAACGCCGGATTCGTCATCCACACCGCCGTCAAAGGTTGCGGCAAATAAAGCAAATTACGTAACAATGCACTCCGCCCCCATCCGAATGGATGGGCCAGCGGCATTTTGCTTAATTCATTCCTTAGCTGCTGTCCATAGATTTTCTTGATAATCGGGCCTGTGGCGGGTATAGTATGCGCCCCGGTGAGATAAGCTTTGCTATCTCACGGGATAAAAAAGTGGATTCCTGTTGGAGTTTACCCCCCCCTTAGGGGCAGGAATGACTACTGAGAATTTTTCTAATATTACAACAAGGAGATTTAAAAGTGGCAAACAGTTACAAGATAGCGGTGTTGCCCGGCGACGGTACCGGGCCGGAAGTGACGGCCGAAGCGGTAAAAGTGCTGAAAACGGCCGCTGATAAGTTCGGTTTCAAAGTAGATTTGACCGAATTCGATTTCGGCGGTGAAAGATATAAAAGAACGGGTGAAACTCTGCCCGACAGCGGCGTCGAAGAGCTTCGCAAATTCGATGCGATTCTGCTCGGAGCAATCGGTCACCCGGATGTAGCTCCCGGTATCCTCGAAAAGGGTATTTTGCTAAAGGCCCGCTTCGAGCTGGATCAATATATTAACTTGCGTCCTGTGAAACTTTATCCCGGCGTGGAGACGCCGTTAAAAGATAAAGGTCCGGATGATATTGATTATGTGGTAGTTAGAGAAAACACCGGCGATCTTTATACGGGAGTGGGCGGTTTTTCCATGAAAGGTACGCCGCACGAAGTGGCCGTGCAGTCGGCTGTTTATAATCGCTTCCAGGTTGACCGATGCTTGAAATATGCGTTCGAGTACGCCAAAAAGCACGGAAAAAAGTCACGCGGCAAAGGTGAAAATAATACGCTTGCTCTTTGCGGTAAAACCAATGTCTTAACGTATATTTACGATCTGTGGGAACGGGCATTCCACGAGATGGGCAAGGCAGAATATCCCGATATAAAAAGAGAATATTACCATGTAGATGCCACGTGTATGTGGATGGTAAAAAATCCCGAATGGTTCGATGTGATTGTCACCGGAAATATGTTCGGTGACATCATCACCGACCTTGGCGCTATAACGCAGGGTGGTATGGGTATCGCAGCCGGCGGCAATATCAACCCCGAAGGCGTCAGTATGTTCGAGCCTATAGGCGGCAGCGCGCCAAAATATACAGGCAAGGGTGTAATCAATCCCTTGGCGGCAATTTGCGCAGCACAAATGATGTTGGAGACATTGGGTGAAGAAGATGCCGGCGGCAAGATTGAAGACGCTGTTAAGTTCGTGACCGCAAATAAGCTCAAATCGATGCAGGCCGGGCGAATGGGATACTCGACGAGCCAGGTCGGCGACCTTGTCGCAGAAATAGTAGCTGAATAGGACGATGCCTGCTAACTTAACACCAGAATATTATAAGGCCGATGAATGGTTCCGAAGCGCTACAACGAACCAGGAGAAAATCCTTGCGCTCGAACGTATGCTCTCGGTGATGCCCAAGCACAAGGGTACCGACCATCTTAAAGCGGACCTGCGAAGGAAACTCAGCAAGCTCAAGGACGCCGCTACCCAGAAAAAGAGCGGCTCGCACACCGATATCTTCCATATTCCGCGCAGCGGCGCCGGCCAGATAGTCCTTCTCGGGACGCCGAACTGCGGCAAAAGCTCCATCGTCGCTACACTGACAAATGCAAAGGCCAACGTGGCGGATTTTCCGTTTGCTACCGGCGCCCCGGTCCCCGGGATGGTGACATTCGAGGACGTGCAGATACAATTGGTCGATATGCCGCCTGTTACCGCCGACTACAGCGCGCCTGGGCAGGTGGGGACATATCGCAATTGCGATCTTATAGCAATCGTCATCGACCTTTCCGGCGACGTACAGGAGCAGCTCCGGATTTGTATGGATTTTCTCGAATCGCGAAGCCTGCTAATCGACAGTGAAACGCCGGCATACGACAACCAGGGCAACTCGCTCGGTAAGAGGGCGTTTTGTATCTGTACGAAGGCAGATATAGCACAGGCCGGTGCGTTTGAGACTTTGAAAAATAGCTGCAAAAAATCCTTAGAACTAATCGAAATATCACCGGTAACCGGAGCCGGTCTGGAAAAACTCTCGGCAAAATTCTTCGAGCTGTTGGGAATCATCCGGATTTACGCCAAGCCCCCCGGCAAGCCTGCCGATATGACCGAGCCGTTCACGCTTCCCTCCGGCTCGACGGTAATGGACCTCGCCGAAGCTATTCACCGGCAGTTGGCCGAAAAGCTCAAATCCGCAAGAATCTGGGGCACCGGTGTTTATGACGGCCAGAACGCCCAGAGAAATCACGTCCTAAACGACAAGGATATTATCGAATTGCATTTTTCGTGATTTGTTATATAATCTCGCTCGTGAAATCATAGAATACAAATAAAATTAAAGGAGATTAAAAATGTCCAGACATCGCTTTGAATGTATCATTTTTACGGCAGTTGTAATCATTGTTGGTATTTTTTCGCCTGCGATGGCAACCGAACAAGAACGTTCCGTGACAATTGATACGAGCAAGACCGGGGAGCCGATCTCGAAGTATATCTACGGCCAGTTTATCGAACACCTCGGCCGCTGTATATACGGCGGCATCTGGGCCGAAATGCTGGAAGACCGCAAGTTCTATTATCCGATAACCCCGGAATACGATCCCTATCGCGGAACACGTGCCGTTTCTAAAGACAGCCCGTATGCAGTCGTCGGCGCCTCACCGTGGCAGATCATCGGACCGAACGATTCGGTGTCGATGGTCGAAGAAGATTCATTCGTAGGTGAGCATACCCCTTTGATTCAGCTCGGCAGCGGCATCCGACAGCTTGACTTAGGACTGGTTAAAAATAAGCAATATACCGGTTACATTTACCTCAAGGCCCAACAGCAAAGTGCAAATGTAACGGTGTCACTGGTATGGGGTGACAACCAGCAGGACCAGGCTTCTGTTCAAATGTCAGCTACAAATCAGTATGTTAAATATCCATTCGAATTTACCGCCGGCGCCGATACGACGAGCGGCAAACTGGAAATCAAGATTGCCGACGGAGCGTGTTTTGTCGGCACAGTCTCTCTTATGCCTGCAGACAATATCGACGGTATGCGGGCAGATACGTTCGCAGTTTTGAAAGAACTCAACGCCCCATTGTATCGCTGGCCAGGCGGAAACTTCGTCAGCGGCTATGACTGGCGCGACGGCATCGGTGACAGGGATAAACGACCTCCGCGTACGAATCCGGCATGGACCGGAGTTGAGCACAATGACTTCGGCATTCACGAGTTTATTCGCTTTTGCCGTTTGCTCAATGCCGAGCCGTTAGTGACCGTCAATACCGGTTTCGGAGATGCCTATTCGGCCGCTGCCGAACTGGAATACTCAAACGGCTCGACCGATACGCTGATGGGTGCCTTACGGGCCAAAAACGGCGACCCGGAACCTTTCAATGTTCGTTACTGGTGTATCGGAAACGAAATGTGGGGTCGCTGGCAGCTCGGATATATGAGACTCGACCATTATGTCAGAAAACACAACTGGGTTGTGGACAAGATGCGCGAAGTGGACCCGGATATCGTTCCCATCGCTTCCGGTAATGCCGGCAACTGGAGTGAAGGATTGTTGCGGAGCTGCTCCGACCATATTGACCTGATAGCCGAGCATTTCTACTGTCAGGAAAGACCCGACGTCGTCGAACATATCGCCTGGATCGCTGAAAGCATCAGGTCAAAGGTTGAATTTCATAAGCAGCTTCGCGAAAAACTCGATGCCCTGAAGGGAAAAGATATCAAAATCGCAATGACCGAATGGAACTACTGGTATGGTCCCCATCTTTTCGGTGAGCTTGGGACCCGCTATTTCCAGAAAGATGGTCTGGGTATTGCCAAGGGCCTTCACGAGTATTATCGCAATTCGGATATAATCTTCATGGCCAGCTACGCTCAGACGGTCAACGTCATCGGCTGTATCAAAACCAGCAAGACCGCCGCCGCCTTCGAGACAACCGGCCTGGCCCTGAAACTCTACCGGAATAATTTCGGGACCATCCCGATCGAAGTCACCGGTGACATCGAGCCGATTGATGTAGCCGCCGCATGGACCGATGATCATAAAGCTTTAACAATCGGCATAGTTAATCCTACCGCACAGGAACAAAAAATCACAATTGATCTCAAAGGCGCACAGTTAATCGGTTCCGGAAAGCTCGGGCTGATTGCAAACTCAGATCCACAGGCTTACAACGACCCGGACGAGAAGCCGAGAGTGGTGATCGAGAATAAGCTGCTGTCGAAAGTCACTAACACTTTGACTGTGCCGGCGTTAAGCGCCAGCCTTTACACATTGCCTGTACGGTAAATAAATAGAATAAGGATTTGTGTTTATGGAATGTAAAAAACAGCAGAATCTGCAAAACTGTAACTGTTCATATCCCGGCTGCAATAAAAAGGGGGTATGTTGTGAGTGCATAAGCTACCATCTGGCCATGAAACAACTGCCGGCCTGTTGTTTCCCGGATGACGTCGAGAAAACCTATGACCGCAGCTTCCGCGCCTTCGCCAAGGTGTGGAAACTGTGATTCCATGAAAACGTGGTTATAAAAAAATCGAGCCCCCATTAGACTTTTGACGGAAGAAATGGGGGCCCGGCCTTTTAAAGAAACAATTATGTGTCAAAATTATTCCGGCAGATTTTCCAGCGCCACGTCCTTTACACTTAAATCGCCGTAAATGACTCGATAAGTTTCGGAACCTGTGGGCCTATACCAGAAAATAGGCGTTGATGTATCGCCGAAACGTACGTTTTCCCCGGCATAACGCCAGTTACTGTCGCCGGGTAATTGCATCACAAACATAATTCCACGAGTCATTTGCAATGCACCCTGCTTTACTTCTTCTTCCGATTCCTTACCTTCGCCAAATCGACCTTGCCGTTCCATTTCCATTGCAAGCTTCTGCAGTTCAATCGGATTAAACGTCGGCGGGAACGAGTTGTCCTTAGTCCAGCTCGACCACAAACGCAGGTATTCTATCAAGTCCAGCTCGGATATCTCTAATGTGTTTACCTGG
>Ga0315539_1001431_pt1 | contig 17624 bp, 15 predicted proteins | sample SalMarSW160150MG_FD_203097 | JGI IMG/M metagenome (GOLD analysis project Ga0315539, IMG submission 203097) | Salt marsh sediment microbial communities from the Plum Island Ecosystem LTER, Massachusetts, United States - Salt Marsh Sediment SW1601-150 ... | reverse complement strand
ATCGGTACTCTTCCTCCGGGGACATTCAAGTGTGGCAAAAGCAGTGTTGATTTCTCCTACCGGGCTTACTTCCTTGATACTCCGGAAAACATGAACAACCTCTTCTCCGAGTAATGTTCCCAGTAATACAGGTTCCGGTATCCACCCGGGTTCAGTGTTAAAACCGGGAAGAACCCGGTACCATGGATCAATATCACCTGAAGCACCTGCAAACACCGGCGAAATAACCTCTTCCCCCAATATTTTTTCAGTAAACTGTGCTGAAATTCCTAAAACATCACCACTGATCAGCATATTACGTGGTCCCAGAGAAGTGGCATGTGTGGCATAGTCATATATAGCTCCCATTGGAGTTCCGTCAGGCAGCGCTAACTTCATTACCAGTACTTCCTTATCAGCAGGACCATAAGGATTTCTGCCTAATGTAATTGAACCGTCAGGTCTCATTTCACGACGGTTTGAGCCAACAGGAGAAGAACCGGCACCAACACCTGCCTGAACAGGTTTAAGGTTATTAAAAGCCTCACCAATTACAGTAAGTAACTTCTGTATTAAAACTTCTGTATAAAGGATATTATTCGGATCCCCTCTTTCCCTGTTTAAAGATAAAACCGGTGAGCTGTGTGAATGAATAGCTGATAAAAAAAGCTCTGACTCATCGAGGTTGAACTTCTCAAGTATACTTTTCTGTATGGTTGGAAAAACTCCAGAGCCATATGATCCAAGGTCAGAAGAAACTAACACGACTCTTTTGCCGCTATTATCAAAAACAACGACACGTGCATATAACTGATCATGAACTCCTTCAGAGAGGGTTTTCCTCGAGCTGTATCCATATAGTCTAACCGGATTCTCCGGTGTAATATCGATCTTTGATATGCCTGCACGGAGAACACCCTCCTTACCAGCGGATTTTCCAGCCTGCCCGGATGAAAATAAAAAAATAAAAAAGGCAAAAAAAACTAAGAGTATTTTTTTCAGGTTCATAATTACCTCCTTTGATTTTGTTTTATTTAAGTGTAAAATAAACAAGGAATATCAATAAAAAAATGGTTATATCCTAATTTTTTTTTTGTTCAAATCTACTGGCTATCTTCACTCTGTATTTATAAATAATTAATGATGACTATTGGTTTCTTTAATAATAATTACCAGGTGCTTGATCCGGAACGCAGAGGAGCTCGACGAATTCAAAATTAATTTATTGCCCCATTCATAAAGATTGATCTGTTGAAAGAAGGATAAATTGTTCATCCAGCTCATCAATAGTCATAATTAGTGGCAAAGTTATAACTTACGCCTGCTCCAACTGAAAAGAGTATCGGTGTTCCACTTCCGAATACTGGATTTATCCGGAAGGAAACAGGGATTGTAAGATTATTGCCCGCCTCAATCATATACCCTGGTTCAAGACAGACTGATGGAGAAACTCCATCGTTAAAAATATGGACTCCTGCTCCACCAACAATAAAGAATCTGTTATTAAGATAGTATCTGCTAAGTGCCATAAGGCTTACTGTTGTAACATTAAACTCGCGGTAATCAGGTGGTGAAGGCCCATAGGGAAGTCTGTAATATGCATAATAAAGTTGCTGCCAGGCAACCTCTGCGCCTAATTGTAACCTGCTCCTCAGATGAAGAAATCCTCTTAATGCAGCACCAAGATAAATCTTGCCCCAATCTTCAAGATATTCGTCAGAATAGTCGAGTGCTTCTTCAAAATCCACAAGAGTATATCCCGGATAGACAGAAAGAGAAATCTCTTTTGACTTCTGTGCCTGACCAATGATTGAGAACATAAGAAAAATGGTAATGAATTGTATAACAGCAATTCTATGCTTCTTAATCTTTTTTATATTTATATGTGTTTTCATAGGTTCTGGTTTCAGCTTAAAATTAACCATTTTGGCTCAATTAAAAGAAGAATACACTTTGAAATATTACCCTGTTCCCAATCGCATTATTTGAGGACTGAACTTATCTCCTTCTGGCTTTTCCAGGTATTGGTTCGGAAAAATTAATTTATGAAAATGACCGCAAATGACTGAACAAGTTTTTTTCCTGATTGTTATTTCATTGCCGGGGGATCATAAATAAACAGGAAGAAATTAACAAAATAAAAGATGAAAAAGACAATTATCGTAACCGCTATAGTAGTTATACTAACATCAGCAGCACTTGCAGTTTTCGTCAGTCTTACAACAGAAAATATTTCTCTGACCAATTTTGCCGAGGTAAAGAGAGGTAATTTTGAAATTGTTGTATCAACCTCAGGTGAACTGGTTGCCGAAAATTCTATCGATATTAAAGGACCAAATATTGTCCGGAACAGGAATTTCAGGTCGTCTGCTATTAAGATCACGGACCTTGTATCTGAAGGTACTGAAGTTAAAGAGGGTGATTATATTGCAACACTTGACAAGACTTCTTATGATAACAGACTGAAAGATGAACTGGAAAGGCTTGATACATATCAGAGTAACCTTGAAATGGCTATTCTTGACTCAGCTGTTACTCTTGCAGATTTAAGGAATGAAATAAGTAATCAGAAATATAATGTTGAAGAAGCAGATATATATCTTCAGCAATCAATATATGAGCCACCTTCAGTACAGCGTAAGGCAGGCATGGAGCTTGACAGATCGAAACGATTACTTGAACAGACAAAGAATAATTACAGTCTCAAGCTTGCACAGATACGGAATAATATCAAAAATCTCAAGGCAACAAACAATAAACAACTTGCAGTTGTGAATGACCTCAGAGATGTTCTGGCAACTTTTACTGTAACAGCTCCTTCATCCGGTATGGTGATATATAAAAAGAACAGGCTGGGTAACAAGATTAAAGCCGGATCAATGCTGGATCCTTTTAATCCTGTGGTTGCCACGATTCCTGACTTGTCCGTCCTGGACTCTAAAATTTACGTTAGTGAAATCGATATCAGCAAGCTTAGTCCCGGGCAGCAGGTTCAGATAACCGTTGATGCATTTCCCGGGAAAGAGTTCACCGGTTACGTGGCTAATATTGCCAATATGGGTGAGCAGTTGCCAAATTCTGACTCAAAGGTATTTGAAGTCCTGGTTAAGCTTAATGGAACAGATCCCATGCTCAGGCCTTCTATGACAACAGGAAACAGGGTGATTATTGAAAAATATGACGATGTGCTTTATATACCTATTGAAAGCCTTCATGCCGGACAGGACAATATGACCTTTGTCTATACAAAAGATGGCATAAGACAAGTTGTAGTCCCAGGAGAATCAAATGATAAATACATAATAATAGAACAGGGGCTTGTTGCCGGGACAAATGTATGGACTACCACTCCTGATAATACCGCTAAATTCAGGCTGGAGGGTGAAGAGCTGACTTTTAACTCAGGTCAGGGCGCATCTGCCGGTGCGGCTGGAGTTTATTAATGTCAGGATCAGGTTAAGAAACGAAGGAACTAAATCATTTAGATAAGCGTGAGTTCATATATAACTTTTATTTCCTGACGTCTGGAGTGTTTGATTCAAACCATTTCTTTTGTTCCTCATTCAGGAGATTCATTATCTTTTCCCTGTGAGCCTCTCTTAATTCGTTCATCTTTATTCCAGTCTCGTCCCGGAGCTTCTGCATCTCCTCCTGTTGTTTCTTTAATAGATCAGATATCTCTTCCTTCTGTTTTTCCGTTAGACCTGGGATCTTTTCTATCAACGGTCTGTCTCTCCAGACCCTGCCCCTTCCGGGCCGGTCCATCCAAATTGGCCTCATACCTCTGCCAAATCCGTACATTGGTCCCGGCCAATTGAATCCCCTCATTCCAAACCTCGACCCGGGTCTTGTAAACTGTCTCCCGGGGCCCATCCATCCTGGTTGATAATAGGGCCTGAAACCTCTTAGTCTGATAGAATCCAAAGGAGATCTGATATAACGCTCCGGCCTGATATTAATGCCTCTGCCGGGTCTGTTCATCCGTATTGTGTCCCTTACTCCTCTGATACCTCGCTGGGCATGAAGAGATCCGCTAATACCTCCCATCAGGAGTATAAGCAGTATTCCCATGATTTTAAATGATATTTTCATCTTCATTATTTTTTATTATTCATTTTTTTGTATATAGTCTTCCAGCCTCTATATCTATTAGACAATTGAAATCTGTAAATCATTCGTCAATAGGAATATTTTAACAATTGTTACCCGTTTTATCAATGTAAAATGTTTACTACCTGCCACCAATCATTTTCATATGGATCATTATGTTGTGTCTCTCCGGGAGTACTGCGTCCATTGAGAATATTATCTTTTAAAAGGGATCTCAATTCCTCAACTTTTTCGGGATGCGTCGCATAAAGGTTTTTGCGCTCTCCGGGATCTTCCGCGAGGTTATATAATTGAATCTCCGGAAGGGTATCAATAACAGATTTGTTTTCCGGTCTGGGGAAGCTCCATCCACCTGATCCTGCACACATTATAAGTTTCCAGTCTCCTTTCCTGATTGCAAAGCTTCCATTGATTGAATGATGGATAGTAGCTTCTCTAAGGGGTTTATTCAGCACTCTACGTTCAAATAATGGCATCATGCTGTAGCTGTCTTCTCCTTCATTATCAGCTAAATCATATCCTGTTATCTCAGCACAGGTAGCCATCAGGTCTGTAGTGCAGATAACTTCTGATGAGATGATTCCTTTTTTTATTTTTTTTGGCCATTTTGCTATAAATGGAACTCTGTGACCTCCCTCAAATATATCAGCCTTATGACCTCTGTAAATATAGGATGGGAAATGACCTTTTTCCGCTAGTTCATCAAACTGTGCTTCCGGTGAACAGCCATTATCGCTTGTAAAGATAACCAGTGTATTATCTTCTATTCCTGCCTTTTTAACAACTTCAAGCAATTGCCCCATATAATCATCGATCATCATTACAAAATCACCGTAAGGATTCAAACCACTCTTTCCTTGCCACTGCTCTAAAGGTAAAATAGGGGTATGGGGAGAGGGTAACGCCAGGTAGAGGAAGAAAGGATTTTTCTCCTGAGCTCTTTGTTCTATAAGTTTTATTCCTCGTCTGAAAAAATTGGGAGTAACATCTTCGTGCACAAAATCCCTTGAAGTTATTCCCTTTCGCCACCACGAGTATTTGCCTGTATTTTCTGTTGTATCGGTCGGAATTTCAGTTGCCATTCTATTTTCAACATATACATATGGGGCCATATCTAAGGATCCGCTATGTCCATACCCATAATCAAATCCTAGATCATTGGGACTATTGGTAATCGGCTTGCTAAAATCTACTGATATGCCATCTTCACTTCTTGCCCAGCCCCACCCCAGATGCCATTTCCCGATAAAAGCAGTATAATAACCATGTTTTTTTAAAACTGAAGCTACTGTGGTTCTTTCTTCAGGTATCAAAGCATCAGAATAACCGTCAAGTACTGATTGTTTTAATCTGCTTCGCCAGCTATATCTGCCTGTCAGAATACCATATCTTGTAGGAGTACTGACGGAAGATGAAGAATGTGCATCTGTGAAGCAAATCCCCTCCGATGCCATCCTGTCAATATTCGGAGTCATTATTTTCCCGTTTTTATTGAAGATGGAAACATCTCCATATCCCAGATCATCAGCCAGTACATAAATAATGTTAGGCAGCTCCTTATCATTTTTCTTATCACAACTTGAGCAGTTATCTGAAAAAAACAGGGTGCTAATACCTGTGGTGAAACTCAGTACTTTGTAAAATATCATAATTTACCTTCATGCATTATTAGCAGCAAATATAATATTCGTATTCAGGAAGATGCTCCTTATTTGAATATCATCCTCAGGCTGGATGTAATACCTGAATGATTGTCCTATCAGTAATACCTTCCAATAAACCTGCTGTCTACAATGAGCTTCTTCATTTCATAAGGATCAATTGTATCCTGCTTTTTGTAAATAATCTTTCCTCCGGGTTCAATCAGCATTGTGAAAGGTAATGCACCCTGCCAGTCAGGATCAACAGCCTCAATCAACTCATAGACATCATCCATGTTAAAGATATAATTTTTATTGGACGCCTGCTGTTTCTGAAGGAATTTCAGGGCATCAGCCTTTCTTGCCTGCTTATCAGCACTTATTGTTATAAACTCAAAAGGACGGCCACGATACATGCGATCAATTATTACCAGATCTGGAAATTCTATTAGACAGGGACCACACCATGTTGCCCAAATATTGATTAACCTTAGTTTGCCTGATGAAGAATTTTTAATAAGCTCTTTTATTCCCTGTACATCAATCTCTTCGATTGTTACCGGTAATTCAGCCCATTGTTTATAAAGCTTTTGTGTATACTCGTCCTTCCACGACCACTTGATAGAACATCCAAACACCTTTGTCACCGGATTGGTTACAGGCTTCCCGGTTAATACGGCATCAATAGCATTCCTGATATCTTCACCTTTACCTGTTCCGGGTTTTTCTGATCCATCAATACGTCCCGTATAGCATAAAATGCGATCTCTGTTGAAAACGAAACAGTGAGGTGTGGCAACCGGACCATAAGCTAAAGCAGCCTCCTGCTCCTCACCATCGTATAAATAAGGGAAATTATACTTTTTGTTGGCCGCACGAAGTTTCATTTCCTCAAAACTGTCACCCATATCAGAATAACCTAATTCCGAATAATTCAAAGCCTTAACCGAATTGGGTGAAATAATTATAAGGTCAACTCCTTTTGGTTTATAATAACTTGCAACAGCAATGATGCGATCTTCATATGCCTGGGCAGTAGGACAGTGATTGCAACTGAAAATGATAACCAGCACCGATGCTTTATTAAAATCTGTAAGGCTGTACATTTTCCCATCAATGCCCTTAAGGTTAAAATCCGGGGCTTTTGCACCAATTTCCAGAGTCTTTGGTTCAGTATGTGTTGTCTGTGATACTCCAATGCTGGTACCAAATAAATTAACAAAGACTATTAAAGCTATCTTCAGTGACTTCTTCATGATTCTCAGTTCAATATTTAAGTTTCATCTCAAAGATATTCTCTTTTTGTCATTTATCAGGTAGGTTAAAGCATAATGATTCGATTTCAGATGATCTGAGATAACTCCGTAGAATAAAATAGAATATCCTCCGGAATATCTTTAAACAATAATGATAAGCTTGAAAATCTAGCCATTATAAAACAAGAAAGGCCCATTTAAGGGCCCATCTTATTGATTATCTGTAAATGTTATTCCTTGTCATAAACCATTGTCATTTTTCGATCCCCGCCGGGTGTTGTTGATGTTCTGATAATTGAAAGTGTTTTTGCATCAGTAAGGATCCATTCTTCGGTTGTTTTCATTTCCCTTGTCTCACCGCCCATATCAAATGTCCTGGTTGTTACAATTGTAAGAGTTTTGCCATCGGCAGACCATGTCGCAACAGATTTGCTCTCACCTCCAAATGATTCGTTTACACTCTCTTTGCCATCAAGAGTATATTTCATTGTTGTATTGATGGTCTCCCCATCCCGACCTGTTCGTGTTCGTTCAACAGTAAGGAGGTTAGCTTCCTGTTTGGCAGTAAAATTACCACCACCTATCATTCCCATTCTCTGGCCACCACCTGGTCCTTGCCCCTGGGCCTGGCCAAAATTGCTTTTCTCAGTATTTAAAGCCCATGTACCGGAGAAATTAGTCTTTCCCGCCTGTGCATTTGTCATCTGTGGTTCAATCAAAGCCAGCACAATGGTCAATGATATTAACCGCATAAGATTTAAGCTGTAAATCTGAAGATTTTTAACATTTTTTTTCATGTGTCTGAGTTTTTTAAAGGTTTCATGGAACCAGCGGCAAATTTAAACATTTTAAATTCAAGATCGTTCCATATTTAAATAAGGTTAGTTGTTAATTAGACAAAAATAAGAAGGCAATTATTCCGGAAATCATATGTTCTTCAGGAAACCCTCACCATGTAATTTCTTCAGATTAACGATGTCTTTTATATAAAAATAAATCCCTGATATTCAGTATTAAAGATAGTGTTAATGCTACGAGAAACACATATAATGTAACTTTATCAACTACAGTTGCATTCGTATTCAGGCCAAAAAGTCTGTCTGTCAGGTATTTGATATATGAATTAGGAAGACCTGTTTCCCCGAGTTTTGTAAGAACCCAAAAATGCCAGTCGGTAAGGGGACAATAACCTAATGTTCCAACTATCAGACCCAGAAACAACCATGATGCTCCTGTAAGCAGGAGCACAACAATATTATAAATTCTTGTTTTTTTCCATATCCATCCAAAAAGATTAAAGATAATCAGAGATGAATGGAAGACTACAAAGAATATGTCGAGGACCTTGTAAATAATGCTTAGCGTTTTGTGTTTTGTGTGGTCCGTGTTTCGAGTTCCGTTTACTTTACTGTTTTATCCAGGGGGCGGCCAAGTCTTTCATACAGACTTTTTCTTCCTGCCTTATCTTTTATCAGAATTTCGTTTGCATATTTTGCTACTTGTTCAGCAACTGTACGGGGAACAACTACAACACCATCACCATCAGCCACGACAACATCACCCGGACAAACCAGGACTCCTCCGATTGAAACCGGTCGATTGACTGATTCTATTTCATTCCTTCCCGGACGTATCCCACGTCCTTTTTTTCTCAGGTAAAGAGGTACTCCCTCGAGGCCAACCTCGTCAGTGTCTCTGGCTCCCGCATCTGTTACAACTCCCACTGCTCCAAGCCTGTACCAGCCAAGAATATTATTTGAACCGATAGAACCAATATCCCTGTCTTCAACATCGTCAATAATAATAGCTGATCCGGGTCTTAACAATTGTGTAAATGCTTCATGGGAATAGCTGTTGTAAAAATTACCTTCCCATTTTGAAAAATCTTCTCCGGGAGCCGGAAGGGCAGGTTTTTGAGTGGGCACATAACGTACAGTAACAGCAATCCCTCTGAAAACGTGTGTAAAATCCTCTAAATCAATCCATGAAGGATGTATTTCGGGATTGACAAGACCTGTTCCCGGCAATCCTGCCATATCAAGGCCATCAGATACGTCAGCAACCCTTAAATTTTTGTAAAGCTCGAGAATCCTTGCATCATCTTCTGCAGAATAAGTTCTTGTTTCGATAAAGTTCATTCCTTTTTCCAGCATTGACCTGTCACGCTGTTGTCCATATGTGGTTGAAAACATTACCGGTAAAATAATCAGAGATAACTTAACTAAATTTCTCATGGTTCTTTCTCTTTTAATTGTTATTGTAATTTATACAAAAAAATTAATATTCCAGTTTTTTCACATCATTCCTGGTCGTTTGTTTTATTCAGCCCATATATAATCTCCCTGATTCGTCCCGGATGAATCTCTTCTTTTTTTGCGCTGTAAAGCCATTCGTGCCATTCCGTAACTGTTTTGAAGCAGAGTCTTATACAGATTATCCAGCGCTTAAAACAATAAGACTATGTTAAATATAGTTAAATATGTATTTATAAACCTGCAAAAAAGTTTAGTTTTAATATTTTTACAGCCAGATCTGAACGATCTTTTTATCATGCTCAAGTCGACAGAAAATGAAAAAAACATTTGTATATACAGGGATTATCGCTGCTTTCGCAATTATTGCATTGATAATCTTCAGCAATCTTACGGAAAGAAAAGATAAACTTAGTTTATTTACTGAATCTTACAGAGGCAAGTTCGAAATAACAATAAATACAGCCGGTGAACTGATCGCAGAGAAATCTGTTGATATCCTGGGACCCGAAATTGCACAACGCAGCAGGGATATAAGGGCTTCAAATATTACGATACAAGACCTTATACCTGAAGGAACAGTAGTTGAAAAGGGTGATTATATAGCCACGCTTGACAGAACACAATATGCAAACAATCTAACAGATATGTACGAAAGGCTTGAAACTTTCAAGACCAACTTCGAGGTGAGACTCCTCGATACATCAGTTATTCTTAACGATTTAAGAAATGATATAAAAAATCAGAGATTTAATGTCAGTGAGGCTGCCATGACTCTACGTAATTCACAGTATGAGTCTCCTTCAATTATACGACAGGCTGAAATAAACCTCGATCAGGCACAACGTTTGCTCGGACAGAAAGAGAAGTATTATACCCTGAGAGTAGCCCAGCTGGAAAGGGATATTAATATTACAAAAATAAGGCTTTCCAGAGTGACAAGAAGTATTGAGGAACTTGAGGATTTGATTGCGAGTTTCACTATTACAGCACCTTCTACGGGAATGGTTATTTACAAAAGAGACAGACGGGGTAATAAAAGAAAAGTCGGATCCATGATCAGTGCTTTTGACAGGGCTGTAGCTACTCTGCCTGACCTGTCTACTTTAATGTCAGGAATCTATATCAACGAGATCTATGTAAGTAAAGTCAAATCCGGACAAAAAGTTGATATTAAGGTTGATGCTTTTCCTGACAGGCAATATAAAGGCACTGTTGTAAATGTTGCAAATATTGGAGAAGTATTGCCAAACTCAGATTCAAAAATGTTTGAAGCAAGCATAAAGATTGACGGTACTGATCCCGAGCTCAGACCCTCTATGACTACTGATAATAAAATATATATCAAGACTTTTGATGATGTAGTATATATACCACTTGATTGTGTCCGTACCGGTGCTGACTCTATTCCTGTTGTTTACACAAAACACGGTGTTAAACAGGTCGTAATTCCTGGAGAGTCAAACGACAAATTTGTTGTTATCGAACAGGGCCTTGAGGAGGGAACAATGCTTTACATCAGGATGCCTGAAAAACCTGAAAAATTCAAACTTGCAGGAGAAGAACTTATCCCTCTGATTAAGGAGCGTTTAAAAACACGGAATAACAATTACGAAAGTAATACAATAGCTACTGGTAATGTAACAGAGAATTCAGATTTTTCCTGAACATCCCTTATCGCTTCATTATTATAGATCTTATCCTTTTTTACTTTTTACTTTCACCTTTTACCTTTCTCCTTTCTTCCCGGTGGTCTGCCCCGCCACCAGCTTGCAAGAGCAGAACCGGTTACATTCATTAGTGGTCCGAAAATAGCCGGGGCCAAGCCAACAGTAGCAACTTTACCCATCTGTAACGCAAGTCCGGAGGCCAAGCCACCGTTCTGCATCCCTACTTCAAAAGCTATAGTACGGCGATCTTTTTCAGGCATACCGGTTAACCATGCAACAGAATATCCAAGCGTATAACCCGCAAAATTATGTAAAAGGCTCGTCAGGAGCAGCAATGCTCCAACCTTCATCAGACTATCGCGCCCGGTAGCTGTAATTATCGTAATTATTACTGCAATTCCCGCCATGGAAACAAATGAGAGTATTTTTCCAAACAACTGTGTATTGCCCTTCATAAGATATCGAAATAAAACAGCTCCTGCTGTAGGCAAGATGTAGAACCAGCACAGTGATTTCAGAAATGCAATAATAAATCCTGTTATATCAGATTCCTTTGCTTTTAAGTAAACGATGTTGGTCAGAAGGATTACGATAAAATATCCGGCCATCTGGATTACTTTTGAACGTAGCTTTTCCTTACCTATTGAGAAAAGGTTAAAAATAAAACCTGCAATTATCGGAAGAATGATCATATTAAGTATATCCAGCATCATACTCCAGAAATTAACCTCGATAAATTGTCCACCAAGCCATTTCATAAGGCTTGGAGTAACAAAAGGTGAGAGTAGTGTTGTGACAGCTGAAATGGTAACTGCTAATGCAAGGTTGGCATGAGCAATATAAGACATAACATTGGATGCCAGTCCGCTGGGTACACAACCTATTAGTATTATCCCGGCTTTTATCTCGGGCGGAAAATTAAAGATATTTGCGATTGTAAGTCCCACCAGTGGCATAAGCGTGAATTGAGAAAAAACTCCGATAATCACTCCTTTAGGCATCCTGATCACTCCAGTGAAATCGTTAAAGCTCATCTGCGATCCCATTCCGAACATAATTATCTGAAGAAGAGGCACAATCAGATTCTTTAGTTGAAAACTTCCGATAGAAGTAAAAAACTGAGGATAGAACATGGAAGCTGTGACTGCCGTAAATATCCAGACTGTATATGATAATCCTTTCACCGCTTTAAATCCCCTTACAGCAATAGCAAGAGAAATAAAAAATACAATTAACAGCGGACCGGCTGCAGCAGTTTTACCCGAAAGGAACATAACAAATGAAACTACCAGGAGTACTAAAGCAAGTACTGATGCTATTTTGTAACCATTTATTTTTTTCAATGTATGATTAAGTTAGTTTGAAAAGAATATTAACCCCAGAGTTTGTTGATGATGATTCCGACATTTCCTGATGCCTGGCTTTTTTAATAATTTGCTGTAAAGTGCTTTTCATTATCTGTGAGTTATAATGATACAATCTAATAATTTCTTTCTTTCAGATATTCATCCAGCTCCTTTCTTGTCATAGGTAATTTCCCCGGGTAATTATTTAACCAGTTGATGAAATCATTCCTTATCTCCTCACTCCATCTGCTGTCGATCTGTCCGGGCAGGTATTTCTTTTCACGCAGGCGTTGATGTCCGAATTCGTCGCGAAGTGCTGTAATCTCTGAAGTGATTACAAGATCTTCAACAAGATGTGCAGGAATAAAGATCACTCCGTATTTCTTTGCCAGAACAACGTCACCTGGTAATACCGTGGCACGTCCGATACGTATAGGAGCATTGATCGAAGTAAGCATCATCTGTGTTATATAAGAAGGATCCGATCCTTTAATCCACCCGTTAAAGCCCTCAATTTCACTTAATCCTTCCTGGTCTCTCACTGATCCGTAAAAAATGACACCTCTATGCGATTTTGCATATATTGAATTACCAAGATTATCGCCTATCAGTGTTCCGTCAACTATCTTACCATACCCGTCGGCTACATAAATATCTCCTTCGGTAAGAATATCTATCGGCCATGAATTTGTACCCCCCTGCTGTGCCCGATTTTCTTTTTTGCCCTGTTCCCTTATCAGGCTGTTAAGATCAGGCCGGAGAGGCATATACTGGGCAGTGATAACACGGCCGGTCATTGCACTGTCGGGATTAATAATTACCCAGTCACTTTCGAACTGGTTGTGATATCCTCTGTTGCGTAACACACCCCAGGCTTCTTCAATCGATATATTTTTCAGCCTTTTCAGGATTGCATCGGAGACCTTTGGCCTTCCGTCAGCAAAACGCTCACCCTTCCATTCAGAAGTCAATGCTTTAATATATTCGGGTGACATACCAACATGCTGAGCACTGGTATAAATACCGGTAAACATAAGAACAGAAACAAACAATAATGCTTTTTTCATTTTGTTTTGTATATTAGGTTGATTAATAGTGTTTTGTTTTATTTGTTTTAGTAACAGGCTTCGGGTTGCAGGCTTCAATAATGAATTGCCGGTATCCTGGTGATATCAGCCCTGAATGGTTCTGCGGCTCCGCTGCCAACATCGTAAATCCGTTTATTTGTTATCTCCATAGCATTTATCAGTTCCGGATAAGGCAGGTTATTTAATGTTACTACTCCGATATTATAATTCTCTCCGTCGAATCGACCATAATATGGCTGGTCAATCCATTGAAAATAGTGCATCCCAATCAGTTCAGGTCTGGCAAATCCCTGCTCAATATAATTCCTGTATGCTGCCGCACGTTCATCCTGACTTATTACTCCGGTAATCCCTGTAGCTGGCAGAGCCCTGTCAACTGCTCCATGATGAAATTCACCTATCATTACGGGTTTCCCGCTTATCCGTGCTATTTCCTCTGTAGCAGGAGGAGCATAACCGTAACCGTTTATCGAAAAAACATCGAACCGCTCACCTGCTTTATATAACAGATCAGAGCTCAACCATGCATAACGCATACCAAGATTAAGATGGTTTTTGTCAATTTTTGCAACTTCGTCACATGGCAGGTCAATGTATCTCTTAACCATAACCTCGGAAAAGGAATAAAAATCTGTATCCGCTGTTTTCGAGGGATATTCCTTAAAGGTCATTTGTTTAAGGTTTTCAAACTCCTTCAGGTTAAGAGACCAGGCTTTGTTAAATGTGTCAATATCACTATTATATCTCTCCTTGGTCCATCTGATAAACTCGTCCTTTGTAAACGATTCCTGGTCTGTAGCAAACATCTCATAGGCAAGATTATGATACCCGAAAGCCCATTGAGGCTCATTGCGGAGGAAATAACCAACCAGGTAAGGATCATCTTTGTAATTATCTAATTGCTTAGCAAATTCTTCAGAATTCCTCCTGTATTCTTCCGAAAAGACATCGGGGAAATCCCGGTATATCAGAGTTTTTGTGTAAGGGAAACGACTCAGGGGAAGGACATAAGCAAGGTTATTCTGCCTGGCAAAGTCAATATCCGACCAGTTACCTACAGTGTTTACATTATATTTCCGCATAAGACCTGCAGTCATTTTACTCCATCTCGATCTCCATTCATCACCAAATACCCTGATAAGATTAGCGCGGTAAAAGTCCATGTTTTTTGATCTCTCATTTCCTGAAACAGATTCAGCAAACCTTGAATCATTTTCTTCCGGAAGCCATTCAAAGAGATCTTCAATTCCTGTTACAGGGCCCGAAGAGGTTAATCTTATACAATCGACACCCACACTTAAAAATGCATAACCTTCTGGATCAACAAGCCACCATCTTTTACCATCATGCTGAGTTCTGAAGAAACCTGTAGCCTTAAACCGTTTGCCTTTCCACCCTCCGTATTTGCTCCAATCCCCGGAAAAACTGATATCGGAAACGGATTTTTCCAGTTCAAGATTGAGGGAGATAAGTTCCTTCTCGCTTTGAATTTTTCCCGGCCATTCTTTGTCTGCACGCTGGCCTAGTTTGTCAATAACTGGTTTCTCCAGTTGTGAGTAAGGTTCAGGCAATGTATCGCCCAGGCTCACTGATGCAACTTCAAAGCGTGGTGTGAAGTATGGATCAGAGAAAGGGCCGAATCTCAGCATAACCTTAACTATATCATCCGGATGGAGCCTGTTGCCGTTAACCGTTCCTTTTAGCTGACGAGGAGCACGTGTAACAAAAAGGTTCTGGGCATCCAGATAACTAAGGGGAAAGGCTACTTTTGTCTTTATACGTGGCAGAATACCCATCAGGCAGGAAAGCCAGGGTGTATCCGGGCTTGTTTGCGATAATTCCCCGCTTTGCAAAACAACTTTTTCAGAGTGCAGGTTTTCACTTTTCCTGAAAAATTCAATATTGATAACCCCACTGTAATCATTCTCACCGAATATTTCAAGAATGAGGTATTTTGCATCTGCCCAATTCCCGGGGTCTCCTGATTCCCAAATTGTTACTCTTGTATTCTCTGCTGTAGGAATCACTTTAAGAACAGATTGATCAAATCCTGTGCCCCTCGAAACAGTAGTGATGTCGGGATTACGTTTAGAGATTTTCTTAATATCAAGAACCTGCCCACTCTTCTCTGGCAGATTACTGCATGAAAAAACTATTAAGACCAACCAGGTAAAAAGAAAGACAATTAATTTTTTTGATTTTTCCATAGGTTTGATTGTTAGTCTATTACTACTTAGGAGCTCTATTTTTTAATTGACTATATCTGAAAAAGCTAATTTACAAAATTTTATAAACAACCCGTTCCATGAAGCGATATCAGGATAGAAAGAGGGATTATGAAAAAATCAATGGAAAAAAATAACCGCAAAGGCCACAAAACTTATACTAGTTAATTGTTTTGTGCTTTTTGCGGTTAAATAAAATTTCAACCTTTTCCTGATTACTTTTTATCGTAAACCAGTGTTGTCTTCATCTCACCGTTGGGTGTGTTAAATGTCGATACAATGGAAAGAGTTCTGGCATCGGTCAGTGTCCATGCTTCAGATGATTTCATTTCCATGGTCTGGCCTTCACGTTCGAAGGTTCTTGTAACTGCGAAGTTGATTGTTTTTCCATCTGCCGACCAGCTTACGCTTGTTTTAGTCGGACCGCCTCTGCCAGAGGAAGATTCACTAACAATTTCCTTACCATCCATGGTGTACTTGTCAGTGGTCGTTGTTTGTTCACCATCCCGGTTTGTTCTTACTCTCGCAATAGTAAGATTCATCCCTTCCTGTGTAACAGTCATTTGTGAAGCACCCCTTCTGAAGCCGCCACCACCACCCTCACCAAGACTACTCTTTGATTCATTGAAAGCCCATGTTCCTGAAAAATTGGCTTTTGATCCCTGTGCAAAACTGTTCTGCTCAAGTATTAAAAACGCCATAAGAACTGCCAGTGTCAAAAACTGAAGTGTAACATTTCTTTTCATAAGTCCTCGGGTTTAATTGTTGATAATAATTTGTAACTAATCAAATTTATACATTACTTTTTATATATGAAATTAAGAAGTTAAATAAGATAAGGTTTTTCACAAATTTTAACTAATACAGTAAGGTATCAATTTACTGACTATTCTCAACTTCGCTGAAATGTTTGGCAAAATGCTGACTGAGAATAAATCTATCATAATTTTTCCATGATCTTTCCTGCTTTAAGACACATTAATAAATGCCCATTATTTCCAAGTTTTTTTTATCTTGTATGGATTAATAATATTGGCAATATGAACTGTATAAGAGCTTTTATTATCCCGATATTTTTTACAGTTCTGGGATGCACTCATGACCGATATACTATTAACTACCAGAGCATTGATCCTGAGCAACTTTTGTTTTATCCCGAATTTTCTTCCGAAAAACCGGATTTACCTTCGCCTGTTAAAGACAGGAGAGGGAGGGCGTTTGTGCTTACAAAGCTACATGATAGCCTATATGCATGGTTCGACGCCACAGTGGAAAATGGTGATACCTTTGACTACAAAAAGGGTTTATTGGGAAAAGGAAACCAGCTGCTTGCAGATGAAACTGATTTTCCAACCTTTGCAAAGCGGGGAATTCACTCGGACCGGGAACTTGCCAGTACTAAGATCATCACCGGCCGTTCGGTATCACAGATTACGGTTGATGGCAGACCGGGCCGTTCATCCGGAGCCGGTTTTATGGCTGCAAATGAGACCATCTTATCGGTTGTCTGTCAAGATAATCAAACGGTTAAAAAAATGGGACTGACACATCCTGATTTGGCAAGGCCTCTTTTTCACCTGTGGAATAGTACCAACACTCACACCAGGGCTAATGAGAGTAAACCGGCTAAAGAAAGAACGGATTTCACCGGTCTTGTTTATAACGGATACGAAATAGCGGTCCAGGTTACCGGAAGCAGGGGCTGGCAGGAATCGATTTTTAATGATGAAATCCTGGGAACCGGACACATCGAAATCCGCAGAGAGCTGGATGATGAAGAATTGGAATTTCTTAAAGGACTGTACAAACACCTGACACCGGAACAATTTGAAGTAATGAAGGAGAAATTAATCCATCTTCATACCGGGGAGATGGTGCTGTTCTACATCAACCGGTATGGATTCTACGAAGGACACACTGATTTTCGTGCCGACCCGGTTACCATAGCCTTTGTTTTCGGTCTCAAATCAATTGAAGAACTTCATAAGGCTGCCAATGAAAACCTTTACCAATATTTCACCAGTCATTTCACCAATAATCCGGAATAACCATGAGATC